>OLSE01002058.1_pt1 | contig 12879 bp, 19 predicted proteins | sample 1673191 | NCBI WGS metagenome assembly OLSE01 (sample SAMEA3136764, study PRJEB25190) | human gut metagenome | biome: human gut; feature: human-associated habitat; material: faeces | place: Austria | collected 2013
TTCCTACTTTTTATGCAGGTCCGGGTAATCATGCCTTCCTGAATTAAATCCCAAATCAAATTAATAGGTAACCTCCTGCAAATACAACCCCTTCGGATCGCAAGGCGCACTGGCTTCCAGGATTCCGGCAAAGATATCATCAATATCCTGCACAGAGCGGTTGCCGAGTCCGATATCCATCAGTGTACCAACGATGATGCGAGCCATGTTGTGAAGAAAATCATCAGCATGGATCAGGATCTGCATTTCCTCAATGTCTCCATAGATATCAATATCAAAGATCTCTCGGACTGTAGATTTCGTCTTCTTCGCACTGGAGAAATTGCGGAAATCGTGACGTCCGGTGAGCTTCTCGGCGGCCTGCTGCATCATGCGTTTGTCCGGGATACGGTAGCAGTGGTAAGTATATTTACGGTCAAAGACACTTGGCACATCATCAATGGTCATGCGGTATACATAAGTCTTGGATGTAGCATTGAGCTGTGCGTGGAAACGTTCCGGCACTTCTTCCACTTCGATGATCGCAATATCCATCGGAAGATAACGGTTCAGATAGTGCTTGATGTTCTGTGTGCTGACAGAACAGGATGTCCGGAAGTTGGCAATCTGCGCATAAGCATGTACGCCGACTTCGGTACGGCATCCGCAGAAAAGTTCCAAATCATCTTCTTCTGTCATTTTCTTTAAAACTTCTGTGATTTTATTCGATATGGTATTGCCGGATTCGTCTTTTCCCAGTCTTGTCCATCCCTGGTAACGGCTTCCATCGTATTCGATCGTTAATTTTATATTTCTCATGAGAACTCCATTCCGCTGTGAAACAGCTTTTATTGAAATTAGTTTAAGTATAACAAATACGGTGCTATAATAAAAGAGTTTAAAAAGAAAAGAGAGGTGTTTTTTTGTGGAAATGGAAAAAAGAAAGGTATCGGATTCAATCGTAGAGACGGTTCATATGGTAAGACCGCAGCACCTGAATGCGTCTGACCGTTTGTTCGGAGGGGCACTTATGCAGTGGATCGATGAAGTGGCAGGTATGGTGGCAAAACGCCACACAAGGAGAAATGTGATCACAGCATCTGTAGACAGTCTGAGTTTCCTTAGGGGTGCATATGTCAAAGATACAGTTGTGATCATTGGAAAAGTGACTTATGTCGGGAATACCTCTATGGAAGTAAAGGTAGATACTTATGTAGAGGCATTGAGCGGGGAACGTACGCCGATCAATCATGCGTATTTTACAATGGTGGCACTGGACAAGAATGACAGGCCGGTAAGAGTACCGAGACTGGAACTTGAGACAGAAGAAGAAAAAGAAGAGTGGGATAAGGGAGAAAAGAGAAGAGAACTCCGTATGATGCGTAAAGAAGAAGGACTTTAAAGTCCTTCTTCTGTTGCTTTATTATGTATGATTCTTCATATGTGTGCGCACCATCTGCACCATCTGGTCAATCTGCTCCTGCTCTTTGGCGGGGCGTCCCTCTTTCAGGATGTCGAGGATGAGAGACATTTCCTGCGGAGTGAACTGGATCCCTTTTTTGTTTGCGCTGGTGATGAGTGCCATCATCACAGGAGCCAGTGATCTTCCACTTTTGCCGGCGGTCTGTTTTGCGGCGAGCCGGATCAGCTCCAATTTGACAGGATCCATTCCATTCATAGCTGGATGATCCATCCAGCTGTTGCCGGTGTTGCTTCCGGAAGAGTCCGTTGTATGAGTGGTTCTTTCATTCATGTGAAGAGTCTCCTTTCTTTGCCGGTGATCCGGATGCGGAAAGTTCCTCGTCGAATAGTTCCATGTAATTCTGGAACATTTCCATATCTTCGCCGGACATCATTGCTTTCATAAGATCAACAGGGCTTGCAGGACCGGAAGCACCGGGATCTCCGGTTGTGGAACCGGCCTGCGCCATCGCCATCATTTCCGCCATCTGCATCACAGAAGTCATCTGATTCATCATATCCCGTTCATTTTCATCCATATAAGGCGCAAGTTCGCTGATCGATTGAAAAGAAAATGCATGGAAAGGAAGTCCCCGGAAATAGTCCATCGTATACCGGAATTCGGTAAATTTGATGTAGACGGCAAGAAAGCGCTGAATGGAAGGAGGCAGGAAGGCAAGAAACAGCTTCCATTTATATAAATAGGAGGGTGTGACAGATTTATCGAAGGGTGTCATTGGTTTAGAAGGTTTTCCGGCCATGGTGACTCCTTCCGGTATCAGCGTTATAAATATATATGAAAAAAGAGACGGGAAAATGACTCCGTCTCTTAAGTCCTATACAGGAAAATGTAAGTTGTCTAGCATCCACATCCACAGCCGTTGCCGCAACCATTACCGCAGCCATTGCCAAAGCCGCCGCAGCAGCAGAGAAGAAGGATGATCCACAGGCAGCTGTTGTTGCCGAAGCCGCATCCGCTGTTGGTGCATCCACAACCGCATCCGCCGTTACATCCGCCGCATCCACAGTCCCCGCCGAATCTGTCGCGTCCTTCGCATCCGCATCCACAGTTTGCTGTACTCAAATCGCTCATATTGAATCCTCCAATAATGATGTTTACAGTACATAATATGCAGACGGTGCAGATGTGTGAGCGGAATATTAAGTATAACTGACCAGCCGTTTCAGAGAATACTGGAAATGAAGCAGTTCTTTCTGAAGCTTCACACGTTTGAATCCACTGAGTTCTTTTTTTGAATAATCATCGTAAACCTTCAATAGATAAGATACCGGGAGATTCCGGTTCTTATACCAGGTGAAAAGCAGCCAGTCCATGATCGGAGGCAGCCAGTACTTTTCGGGAATCTCTGCCTCTCGCAGTGTTATGGCATAGCGGAGTGCCTGAGAGGAAAGATCCGACAGCCGGTCCGCTGCCTGTTCCTTATTTTTTTCTTTGAAAAGCTGTTCGCTTTCCAGCGTGATATCATATAAAGAATCAGCCGCCCGCCAATAATTCACAAATGGTGTACCGGTGACCGGCGCTGTTTCTTCCATATTATGAAGATTGAACAGATCAAAGTTCCGGTCTGCACCTGCAGATGGCTTTCCGAATACTTTGCGGTCATAAGAAGCGCGTTTCTTCGGATCGGAAAGTATGCGGTAGGCTTCCAGGATCTGCTGCATTTTTCTGGTTGTATCGATACCATTCTTCATGTTGGCATCGGGATGATATTTTTTCGCAAGTCTGTTCTTGGCGGCAGAGATTTCTTCAGGAGAAGCCGTTCTTGACACACCAAGCATCTTGTAATAATTCTTTTTTGCCATTATATTCTCCCCTTATAATATATGGACATGATCGGAAGATACTGCATCCGGCAATATCTCCCATCAGATATATTACGACAAAGCCGGTGGGAAATCAATTTTATTTTGAAAAAACAAAGGTGTAAAGAAAAAATACTTGACACCCATCCGGAAGTGTTATATGATATCGGAGGTGAAAGACATGAATGAAATATTAGAACAGGCATTATTATATGATTTTTATGGAGAACTTCTTACGGATCATCAGAAAGAAGTGTATGAGCAGTTTGTCCTGGAAGATTTATCACTCGGCGAGATCGCAAGAGAGGAAGGAATCAGCAGACAGGGTGTACATGATCTGGTAAAGAGATGTTCCCAGACACTGAAAGGCTACGAAGAGAAACTTCATCTGGTAGAGAAATTCGTGTCGGTCAGAGAAAAAGTAAAGCAGATTGATGAATTGCTGGATGGATATGAGAAGGAGAATGCAGAAGAACTTGTTGCAGACATCCGGAAGATATCCGATGAAATTATAGAGGAGTTATAGCATGGCATTTGACAGCTTGACAGAGAAACTTCAAAACGTATTTAAGAACCTGCGAAGCAAAGGACGTCTGACAGAAGATGATGTCAAAGAAGCTTTAAAAGAGATCAAGCGCGCATTACTCGCAGCGGATGTTAACTTTAAAGTGGTAAAAGATTTCATCAAGAGCGTGCAGGAGCGTGCGATCGGTCAGGATGTAATGAATGGTCTGAATCCGGGACAGATGGTGATCAAGATTGTAAATGAGGAACTGATCAACCTGATGGGTTCGGAGACTACAGAGATTCAGCTTCAGCCTGGAAAGGCCATCACGGTCATCATGATGGCAGGTCTTCAGGGAGCAGGTAAGACGACCACGACAGCAAAGCTTGCCGGAAAGTTCAAGTTAAAGGGCAAGAAACCACTGCTGGTTGCATGTGACGTCTACAGACCGGCTGCGATCAAGCAGTTACAGGTCAATGGTGAGAAGCAGGGTGTGGAAGTCTTCTCCATGGGAGAGAACCACAAGCCGGCGAATATCGCCAGGGCAGCGATCGAACATGCGCAGAAGAATGGCAACGACCTCGTGATCCTCGATACAGCCGGACGACTTCACATTGATGAAGATATGATGGCAGAGCTTGAAGAGATCAAAGAGGAAGTAGAAGTACATCAGACCATACTTGTTATTGATGCAATGACCGGACAGGATGCCGTGAATGTGGCAAAAGAGTTCAATGAAAAGGTCGGCATCGACGGTGTGATCGTTACCAAATTAGATGGTGACACAAGAGGTGGTGCGGCACTGTCCGTAAAGGCAGTTACCGGAAAGCCGATCCTGTATGTAGGTATGGGAGAAAAACTTTCGGATCTGGAACAGTTCTATCCGGACCGTATGGCATCAAGAATCCTCGGAATGGGAGATGTCCTGTCACTTATCGAGAAGGCAGAGGCCGAGATCGATGAAGAGAAAGCCAGAGAGATGACCCAGAAGCTTAAGAAGAACCAGTTTGATTTTGACGATTATCTGGAAAGCATTAAGCAGATGAAGAATATGGGTGGTCTTGGAAATATCATGAACATGCTGCCGGGTCTTGGAGGCATGGGCAGTAAGATGAAGGGATTGGACGACGAGCAGACAGCGGAAGCCGAGAGGAAGATGGGAAGGATGGAAGCGATCATTCATTCCATGACACCGGCGGAAAGAGCTAATCCGGATATTCTTTCTCCATCCAGAAAGCACAGAATTGCCAAAGGTGCAGGGGTGGACATCAGCGAAGTGAACCGCATGATCAAGCAGTTTAACGAGATGAAAAAGCTGATGAAACAATTTGGCAAGCCGGGAAAGAAGAAAAAATTCGGATTCCCGTTTTAAATATGATATACCGCGGATCCCGCGTTATATAGATTCCAGATTATACATTAGAAGATGCCAAAGGCAGGTTCTGGGTATAAGAATAAACTATGAATATTATAATTTTACGGAGGTAAACTAACATGGCAGTAAAAATGAGATTAAGAAGAATGGGACAGAAGAAGGCTCCTTTCTATAGAATCATCGTAGCAGATTCTAGAGCACCAAGAGACGGAAGATTCATCGACGAGATCGGAACATACGATCCGAACTGTGATCCAAGTGCTATCAAAGTTGACGAAGAAGCAGCTAAGAAATGGCTTGCAAACGGAGCACAGCCTACAGAAGCAGTTGCAAAGATTTTAAAGGCAGCAGGCATCGAGAAATAATTATGCCACTGGAGGTGTGCATTTATGAAGGAATTAGTTGAAGTAATTGCGAAAGCATTAGTCGACGATCCAGAAAGCGTTGTTGTAAATGAACGCGAAGAGAAGAAGACGACAGTTCTGGAAGTACGGGTTGCTGAATCTGATATGGGAAAAGTAATCGGAAAACAGGGCCGTATTGCGAAGGCGATCCGCTCAGTTGTGAAAGCTGCAGCAGCGAAGGAAGATAAGAAAGTTATCGTAGATATCATGGACTAGAATAATAATGGGGATTCCCATTTTGTCCCGGGACAGGCCCGTTTGTGGTCTGTCCCGCTTATCTTATATCAGAGTATGTGAACAGTATCTGTTATGAAAGAGGAAAAGAGCGGTATAGAAATGCCCGCAACATATAAGAAAAGGAGTATCTATGGAAGAATTGTTACAGGTAGGCGTCATCACTTCGACACACGGAGTGCGCGGGGAAGTCAAAGTATTTCCGACTACAGATGACCCGGAGCGTTTTAAGACGTTAAAGCATGTGCTGTTAGACACCGGGAGAGAGAAAAAACCTCTGGAGATCCAGGGGGTCAAATTCTTTAAACAGTTTGTGATCCTGAAATTCAAAGGAATTGATAATATAAATGATATTGAGCGTTATAAGAGATGCCCGCTTCTGGTAGAACGAAAAGATGCGGTGGCACTGGAAGAGGATGAATATTTTATCGCCGATATGATCGGTATCCAGGTTGTAACAGAGGACGATGAACCATTCGGAACATTAAAAGATGTCATGGAGACCGGTGCGAACGATGTCTATGTGATCGATACCGAGGAACACGGAGAAGTGCTGGTTCCGGCAATCCGCGAATGTATCCTGGATGTTGATATAGAGAATCAGAAGATGAAGATCCACCTGATGGACGGGCTGATCTAGAAAGAGGATAGTATATGAATTTTTATATTATGACATTATTTCCGGAGATGGTCATGGACGGGTTGAACACCAGTATCATCGGGCGTGCGGTGAATAAAGGACTTCTGTCTATAGAGGCTTTGAATATCAGGGATTATGCGTTCAATAAGCATCACAGCGTGGATGACTATCCGTATGGCGGCGGTGCAGGGATGCTGATGCAGGCGGAGCCGGTATATCAGTGCTATGATGCACTTGCAAGACAGATCCGGGAAAGGAAAGCCGGGGAAGAAAGATCCGGAGAACAGCCGGACATGGCGTGTGGAAAGAAACGCACAAGAGTCGTCTATCTGTCTCCGCAAGGGAAGACATTCAACCAGTCTATGGCAGAAGAATTCGCACAGGAAGAAGATCTTGTATTCTTATGCGGACATTATGAAGGGATTGACGAACGTGTGCTGGAGGAGATCGTGACCGATTATGTATCTATAGGGGATTATGTTCTGACCGGGGGAGAACTTCCGGCGATGATCATGATCGATGCGATATCTAGACTGGTTCCTGGAGTCCTCCATAACGATGTATCTGCCGAATTCGAAAGCTTTCAGGATAATCTGCTGGAATACCCGCAGTATTCCAGACCGGAAGTGTGGCATGACAAAAAAGTACCGGAGATATTGATGTCTGGTCATCATGCCAATATTGAAAAATGGAGACGCGAACAGTCTGTGATCCGCACTGCGAAGAACCGGCCGGATCTGCTTGAAAAGGCAGAGCTTACCGAGAAAGAAAAAAAGCTGGCAAAGGAAATACAAAGAGACGGGCAGCCGGTTACAGAGTAGGATTATATAAAGCAGAAAAGAGTGCAAAAAACAAGAAAAAATCCTTGTAATTTTGCACCGAGTATGATAGAATATAGCGTGTTGTGAAGAAAAATAGATGGTCCTCTGGTACAAATGTATTAAGAACATCCAAGTAAACAAGGAGGTCACACATAATGAACGATATTATTAAGAACATTGAAGCTGCTCAGTTAAAAGAAGTAGCACCAGAATTCCACGTTGGAGATACTGTTAAAGTTTACGGAAAGATTAAAGAAGGAAACCGTGAAAGAGTACAGATTTTCGAAGGAACAGTCCTGAAGAGACAGGGTGGCGGAGCAAGAGAGACATTTACAGTTAGAAAGTTTTCTAACGGAATCGGTGTTGAGAAGACTTGGCCGGTACACTCACCAAACGTTGAGAAGATCGAAGTAGTAAGAAGAGGTAAAGTAAGAAGAGCAAAACTGAACTACTTAAGAGACCGCGTTGGTAAGAAAGCTAAAGTAAAAGAATTAGTAAAATAATCAGGAAAATGAATGTAAAAAGGACAACTACATAATGTAATTGTCCTTTTTTGATATTGCCATGTATTTCGCAGGGAGCTGCCCGTGGCAAGTCATGAAGATAAGGGGATTATATGAGACGCAGAAGTAATCTGGATTTTGAAAGACGAAGAAGATCCCGGAGATCAAGTTACCGCAGACGTCAGGCAAAAAAGAAACTGTTGGGAAAACTTCCGAAGGAGAAGAAGAAGATTCATCTGAATCTGGAAAAGATCGTATCCGGCATAAGCTGGGTGTTTAAGATCGCAGTCACCTGCCTGATCGCATTTGTCGCAGTATGGTACTGGGGACAACAGGTGAGTACCGTGGGAGATTCTATGAGACCGGTACTTAAGAATGCGGATAAAGTGCTGGTAAACCGTATTGTATATAATGCATCTTCTCCAAAGCGTGGAGATATTATTGTCTTTAAGCCGAAGGGCAATGAAAGTTCGCATTATTATACGAAGAGGATTGTTGGACTTCCGGGAGAAACGGTACAGATCGTAGAGAACCGGATTTATATCAATGGAGAGAAACTGGAAGAAGATTATACAACCACGAAGATCGATACCGCAGGCATCGCAGCCGAGAAGGTTAAGCTTGGCGGGGATGAATATTTTGTGATGGGTGATAACAGAAAGAACAGCGAAGACAGCCGGAGTGCAGATATCGGAGCGGTAAAACGGTCTTACATTTACGGAAAGGCCTGGTTTGTGGTATCACCGAAGAAGAATTTCGGATTCGTGAGGTAATAGATAAGAGGAGAACAAAGATATGCATTTTCAATGGTATCCAGGGCACATGACGAAAGCAAAGCGCATGATGCAGGAAAATATCAAACTAATAGATCTGGTCATTGAGCTGGTTGATGCCAGAGTACCGATCAGTAGCAGAAACCCGGACATTGACGAACTTGGAAAGAATAAAGCAAGGCTGATCCTTCTGAACAAGTCAGATCTGGCAGAAGATAAATGGAACGATGCCTGGTCGGAATATTTCCGCGAAAAAGGGTTCTCCGTTGTAAAAGTGAACTCTAAAAAAGGCGGGGGGATCAAGTCTATCAACGGCGTGATCCAGGAAGCATGTAAAGAAAAGATTGAAAGAGACAGAAAGCGCGGTATCCTGAACCGTCCGGTCAGAGCCATGGTAGTAGGAATCCCGAATGTAGGAAAGTCAACATTCATCAATGCACTGGCAGGAAAAGCCTGTGCGAAGACGGGCAACAAGCCGGGTGTGACCAAGGGAAAACAGTGGATCAGACTGAATAAGAATGTAGAACTTCTTGATACACCGGGAATCTTGTGGCCAAGATTCGAAGATCAGGCAGTAGGTCTTAAGCTTGCATTTATCGGTTCGATCAAGGATGAGATCCTGCAGACGGAAGAACTGGCAGCAGAGCTTGTGGCATTTATGAACAAGAATTATCCGGGAGTTTTGGAGAGTAAATATAACGTAGAAGAAGATGCGGATCCATACGGCATGATCGCAAGGATCGCTGAAAGCAGACATTGCCTGGTACGCGGAAATGAACTGGATACAGAGAAAGCGTCTGTCCTTCTGATGGATGATTTCCGTAACGGACGCCTGGGAAGACTGACTCTGGAATATCCGGATGCATATTAGAAAGGACACGCACGAATATGTCCAGACATTCAAAGAGAGAGGAAGAAGAAAGAGACATCCTGGGGGAACTCGGCGGATGGCTTGTGTATATACTGCTTATCATCGGTCTGACCTATCTGATCATCACCTTTGTCGGACAGCGGACGATGGTAAGCGGCTCATCTATGGAGACGACATTACAGGATGGAGACAATCTGATCGTTGATAAGATCAGTTATCGGTTCCGGGATCCGAAACGCTATGATATCATTGTATTTCCGTATAAATATGAAGAAGATACATATTATATCAAACGTATCATCGGAATGCCGGGTGAGACTGTGCAGATCCGGGACGGATATGTGTATATTGATGGAAAACGCCTGACCAGTGATGTCTATGGGAAGGAGAAGATCAAGGATCCGCAGACGGCTGCAGAACCGGTTACGCTGGGAGATGATGAATACTTTGTGATGGGAGATAACCGTAATCACAGTATGGACAGCAGAGATCCGGGGGTAGGAGTGCTGACCCGGAAGGATCTGATCGGCAGAGCCTGGGTGCGTATCTATCCATTTGACAATATAGGAGTGATCCGACATGAATAAACGAGAAGAAGAAAAACTGAAAAAACAACAGGAAAAGCTTCAGAAAGAACTGGAGCGTACCGAAGCGATGAGCGTCTATGAAAAAGAATACAGCGACTGTACCTATATCTGTGGGATCGATGAAGTCGGCCGCGGTCCATTTGCCGGTCCGGTGGTAGCGGGAGCAGTCATTCTGCCAAAAGATGATCCGATCCTGTATCTGAATGATTCGAAAAAGCTTTCGGGAAAAAAACGGGAGGCACTTTACGATGAAATCATGGAGCGTGCAGTGGCGACAGGAATCGGGATCGTAAGTCCGGCAAGGATTGATGAGATCAATATCCTGCAGGCGACTTATGAGGCGATGCGCATGGCGATAGGGAACCTGAAGGTACAGCCGGATCTGCTTCTGAACGATGCAGTGACGATACCGGGCGTCGATATCAGGCAGGTGCCGATCATCAAAGGAGATGCCAAAAGTGTGTCCATTGCAGCGGCAAGCATCATTGCCAAAGTGACCAGGGACCGCCTGATGGTAGAGTATGATGCAGTGATGCCGGGGTATGATTTCGCTGCCAATAAAGGATATGGCACGAAGAAACATATCGAAGGCCTGAAAGAACTGGGACCATCACCGATCCACAGAATGACATTTATAAAAAAATATATATAAAAATATATCACAGACAGCAAAGTTGTAAGAATGTTTGCTAAAATGAACGGGAGGACTATGGCCGGAGATACAGGAAGAGAACGGAAGAATAACCGGGAGACCGGAAGCCATTATGAACGGCTTGCCGGTGCATATCTGGAGCAGGAAGGATATGAGATTCTGGAGTATAATTACCGGTGTAAGACCGGAGAGATTGATATCATAGCAAGAGAAGCGGGATATCTGGTCTTCTGTGAGGTGAAATATCGCGCTTCAGATAAAAAAGGACATCCGGCGGAGGCTGTAAATCCAGCCAAACAGAGAACCATTTCCAAAAGTGCGCTTTGCTATATGACGGTCAACGGAATCGATGAGGTACCATGCAGATTCGATGTGGTGAGCATCGAGAATCATGAGGTGACACTTTACCGGAATGCATTTGATTATACAGGATAGGAAGAGATCCGGAACAGAAAGGATGAATATGGCATGAATCTGGGCTTGCATTATAAAAATCAGGACCATATATTTGATGAAAAAGAAGTGAACGGTGTCCCGTTCTTAAGTTATCCGATGCTGGAAGAGACCGGAATCGTGAATCATGGATTCTCGACCAGACTTGGCGGTGTCAGCAAAGGATGCTGGGCAACGATGAATATCAGTACAACCAGAGGTGACGATCCGGAAGATGTCAGGGAGAATCAGAGAAGGATTGCCGGAGCCATCGGTGTACAGCCGGAAGATATGACATTCACCAATCAGACCCATACGACCAATGTAGCGGTAGTAAAAGCCGGAGACAGGGGAAAGCGTTTTCAGGAGACCGATGGAATGATCACAGATGTGCCGGGAATCTGTCTGGTTACATTTTACGCAGACTGTGTGCCGTTGTATTTTGTTGATCCGGTGAAGAAGGCGATCGGTCTTTCACATTCCGGATGGAGAGGAACCGTCGGTAAGATAGGAAAAGTTACCATAGAACTGATGCAGAAGACATATGGCTCTGATCCGGAAGATATCATTGCGGCAATCGGTCCGTCCATCTGCCGGGACTGCTATGAAGTGAGCGGGGATGTGATACAGCAATTCAGGGAAAGCTTTGACGAAGCGTACTGGCCGGAGCTGTTTTATAAAAAAGAAAACGGGAAATACCAGTTGGATCTCTGGCGTGCCAATGAACGGATATTCACAGAAGCCGGAATCCGCGAAGATCATATTGCGGTAACCAATGTATGCACACACTGCAATCCGGATATTCTGTTCTCGCACAGAACTACCGGAGATAAAAGGGGTAATGTAAGCGCATTTCTTGCGCTGAAACAGATGACAACAAGAGGAGTATAACATATGACAGATACAACAATTGCAGATACGACGCAGGAAGTAACCGATGCGACCCAGGAAGCGGTCAAACAGGTTAATCAGCTGACACAATATGTACAGGACAGCATACCGGGACTGATCACGTTTGGATTGAAAGTGCTGGCGGCACTGGTGGCATTCTTTATCGGCCGGCTGGTGATCCGGTGGATCCGGAAGATCGTCAGACGTTCCTTTGAGCGCTCCGGTGCGGACAAAGGAGTGGAGCAGTTTGTAGATTCCCTGCTAAAATATGGACTGTATGCCCTGCTTGTCTTCAGTCTGATCTCCAGTCTTGGATTCGATACAACGTCCGTAGCGGCAGTACTGGCATCCGGTGGTGTGGCAATCGGTCTTGCATTACAGGGAAGCCTTTCGAACTTTGCAGGCGGAGTCCTGATCCTTTTATTAAAACCGTTTGTAGTCGGAGATTATATTATCGAGGATACCAACGGAAAAGAAGGAACCGTAAAAGAGATCCAGATCTTCTATACCAAACTCAGTACAATTGATAACAAGACGATCGTAATCCCGAATGGAATGCTGACCAACAACAGTATTACCAATGCAACGGCAAAAGATGAAAGGCAGCTGGATCTGCGTGTGGGTATTTCTTATGATGCGGATATCCGACAGGCAAAATCAGTGATCGAAAATCTGCTGATTAAAGATGAATGTATCATCAAGAACGAACAGATCAATGTATTTGTTCATGAGCTGGCAGACAGTGCGGTTGTATTGGGAATCCGTGCATGGGTGAAGAATGAGGAATATTGGGAAACCAGATGGAGACTGCTCGAAGAAATCAAGCTTTTACTGGATGAGAACGGTATCGAAATTCCATATCCGCAGATGACTGTACACATGCAGAAGAACACATAGAAACATATCGAAGCATATAAAAAAATACGC
>OLSE01002061.1_pt1 | contig 12857 bp, 11 predicted proteins | sample 1673191 | NCBI WGS metagenome assembly OLSE01 (sample SAMEA3136764, study PRJEB25190) | human gut metagenome | biome: human gut; feature: human-associated habitat; material: faeces | place: Austria | collected 2013
CTCCTTAAAGCCAGCAATCGAAGTGCTCGACAACCCTGTAATAGTATACATTATATACAATAAGTTAGTTGGGCTCTGAAAATGAAATTTAGGTATGAAGCATTAATATAAATTAATGATTTTAGTGTGTCATTTATATATTTGAAGGTATACTGATGACTGAAATACACCATCAGCTGCTTCAAATGCAACGTCACCATCATATTTGCCGGCAACAGAGCGGATGGATGACAGACCTATACCATAGTCGTCCCTCTTAGAAGAACGGTATTTTCCGTTTTGGATGGTAACATGTCCGTCAAAGCTGTTGTCCATAGTAATAATAAGTGTCTTATAGTGTACGTGGGCATGCAGTCGGATAAAGTGCGATGATTTCTCGTTCAAAGAATCAGAAGTATCCATGCGTCTGCAGGCTTCTATAGCGTTTTCTATCAGATTTCCAAATACCAGGCACAGGTCATTGTCCAAGGCCGCATCATCGGTTTCCGGAACAATAAGCTTTGTCTCAAGAGCGATATTTTCATTTCTGCATATGGCACTATAGTATGACAGAATGGAATTGACTACCCTGTTTTCGCAATAGCTTGCAGGCGCAGATGGTATGCTGTGGATCAGGGCATCCAGGAATTCATTTAGCTGTTTATTTTCAGTGTTTGCGAGGCCTTTTATTGCAACCAGCTGGTGACGCAGATCGTGACGCTGCTTCTTAAAAAGCTGTTCGTTTGTTGTGATGCGCTAATTATATTTCTTCTGCTCCAACAGGGAATGCTCAAGGAGATTCATATCGAATATGAGTCTTTCATTCTCACGTTTTATCATGAGCATATCGCTTATATTAAGCCCCATTATAATTCCCATGATTATAATGAAAAGCAGAGTTCCAATCTGGTACAGTAATGACAATGAGGCCACAAATTTTAAATGATAATTGATTATCTCAGCACATGAAGCAAGTGCCAGTATGAATACCGGAACCATCAGCCGTTTTGCCCTGCTGTTTTGGCTACGAACAGCCTCAAGGATGATGTATGCAGTCAGGAAGCAAAGTATGAGAGGCAGAATGACATGGAACACGTACATGCTCTGGGATAGTGCAACCGTACCGCTAAGCTGTAAGACACAAGCGACAAGGTCAAGCACGGTGAGGAGCTTCGCGATAGCTATAATTGGCTTGTCATTCTTAAAACCAACTGCAAGCCTGCAGAAATACAGCAGCGGAATCATCTGCGAGAAAAGCCCTATAAAAGCACACAGATACAGCAGTGTAGGGTTTTTGACTATGACACCTGTGTAGTTGCACTCGCCGATAGACCACATGCCGGCCATGAGTGAGAAGAATCCAAAATGAAATATCATCTTGCAAACCTCTTTATCGTAGTATAAAAGCATTAGTGAGATAAATATAAACAAAACACCTGCGGCAAGCTCAAGCAGTGCTATAAAGAATGACCATTTATTCAGCTTTAACAGAGTGAAAAATAAGGATTTGTATGCTCCGTAGATAGGAGAATATACCGTAAGCGAGCTTCTGGTAACAGGAGACAGATACTCTATGCGAAGCTCTGTATCACCTGAATGACCGTCAGTGCCTATCAGGTACCCCTCGGTTGCGGGATCCTTCATATAGGATGGATAGTTTTCGGCCCTGCCAAACTCATATATGAGGTCATCGTCCAGATAGACCTTCGCAGGGGAATAGACAGTTTTTATGTAGATTGGATCATCCTTGTTCAGGTTGATATGTGTGGTGACGGTGACATGTGTGCGCGGCGAAAGGTGCTTAAAGGTATGTGGAAATGTGATTTCTTCAGCATGGCAAGGTGAAGAATGTTACTTAGCTCAGCTGCAGAAACCGGCTTTTCGATATATCCGATGGCAGACAGCCTGTAGCTTTCCAAGGCATGCTCCGTGCTTGTCGTGATGAAAGCAACCGGGATATCGGCATCTGTCTCGCGGATTATGGAGACTGCCTCTATGCCGGTCATGGAATCTTTCATGTATATATCCATGAGCAGCAGGTCATACTTTCCGTACTCATATGAGGCAAGAAAAGAATCTGCATCCGTAAAGACAGTGTATGTATTTTGGATATCGCTGTGGTTGAGAATATCACAAAGCAGCACGGTCTCTGCAGCTTCGTCCTCGCATACAGCTATATTAAGTGTTTGTGGCATGTTTATTCCTCTGTAGAATGTGAATGATTATAAATAATCATAATATAATATGAAATAAATATCAAATAAATATTGCTATTATATATCCGAAATGCTAATATAATTATCAGCAGTTTATTAATTATTTTAAGGAGGTTTCAGTTATGAAATACTGTACAAATTGTGGCAGGCAGTTAGCTGATGATGAGGTATGCACATGTCGTCAGCAGGCACAGCCACAGGCACCAAATCTGACACAGGACAACAATGCACAGGCAGATAATGCAGCACAGCAGGGACAGTTTAACGGACAGCCGCAGGGCAGCGCACAGGGACAGTTCAACGGACAGTTCAACGGACAGCCACAGGGCAGTGCACAGGGACAGTTCAACGGACAGCCACAGGGCAATGCACAGTCGCAGGCATTTGATAACTTCACACAGCAGGTGAGTGCAGCAGGACAGCAGCTGCAGAATGACAAGAATGTGGCATCTATCATCACATTCTACAAGGGTCTTGTTAAGAAGCCGGCACAGGCTGCAGTAGACTTTGTAAAGAATGCAAATATGGCATCAGGGTTTATATTTATTGGCTTATTTGCCATAGTAGAGGTAGTGCTGTCTGTAGTATATCTGTTATCAAGCGTAATTGGCAGCATAGGCGGCTTTGGATTCTCATTTTACCCGGCGAGCTTCTTTGAGGGAATCTTCTCAGGAATCGTAGGAGAGGCAGTGAGAGTACTCATCCTGGCAGCAGTCATTCTGGTTGTATTAAACGCAGTGCAGAAGGATAAAAAGGTGACATTTGCACAGACACTTTCAGCAGCATGTCTGTATGATGCAGTATACCTTCCGATTATCCTTGTTGCAGCAATCATCGACATAATCCCATTCCAGTTCTTTGGCAATGTGAGCAGCTGGCTGCATACATTTGCGGGTGTAGTAGGATATGTAAGCATATTCTTTGGAGTAAGGGCAATAGAAGAGGATGACAATAAGCTTCCACTCGCGTGTGGACTGGCATTCCTTGCAACAGCCATTGGTTCAACAATTGTAAATGCTATTTTCTAATTTAATATTTGATTTAACATATCTGATTTAATATATCAGAAATAACCGGATCCTGTGAGATTTTCTTGCAGGATCTTTTTTTATTTCTGGCTTCGAATAGCTATCATATATCTTACGATTTGTCAAGTACGAGTTTTGACACTTTTTGTGTAAATTGTCGTTGTTATTGCCATGCGCGGAATTGATGTATAATGATAATTAGATTAATTTGTTTAGTTAAAAACTAGCTGAATATATGAGTCAATGATAATATGAATTCTATAATAAGCAGGTTTATAAAACTCGGGAAGAGAGGCACCTATGACGCATAAAATCAAGGTACAGATGTTTGGCAATTTCAGAATGGACTATAACGGAGCACCATTTGTGGCGGAAAAAATGCATAAGGAAAGCCAGTTCAACCGCATGATGCAGGCTTTGATACACTATTCTGACTGCGGAATAGCAAAGGATAAGCTCGAGGAAATAGTAATCGGTGAGCGTGACATAGATGCACCTCACACGGCACTAAGAGTTATTGTATACAAGACAAAGCAAAAGCTCGCACAGCTTGGACTGCCGGGAAAGAACCTCGTATATTTGGAGGGAGGCATATATTACTGGACTCCGGATATAGAGATAGAAGAGGATGCAGCAGAGTTTGAGAAGCTCTATAACGAGGCCTGTGCACTGGAAAAGCAGATGCCACATGAACCGGAGAGTGCAGAGACAGTGTGTGATGAGCGGATAAAGGAAATAGAAGACAATATGCTTGAGCTGTACATAAAAGCACTATATCTGTATAAGGGAGAGTTTTTGGCGGCATATACAGGCGAGACGTGGATAGCACAGGAGGCCAGACGCTATCACATTATGTTTGAGAAAATCATAAATGAAGCTGCGTATATACTGCGAAAGAGAAAACAATTCAAGGGACTGGAGAAGCTCGGAGTATATGCGGCAAAGGTCGACCCATTCAATGAGTGGGAGGAGCTCATCATGGAGGCGATGGTAGAGACCAGGCGCTATGATGAGGCGGAAGAGCTATACACGGATGTCGTGGACTATTATCTCAGGGAGTGCGGTATTTATCCATCTTCAAGACTCTTGGAAATCCTTGAGAAATACAGTAATCAGATGAATCATGCACATGAGATACTGGAAAACATCCAGGAGGGCATGAACGAGCAGGAGGAAACAGAAAGAGGTGGATATTTCTGCAGCTATCCGGTATTCAGAGGAATATACCAGGCGTCCATCCGTATTATGAAGCGCACAAGGGTACCTGTATATCTCATGCTCTGTACTCTGGAGGACGAGGAAGGCAGACAGGTACAGAGCGAGACAAAGATGAACAAGTATTCAAGGCAGCTTAAGAAGTGCGTTGGTGAATCAATCCGCTACAGTGACATATATACCTCGTATGGAAAGGTGCAGTTTCTTATCATGCTCATCGGAATCAAGCGTGAGGACTGCGAGATAGTGAAAAAGAGAATCAACCGCCAGTTCGCAAAGAAAAATCCGAGAGCCGCAGAGAAATGTCATGTGAACAGTATAGTTTGTGAGTTGTAAAGGAAATAGTACAAATAGGTTGGAAAAGCTACAAGGTGATTTTACACGATTAGAGGAAGTACTAATTTGATTATTTTATATATTATGGAGAAAATGTTATGAATGGTAAAGACAAGATATCAGTAATTATTCCATGCTACAATGTACAAAAATACATTATGAGATGCTTTGATTCAATTTACAGCCAGACATATGGCTTTGAAAATCTCGAAGTGATACTCATAGATGATTTATCAACAGACAATACATGGTCTATATTAGAATCCTTACAAAGACAATACCCGGAGAATGTTATATCTCTTAAAATACAGAAAAAAGGAAAGTGTGGCGGTGCACGTAATCTGGGAATGGATATCTGCACCGGCAAATATATCACATTTGTGGATGCGGACGATTATGTGCATCCGGATATGCTCAGGGTGCTGTATGACAGAATGACAGAGGACGATTATGATGTGGCACAGTGTGGTGTATCGTGCTTTAAAGCAGATAAGCCAAATGTATTAGAAGTAAATGATTTTGAAATTCAAAGGCTTGATTTGGATAATGTTGATAATAGGAAAAATCTCATTATAGGTCTGACCGGATTTACTAATGTAACAGCATGGGCAAAGCTATACTCAACCAAATTTATAATAGAACATAATCTAAGATTTATAGAAGATGTATATTATGAGGATACACATTTTTCTATGCTTTGTGTGTTACTTGCAAAGAAATATTGTAAGGTGCAATCGACATTATACTATTACTTTGAGAATACAGAGGGCATTATACGTTCTGAAATTAGCAATGCAAAGATCCGGGATGCTAAGATTATTATGGATCATATAAGGCAGGCTATTCAAAGTAGAAAAGCAGAACTGGGAAATGTAATTGAGCAGTGTTATTGTGAAATCCAGACATTTTTGTTATGGCACCAATATATTGAGCCATATAGTAGAATAGAAACCTTTATGAATAGGGAACTGGATATTTGCAAAGAAGAGTTTTTAAAGAGTGAACCGGATATATTTAATAATCCATATGTGAAGTTTTTTTCAGATGATGTGGTATTGAAAAGAATGTCAAGGCTGAGAGTAACTGCGAAAAAAATGGATAATGCATACTTTTTGGATAATGCAATGCATATCTGTCTTGGTATACATGATAAGGATGGAAATTACAGTGTCTGGGCTGGAACAACGATGCAATCCATTGTTGAAAACACAAAAGCGCCAATAGTTTTTCATATATTACATGATGACACATTGAACGAAATAAATAAAAATAAGCTGAGTCTTATTGCTGATAATAGTGGAAATGATATAGAATTTCATCATTTTAATTCGGACGTTTTTGGCACGTTTGCTGATTCAATGAATAGATTTGCAATTGGAACAATGTTCAGAATTATGTTGCCCGATATTATGCCGGATTTAAAAAAAATAATATATTTGGACTCTGATTTATTTGTAAATACAGATATTGAAGAATTATGGAACCTAAATATAGATAATTACTGTCTGGCGGCTGCTCAGGATTGTTCGACAATAAGAAATTGGGGAACTCCATACGCTGTAGCAGCAGGGCAGACAAGTCGTGACAGATATTTTAATGCGGGTGTTCTTTGCATGAATCTTGACAATATCAGGAAAAATGGAAGCCTGTTTCAACAGGTTATAGATTATCTGAACGATAATCCACGGACATGGCTTCCTGACCAGGATGCTTTAAATGCCATATTCAGCGGAAAAACCTTATTGATAGATGAAAAATGGAATTATTTTATTGATGAGGCAAGAAAAAATAATGAGAAAGCAGAGAAAAAAATATATCATTATGCTGCAACCCTGTTGATGCTGCATACAAATAATGAAATTGACAGAGCCTACTATTTCACAATACTGAGAACCCCATGGGGAGAGCAGATGGAGGATGGCTTATTGTGTAATTCTATGGGCAGAATTGTGGATAGAACAGCTATGCTGGAGAAGCTGCTAAAAAAAGCTACTCAAAACAATATACGACTCGTATTCTATGGTGGAGAGAATAGCTCTATAAGGAATGCAATGAGGCTATTAAATAGAAAATTCGATAGCTGTGAATGGCATGAGCATTTAAAGGAGAATGAGATTATCTGTGATGATAATACGGTCTATATAGTTTCAGCGGATGCGGACGATAGTAATGGATTAGAAATACTTGCAAATGCCGGATTAGAAAATGGCGAGAATTATTTTATAACACAGAGGTTTTTACATTATACAGAGGGTGGGTTTGCCCTATGATTTTTATTACTGATGAATTAGGTAAGTTTGAGAAAAATATAATAGAGCTGGCAGAAAATATGGGATTTAAAGAATGCAAAACAATAGAAGCCATAGATTTGTTTTGTGGCATATCTGAAAAAAACGATGTGCTTAAGGAAAAAGACAGGTATTATGCATTCATAGATATCCCTCAATATTGGAGTGTTCGTGCAGATGGTCTAAATGGTGCTATATATGATAATAAAACCAAAAAGGCAAACATCTATTTTAAGAATCCGATAGAGAAAAGAATGGTCAGCAGAGTCGAGTGGATTGACAGGAATAATACAGTATATAGAATAGATTATTACAACAAATACGGATATATGTATTGTTCGGAGAATGTGAGTGGCGGCAATGTTACAGTCAGGGAATTCTATGATAGAAATGGTGACATTAAAGTATTAGAACAGACAGGTCCAAAGACATATACCACGTTTGGCACCCGCATTAGTCCGAAGAGCTATAGAGGCTTTGCTGATTATTTGGAAGCTTATCTTAAATATAATAAAATTTATGATGAAAATATATGGCTGACAAGTGATGAGATATTAAATAAATTTGCCTGGGATTATGGAAATTTTAAAATATCATACCTGCCACAAAATAGATTAAACTCAGATTTGACAGTAATAACTCAGACTAACACAGCGTTTCGAATACTGTGCAGTGAAGAGCAGCAGGTCAATTGGTATAAAGAAAATTCAAATTATAAATGCGACAGATTATATTCATATCTTGAGAATAATAAATCAAAATTTGGGAGAAAAGAAGCATTTATTATTACAGAATCGGATCAGCTTGAGTATATTGAACAGCTTATAAATGACTTTCCGGAAATAACTTTTCATATAGCTGCCAGTACCATTATGTCAGATAAATTAACGAGACTGGATATAAATAATAATGTTGAGTTATATCCATGTATTACGGAACAAAAGAGAAAAGAACTGTTTGAAAGATGCGATATTTATTTGGATATTAATCATTACAGAGAGCTATACAATGCAGTAAACGAGGCAATGGTTAATAATATGATAATACTAGCGTTTGACAATACAGCGCATTCAAAAGAATTATATCCAATGGGAAATATTTTTGAAAGCAGCAACTATGTGAAGATGAAAGAAACTCTAAAAAATATAATAACTAGTCAGACGATATTCAATGAATATATAGACAGGCAAAAGAAGCAATTAAAACAATTAGCTGCAAAAGTAGTTATGGGTGATACAGATGAGAGTATTTGATTTTACATTACTTAGTGGATATGAATTTTCCGGAGTCGATGTTGCTCAGGGATTTAGAGCAAGATTGTTTGCAAAAAACAATGTAAACGCTAAATTTATTTTTACAGAGCTGCCGACAATTAGGGATATGGAACTGTATGGTTCGCAAAAAATAAAACGTGGTCAGATTATGTCTGCACATCTTTTTATGACCGGAAGATTAGATATGAGTTTGTCTGTGAAAAAAGAAGCTCTTTTAGAAAATGAAAAAGAAAACTATGAGTATGACAATATAGATGAGGATGGAAAGGTGATTCGTCTATATAATTCCGGTGAAAAATCAGTTGAAATATTATGCGATGAAGATGGATTTGTTATAAATGAAAGTCTCTTTAAAAACGGAAAAAAGTATTTAGAAAATTATTATACAGACAGTTTGTCATATACAGAGCTGTATAATTGGGATAATGATTCGAACGATGGCTTAAATCTAGGAAGGAGAATTTTTTGGAACAAACAAGGACAGATGGTTTATGAACAATGTATCTATAAAGATAATGTTGAATATCTGTTTAAAAATGGTGAAGTTATAGACAATGTAGAGTTTCTAGAAAGATTTGTAAAGACACTTAATCTTTGTGAGAATGATATATGTATAATGGATAGAGCGGGATATCTTGATTATATACAGCCTCTTTTTGAAAATAAAGGCAAATCAAAGCTGATAGCTGTATTACATTCAGATCATTTTTACAAAATATATGAGGATGAAAGCTCATTATACATGAACTATGAGTATTATTATTGGTTCAAATATTCAGAGGCAATAGATTATTTTGTTGTTGGTACGGATGAACATAAAAGAAGTCTGGAAGCATTTTTAAAAGAGTATGATTGTTTTGTTCCGCATATTGCAGCTATTCCACCGGGCGCCATACCAGAAGGCAAACTTAAAAGTAAAAATAATCGTTGGCAAGGCAGTATAATATCTGCTTCAAGACTTAGTCCAAGGAAAGGTATTGATATTCTTATTAAAAGTGTGATAAAAGCTCATGAGATAAATCAGACAATTAATCTGGATATATACGGAAGTGGCAATGATGAGTATACTTCATATTTACAAAATATAGTTAAAGATGCTGGTGCTGATGATTATATTCACTTTAAAGGGCGCTCTAATCTTGAAAAGATTTATCCACACTATGAATTGTTTGCATCCTTTTCTTTGTGGGAAACATTTGGACTTTCACTCATGGAGGCTGTTGGAGACGGACTAGCCATGGTTGGACTGGATGTAAGATATGGGAACAGGCTTTTTATACATCCGGATGAAAATGGCTATCTGGTGGATTTTGATATTGAAACAGACTATCAAAATAAAGATAAGCTCTGTGAAAGAACTGCAGCAGCAATAGTTAAAATATTTGAGGATGATGACAGATTGAAGAAATTCCATGAAAATTCTTATATGATTGCTGAAGAATATAAGGAGCATGTAATAGAATCAAAATGGATGCAGCTTATAAAAAATATACCATAGCTCAATCCGTCAAACTTAATTTTATAGAGAAATGCAGTAACATGAAGGTAAAACATCCTAAGGATTATTGGCTTGAGTATGAGAGAAAAATGTTGGAAAACATCAATGAAACAACAGGCTTGTAGACAGGAGTATCAATGAAAACACACATTACTACATTAAACAACATGGCAGGAACTGCCAGTCTGGCACATAGAAGAGTATTAAAGGTGGCGCAGAGTATTGGCTGTCATGAAATGGGCTTGTCTTTTTATCCTTTAAAGCCAGACTATGCAAAGGAGATAGACAAACGTCTTGATGGGATAATAGCGCCTCTTAACTATGGTGATATTGTGATTTTTCAGTATCCAAGCTGGATTGGGGTGAATTATGATGAGAGCTTTGTAAACAAGATAAAGTCGTACCGGGATACAAAGCTGATAATTTTTGTTCAGGATATACAAAAGCTCATGTTTGATTCTGAGCAGGCAATTCTTGATATGGAAATTAAAACTCTCAATAAGGCGGATTTACTTATTTTGCCATCAAAGAAGATGCATCGCTATCTGAAAGAAAATGGGCTTGATGAGAAGCCTGTTATCTATCAGACTATCTGGGATATGCCATCAGACATTTGTTTTGTGGATCATGCTGTAACGAGATGCTTTCACTTTGCCGGGAACTATAATCGTTTTCCGTTTCTGGCAGAGTACCATGGCAAGACACCGATTTATCAATATGATGCAAATAAGCCGGACAGAGAAAATGATGACAGCTTTTGCTGGAGAGGGTATTTTGAGCAGGAAAAGCTAATGCATGAGCTTTCCAAAGGTGGCTTTGGGCTTGTTTGGAGTGATGACGAATATTTTGACAGATATTATTCGATGAATCAGCCGTACAAGCTCGGTACAAATCTGGCAGCAGGGATACCAGTTATAGTAAAAAGAGGCTGTGTTCATGATAAATTTGTCGAAAGAAACGGTCTGGGATATGCAGTCGATACGTTGGATGAAGCTGATAAACTGGTTCAGAGTATTACGGATGCAGAGTATATAAAGCTTTACCATAATGTGAAGAATATTCAAAAGCTGATATTAGATGGCGCATATACAAGAAAAACACTTCAGGATGCAATAATTGAGGTTTTGGAAAATGCCTGTACACCGGTTGAAAACAGATATCAAGATCATATATAGATTTAGCAGACAAATCAACAGTGACAGGATATAGTATTTGACCATGATCAGGTGTATGAATCACAGATAGTTGCTACAGTGGAATAATGGGGAAGAGATTATGAGCGTACATATTACAAAAACTTATAACATAGGCGGATTGATTGGTCTCCGTCAAAATGCAGTGAAAAACGCTGGTGAAACACTTGGCTTTAAAGAAATGAGTTTATTTAAATTTCCTGATGCATATGATAGTGATGATGAGCTTCATGTTAGGATGGATGGCATAATCGCATCACTTTGTCCGGAGGATATAGTGATTTTTCAGCATCCAAGCGGTGAGAGTCCCAGATACGATGGATTTTTATTTGAGCATTTAAGAAGATATCATGGAACAAAAATTGTTGCGTTTATACAGGAAATAGCATCCGATAGAGATGACAGTGAGTATTCTTTGAGTGATGAAATCACGCTGCTTAACAGGGCTGATATGTTTATTTTTGCCTCAGCTGCGCTGCGGGATTACTATATCGCAAATGGATTAAAAGAAAAACCTTATCTGATTCAGAATATACCGGATTATATGACAGACATTTGCACAAATGAGCATAAAAATAAAAAACTATATATCATGGCGGAAACGAGTCAAAATGAATATCCATTGAACAATTTGAATATAGAGGTGGTGCAATATGATGAGTACCGTGCCATGGAATCTATACTCAGGTTGTCAGACGGAGCCTTTGGATTGATTTGGGATGCGGATGAACAGGCGCTTGGACTTTATATGGCTGCCGGAATCCCAGTGATAGTTAAAAAGGGGTTGAGCTGTGAAAAGTATGTGACAGATAATGAAATAGGAGCAGCAGCGACAGATTTTGAAGATGTATACCAGATAGCTGTATCAGAATCGGAAGATAAATTGAGTCAATACTACGCAAATGTCAAAAAACTGCAAAATTTGTTCATAAATGGAATATATACCAGAAAATTATTGCTGGATACCTTGATTTTGTGTAGAGAAAGGCTATGATTTGGCGGTATATAAATGTTTTTATACGATTTTAGATACACCTAGGAGTTTATATTTATAGTGTAAAAGAGGAAAACTATAGTTATGTCCGGATGAAAGAGGATTAGGAAACAGATAATCCAAGTATCCGGATTCATGTGAATAAGGAGAGACTATATGAATAAGAAGAAGGTTGACAGTATTTTAAAAGGTATAACCGCAGCAGGAATTGCCATGGGTGGAGTCAGCTCTATCCAGGGGGCTGATATGGTTATGGCTGCAATTAATGAATCGGCAGCAGATTCCAATTCATTAGTTGACGCAGGCTCTTTGTCTGAGAGCGAACGTACAGAGTATAGCGAGAGTACAACACAGAGCATGAGTGAAAGCGCTTCAGAGAGCACTAGCGAGAGTGAGAGCGTGAGTGTAAGTGAAAGTGAAAGTGAAAGTGAAAGTACCAGTGAAAGCTCAAGCATCAGCGAAAGTGCTAAGCAGAGTGATGCAGAACAACAGAGTGGTGATAATGTTGTAGCGGCTACATACACAGATGATGCAGAACAGGATACGGCTGTTTATGCTCGAATGAGTGGAATGCCGCAGCTTGCAAGTAATGATACATATAGAGATGGTTGTGTATCAAATAAGGTACATCATGTGACTAAGATTACGGAAAGTAATTATTCGCAGTATAAGGGGGATACATTGTTTGGAACAAAGTACAATTTAATCCAAACAAAGGAAAATCATTCATTTGGAAAATGGGAAAAGTCGAGTTGTAAATATAGAATTCAAAATTCTAATAGGTGAATTGGAAAATTAAATTCCAGTCCATTCACCCAAAAAACTGGAACTTAGTA
>OLSE01002065.1_pt1 | contig 12832 bp, 12 predicted proteins | sample 1673191 | NCBI WGS metagenome assembly OLSE01 (sample SAMEA3136764, study PRJEB25190) | human gut metagenome | biome: human gut; feature: human-associated habitat; material: faeces | place: Austria | collected 2013
TGTGCTTGCCGTCGGCGGTGCAGGAGATGTACACCGTTTCGCCGATGGTCACATAGCGGGTTTCGCTGCTGTTGTAGGCCTTGTTAATGGAGGCGGAGATGGTGTATTTCTCCGCGGGGCTCAGGTACAGCACCGCGCCATAGCGCTGGGTAACGGTGTCCACGGCGTCCCCGGGCTGACCAAACAAGCCGCAGACGGTGCCGGAAGTGGGCGCGTACACCTTGGTGGTCTCAATGGTGCAAATGGCGTCTCCCAGGGCGATTTCCGACCCGGCCTTCACGGCCACGTCGCTGACCATGCCCCCAAAGGGCGCCGTAACGCTCACCGCGTCCCCGGCCACCACCGTGCCGTCAAAGGTGATCTCCGCCCGGGCGCTCAGGGGCGCCAGCAGCAGCCCCGCGGCCAAAAGGGAAAGGAGCTTGTGAATTCGCATGGGTTTTTCCCTCCTTGAAATTGCGTGATGATGGGCCGGATTACATCCGCCGCAGCGCTTCGATGGGGCTCAGGCGGCTGGCCTTGCGGGCGGGGGACCAGCCGAACACAATGCCCACCGCCGCGGAGAAGCCCACCCCCAGGGCAATGGCCCCATAGGAAATGGTGAAGGCCGTACCCATGGCCGAGCACAGAATGGCGGAAAGGCTGATGCCCAGCACCACCCCGATAAGCCCGCCCACCATGGACAGCAGAAAGGATTCAATCAGGAATTGCAGCTGAATCTGCACCGGTTCCGCGCCGATGGCCTTTTTCAGGCCGATTTCCACGGTGCGCTCAGTGACGCTGGTGAGCATCATGTTCATGATGCCGATGCCGCCCACCAGCAGCGCGATGGAAGCAATGCCGCCCAGGAGCATGGACATCATGGACAGCATGCTGGACATGGTGTCCTCAATGGCGTCCATGGTGGTGATGGTGTAGGTGTCGTCCTCATAGCTGAACAGGCTGTCCAGCAGGGGTTCCATCTCCGCCACAATGGCGTCGGAATTGTCCGCGCTGTCAATGTACACGGTGAGGTTGGTCACCAGGCTTTCACCGTTCATTTTCAGGGCGGTGGTGTAGGGAATCAGCACATCGCTGCTGCCGGACATCATGCTGGAGATGGAGCTGTCCCCGTCCTCGGCCAGGGTGCCCACCACGGTGAAGCGCTGGCCGCCCAGGTAGATAGTCTGCCCCACGGGCGCCACCCCGTAAAAGAAGGTATCCACCAACTCGGAGGAAATCAGGCACACCCGGCTGGACTGATCCACGTCAATGGCGTTGATGGCCCGGCCCTGATCCACCAGGCCCGGGTTCACGGTGAAATAGTAATCGTTGCGCCCGGCGATGGACACGGAGGATTCATAGCCGTTGTCCCGGGCGGCGGTGGCCGAGAGGCTCACCGTGGGGGAAACGCCCTCCACATGGTCCAGGGCCGTGAGGCTGTCCATGTCTTCGGCGGTGAGGCCGCCCTTCAGGTCGCTGCCCGGGGCGGAGAGCGTCAGCGTCCCCGCGCCCATGGAGGTGAAAGAATCCGAAATGGAGGAGGACACCCCCGAGATGGTGGTAATCAGCGCGATGACCGCCGTAACGCCGATCATAATGCCCAGAATGGTCAGAAAGGAGCGCATGCGGTTCTGGCAAATGTTGCTCACGGACATGCGCACGCTTTCCACAAAGGTGGTGGCGGCGGTGGAAACATACCGCAGCAGGGTTTTCACGCGAAGGTCGCCTCCTCGGCTTCGGTCAGCTCGCCGTCGATGATGTGCACCACCCGGCGGGCCTTCCTGGCCACGTTCAGGTCATGGGTAATCATCAGGATGGTGTTGCCTTCCTCATTGAGTTCCTCAAACAGGTCCATGATCTGCCTGCCGGTGTGCTGGTCCAGGGCGCCGGTGGGTTCGTCCGCCAGGAGCATGCTGGGATGGGTCACCAGCGCCCGGGCGATGGCCACACGCTGCTGCTGTCCGCCGGAGAGGGCGTCCACGTGGCGCTTGCCATAGCCCCGCAGGTTCACCAGCTCCAGCATGGCTTCCACCCGGCGGCTGATCTCCGCCTTGGGCACCTTTTTCAGTTTCAGGCCGAAGGCGATGTTGTCAAATACGTTCAGGTGGGGGAACAGGGCGTAGCTCTGGAATACCATGCCCACCTGGCGCTGACGCACGTCTACGTTGGTCACGTCCTTGCCGTCAATGAACACGCTGCCTTCGTCCACGTCGTTGAGACCGGCGATGGCACGCAGCAGGGTGGATTTGCCACAGCCGGAGGGGCCCAGCAGCGTTACCATTTCACCCTCGTTGACATCCAGGTTGATATGCTTCAAAACCGTATTATTTCCAAAGCTTTTGACCACATTGCGAATTTCAATATAGGAGCTCATGGCTTCTCCTCCTTCAGCTGCATGTTTTCTTTTTTGCCGCTGGACAGCTTCATCACCGCCGCGCAGATGATGGTCATGATAAACACGTAAATCACGACCACGGCACTGGACAGATGACCCGTCTGCTTCATGATGAGGTACAGGTAGATCTGCACGGTCTCAAAGCTGCCGCCAATGAGCAGGTTGGCCACCACGAATTCGCCAAACAGCGTCGAAAAGCTTAAAAGCGTACTGACCAGAATGCCGGGCGCAATACCTGGCACGATGATGCGCAAGAAGGTCGTCCATGTGGAGGCGCCGAGTACACGTGCCGCCTCGGTGATGGGAACGATGTCGATGGCATGCATCGCATTGTTGATTCCGGAGTACACCAGCGGCATTCCCAGCACGAAGTACGCGCCCGCCAACACCAGCACCATGGGCAGGTCGGTGCCGCCGTAGGCCCGCAGAAGCGCGGCGGCGCTGATGACGCCGGGAATGGCATAGGGAAGCAGGGTAATGATCTTCATGACGCTTTCCAGCCGGGGTGAGAACGCGGCGATGGCGAATACCACCGGCGTCATCACCAGCACGGCCAGCGCCACGCTGCCGTCGTCCCCGCGCCGCGCCCATGCGATGAGCCGCACCGCCGCGCCCTGCCGCGCCGCCAGCGCGATGTCCTTCACAGACACGTCCCGGATGCCCCGGGTGGGCACGTTCTGCGGGAAAAAATGCCGCCCGAAGGCGAGGCTGGCCAGAATGGAGATCTTTCGCTGGGCATCGATGCCGTCCACGTCCGCGGAAGGGTCGATGGTCTCGGCGTAGCCCAGGCTCTGGGCGAGCTTCAGCGCCGCGCCGAAATCCATATTTTCCCGCGCCATTTTCGTGAGCATGAAGTTCGTGGTGCCGTTGACGATGCCCGCGATCTCGCTGATGACGTTGGCCGCCATGCATTGGTGCATGGGCGTGATGATGGGCGTGCCGCCGCCCACGCTGGCCTCGAACAGAAAGCACACGCCCCTGCGGCGTGCAATGGCCAGCAGCTCTGCGCCGTGGGTGGCCACCAGCTCCTTGTTGGAGGTGACCACATGGCGGCCGCTCTCCAACGCGGATTTCACATAAAAGTACGCGGGCTTCAGGCCGCCGATGGTCTCCACCACGGCGGTGACCTCCGGGTCGCTGAGGATCACGTCGATGTTGTTGACGAACAGCGCCGCGTCCGGGTGGGACGAAAAGTCCCGGATGTCGCAGATGTATTTTACCGTGACGGGCTGGCCCGCGCGCCGCTCGATGCTGGCGGCGTTGCGCCGCAGCACCTCCAACACGCCGCTGCCCACCGTGCCGTAGCCCAGGATCGCTATGGTTGCCATTGTTCTCCCCCTGTACCGGGAGGGCGCGCGCCCTCCGCGTTTTGTTTCCGGGCTTTTCCGAAAGCCCTGCTTTTTTACACGCCCCGGCGGATGTCCACCACGGTGCGCTGTTTTTTCAGCTGCGCCAGCATATCCTCCAGCGTGCCCTGCATACCGCCCGTGCGGATGGACACGGCCACCTGTGCCGCGCCGTTTTCCGGCGTGGCCTGGTTGATGGTGACGATGGACGCGCCCGCCGCCGAAATGCCCGCCAGCAGGCTTTGCAGCGCCCCCGTCTCGTCCAGAAGCGTGGCGTTCACCGTCAGCACTTCCTTGCTGTTTTCCGCGTCAAAAATACAGTCCTTATACTTGTAAAAGGCGCTGCGGGAAAGCCCGGCCATCTTGGTGGCGGCCGAAACATTCTTCGCGCTGCCCGCCGCCAGAAGCTCCTTGGCCTTTAATACCTTCAAAAACACCTCCGGCAGAACGCTCACATCCACCAGCAGAAAACGTCGCTCCAAATCCTTCACCTCTATCCCTTCTCCATGTACGCAACAGATGCACATATGTTTTTCGGTAAAGACACTATAACATGTTTGCCCACCGGGCACAAGCACCGCCGCGGGCTGTGCGCGTGTTTTTTCGGGTTTGCACAAAATCGCCTGGCTGCGCCGGCAAAAAATCGGCAGTTTTTCGCACGCCGGGCACGCGCAAAGTGTATTTCATACAGGGACAACCAGGTTTTTCTCTGCCCAACCGCCGGACAGACACGCGAAAACACCCGCACGGCTTTGCCGTGCGGGTGTTTATCTATCGCTTCTGTTTTTGCGTCAGGCGGCGGGATCGGTTGCATGGATGCCCGTACATACACCGCGCTGCACGCCAACTTTGTAGTAGCCGGTGCCGCGGGGACACCCGTCGGTGGGAATATCGCCCGAGATGGTGCAGAACGCACCCTTTTCCACGGTTTCCGGCATGTCCCAGGTGACGATCTCGTCGTCGGCCTGGACGGTGTCCATCACTTCAGCAAAGGCGGAAGCACCCGGATGGCCCTTCTGGCTGCCTTTGTTTTTGTAGATATAATAATTGTTGTAATCATCCATCGGCTCGTTTTCGTTATAGCCGTACCAGGTGGCCATCACATACTTGGGCGTCAGGCCCACGAACCACACGTCCTTGTTGTCGTTGGTGGTGCCCGTCTTGCCGATGGAATCCATGACGTTAGCATCCGGGTGGATGCCGCGCGCCGTTCCGCCGGCATCGAACAAAACGCTGTGGAGCAGACGGTTCATGATATACGCGGTGTCCTCGCCGATGGCCTGCGTGGTGACAATGTCCTTTTCCAGTATCTCGTTGCCCTGATAATCGCGCACCGAGGTGTAGCTATGCAGGCTCGTCATGCGGCCGCCGTCGCCGTACATCATATATGCGCCGGCCAGCTCATAGGGCGAAAGGCCGGTGGTGGTCGCGCCCAGCACCATCGGCGCCAGGTCTACGTCCGAATTCTCGTCCAGGGTCGTGATGCCCAGCGTGTCCCGTGCAAACTCGAACATCGTACGCGGCGTCACCATATCGCCCACACGCACGGCCACCGTATTCAGAGACTGCTTGAGCGCCTCGTACACAGTCGTCATGCTGTGGCTGTACCGTCCGGACCAGTTGCTGGGCCAGTCGGTGCGGGTGCCGCCCTTGCCGTCGGAAATGGGGAAATAATCGTCCATCAGCACGGAAGAATAGTTGATCAAATCCATATCAATACCCAACGGGTAAGCCGCGACAGCCTTCATAGTGGAACCGACCTGACGCTCCATCTCGGTGCCGCGGTTGAAGCCGCGGTTTTCCGTCTTCTGGCCAAGGCCGCCCACGACGCCGCACAGCTCCCCCTTGTAATTGATGACAACGCCGGCTGCCTGCGTGGTGATGGTATGCGGAGTATCGTCCGGCTTGTTTGGATCGACGTAATTTTCAATGGGCATGGGCTCCCAATACTTGCCCTCCAGCCACACGTTCTCCAGTGCGGTCTGCACCTCGGTGTCCACCGTCGAATAAATGCGCAAGCCGCCGTTGTATAAATAGTCATTGGCGGCAGCGCGGTCCCAATTTTCCCTGCCAAGCGGGTTTTCCGCCACCAGATCGTCGATGACTTCGCTGATGACCTGATCGGTGAACCAGGAGTAATCCGTCTGCACGGCGGCGTTTTCATCCGTGGTCTTTTCCACCAGATTCAGCGGCGTGGCCCACGCCGCCTCCGCTTCAGCCTGCGTGATATAGCCCTGCTGCTGCATGAACAGGATGATGTCGTCGCGGCGCTTCAAATGCTCCTCCGGGTTGGTATAGGGGTTGAAGCGCGAAGGGTTCTTTGTGATGGCCGCAATGCTGGCCGCCTCGGCGATGGTGACGTCCGCCGCCGATTTACCGAAGTACTGGTTCGCGCCCGCCTCCACGCCCGCGGTATTGCCCGTCAGGCCGATGGTGTTCAGGTACGCTTCCAGAATCTCTTCCTTGCTGAAACGGTTGTCCAGCGCGATGGCGCGGAAAATCTCCTTGACCTTACGGGCGTAGCCCTCGATGCCGGAGGATTCATCCTCGCCGGTGATGTTTTTGATGAGCTGCTGTTCAATGGTGGACGCGCCCAGCTGGCTGCCCGTCAGGTAGCTGCCCGTCAGCTTGCGGAACACCTCGTTGATGGCCGCCAGCACCGTGCGCTTAAAGCTGAAGCCCGGATGCGTGTAAAAATTCTCGTCCTCCACCGCGACGAACGCGTGCTGAATATACGGGGATATTTCATTCAGCGGCTTCCAGATGCGGTTTTCCTCCGGGCTCTGCAGACGCTGGTACTCCACCCACTCGGGCTGGCCCTGGTCGTTGATCTGCTGGCTGTAAATGATCGTGGTATACGCCAGCTCAAGCTGCGTCAGGTCCAGCAGGTCGCTGTCGCCCTGCGTCTCTTTCACCACATACAGGCTGACAGCCACTGCCGCGACGGAGCCCAGAATGATGCACACACACAGGCAGCTTGCAATAAAGCGCATGATCGCGCCCAGTACTCTGCCCGCCGTCATTTTTTTCTTTTTGTTCCTGCGCGGGCCGCCGGAGCCCTGTGCGCCCCGGGGCGCGCCCTGCGCCGGGCGCTGCGCGCCGTTTTTATTGTTTTCTATGATGAGTCGCCTCCCAAAAGTACTTCCCGCGCGCCGCATGCGCAAAGACGGGGAAAATTGTATGTTCCCGCATGGTGCTTACGCCATAGTAGTATACCACATTTTCGGCTGCCAGACATCCGTCCATACAGGAATAGGACAAATTGTTTGTGCCCATACTGTGGGCGTGAGGTGATTGCTATGAGCGCGAAACGAATCGCCGTGCTCGTGATCGTTCCCATTGCTGTTTTTGCCGTCAGCGTGGGGCTGTTTCTGCTGCTGGCCCATCCGGGCCGGGCCGGCGCCGCCGAGCCTCCTTCCTACACGCTGGGCGAGGATTCCGGCAAGCTGGCGCTGTTCAAAACCGGCGAAAACACCCCGGTGACACGGTATGAGATCTACACCGGGCTTCTGCCCGAGCAGGACGTCGCCGCCCTGCAGCAGGGCATCCCTGTCGCCACGCAGAAAGAGCTGCGCCGCTATCTGGAGGATTTCGGCGCGTAACGGCCCGCGCCGCATGCATGCCGGGTCATTTCCTGGCGGGCACGATCTCCAGCCAGTAGCCGTCCGGGTCCGCGATGAAATAGATGCCCATGGCCTCGTTTTCAAAGCAGATACAGCCCATCGCCTTGTGCAGAGCGTGAGCGGCCGCATAATCGTCCACGGTGAACGCCAGATGGAACTCGTTTTCACCCAGGTCGTAGGCTTCGGCGCGGTCCGCCAGCCATGTCAGCTCCAGCTGGTGGGGCGTGACGCCGTCGCCCAGGTAAACGAGGGTGAACGCATCAGTGGCGTGGCGCCGCACCTCCCGCAGGCCCAGCGCCTTTTCATAAAAAGCCAGGCTCGCATCCAGGTCGGCCACGTTGAAATTGTTGTGTGCGAATGTAAACTGCATGGTGCTCCTCCCGCCGTTCAGGCTGGTACACAAAAATAAACGAATCAGGCGCGCAGAATATTTCACGCTTCGCGCCGCTGCGCGCAAAAATGCACGATGCCGAGCAAACGCGGCACAATACGGAGTTATTTTAGCACGCGGCGCGCCTGCTTTTCAAGGCTGTAAATGTGAAAACCGCGGCTTACGCGCCCAAACAGCCTTTTGTCCCGCGACAAAAGGTTTGTTTTTATGCCGTTTTTCGGCTATAATGGTGATTGATACCAACGGTTTTTTCACCAAATTGTAACCTTGTTTTGGGAGGGAAACATTTGCGCTGCTTTGATTATCCGTTCGACCCCGCTTTCATTCTGCAAAAAAAACGCGCTCTGCGCCGCGAGCTGCTGGCCTCCGAGGGCCTTGTGCCCAAAAAGGTGGCCATTCTCAGCGGCTCCACGGTGGGCGAGATCAAAAATATCCTGGAGCTGTTCCTGCTCAACGCAGGCATCCGGCCCGAGTTTTATGTGGGCGGTTACGCCCTGTTCTACGAAGAACTGACGTTCGACGCCGACGGCGCGCTGGCCGCCTTTGCACCCGACATCATCTACGTCCACACCTCGGCGCGCAATTTGGGCAATCTGCCGCTGCAGACGGACACACCCGAACAGGCGGAAGAAAAATTCGCCGCGGAATGCGCCCGCTGGCAGGGCATGTGGAAGGCGGCGGCCCGCTTCGGCTGCCCGGTCGTCCAGAACAATTTTGAGCTGCCCGGCCTGCGCGTGATGGGCAGCATGGACGCCGTGGACCCCCACGGCCGGGTGCGCTTTGTCAACCGCATGAACGCCATGCTGGCGGACTGGGCCGCGGCCACGCCCAATTTCTATCTGCATGATCTGTGCTGGCTCTCGGCCAGCGTGGGCGTAGACAACTGGTGCGCGCCCGCGGCGTGGTACGCCTACAAATATGCGCTGGACATGCAGTACATCCCGCTTTTGTGCCACAGCGTGGCCAATATCATCAAAAGCATTTTCGGCAAAAACAAAAAGGGCGTTGTGCTGGACCTGGACAACACGCTCTGGGGCGGCGTCATCGGCGACGACGGCCCCGAGGGCATCGAGCTGGGCAATGAGACGCCCACAGGCATGGCCTACACCGCGTTCCAGAGCTACTTAAAAGAGCTTTCCGGCATGGGCGTGCTTTTGAATGTGTGCAGCAAAAATGAGGAAGCCGCGGCAAAGGCCGGCTTTGAACGGGCGGACAGCGTGCTCAAAGCGGACGACTTCCTGTGCTTCAAGGCCAACTGGGAGCCAAAGTCCCGCAACATCGACGCCATTGCCGGGGAGATCAATATCCTGCCCGACAGCCTGGTATTTTTGGATGATAACCCGGCGGAGCGGGAGATCGTGCGGCAGGAGCTGCCCACCGTAACGGTGCCCGAGCTGGCAGCTCCCGAGGAATATGCCCGCGTGCTGGACCGGGGCGGATGGTTTGAAGCCACGGCCGTCTCCGCCGACGACCGGCGGCGCGGCGAGATGTACCGGCAGAACCTGCAGCGCGCCGCGGCCCGGCAGAGCTTCGGCAATTACGAAGACTATCTGCGCAGCCTTGAGATGCGCTGCGAGCTGGGCCCCTTCGACACGCCTCACGCCGAGCGCATCACACAGCTCATCAACAAAACCAACCAGTTCAATCTCACCACGCGCCGCTACACCGCCGCCGAGGTGGAGGCGCTGATGAACGACCCAGCCTGCGTGACGCTTTACGGACGGCTGCTGGACAAGTTCGGCGACAACGGCATCGTGACGGCGCTCATCGGCCGCCAGACGGGCGACGCGCTGGACATCGAGCTTTGGATCATGAGCTGCCGAACCTTCAAGCGCAATCTGGAATACGCCCTGTTCGACCGTCTGGTGGACGTGTGCCGGGAGCGCGGCATAAAAACCATCAACGGCATCTATCTTCCCACGGCAAAGAACTTGTTGGTGGCGGATTTTTATGCTACAATTGGCTTTGAAAAAATAAGCGGCGGCGAAACGGGCTCGGTATTCCGCTATACGGTGCCCGCCGAACGTACACCGCTGAACACGGTGATGGAGACCGTACTTTTATAATAAGGAGCAGACACGCATGAATGAACAGCAGATCTTTGACGCGGTACAGAATATCTTCCGCGACAATTTTGACGACGATTCCCTTGTGCTTACGCGGGAGACCACCGCGGACGATATCGAGGACTGGGACAGCCTGGAGCAGATCAACCTGCTGACGGCCATGGAAAAGCAATTCGGCGTCAAGTTCAAGCTGGACGATGTGCGCGGGCTTGCCAATGTGGGCGACATGGTGGATCTGATCATCCGCCTGCGGGGCTGATGCGCGCGGCTTTTTCCCCTTTTGTACCGTTTCCCGGGGCGGGCACTGCGCCCGTCCCGTTTTTACATCCCGGCCCACGGCGCGCCGGACAGACGGAGGAATATTTCTATGAACAGCTATACGCTCGCAGACATTTCGCCCGGCCTGACGGCGGACTTTACCCTGGAGGTTACGGCTGAAAAAATGGCGCTGTTTTACGAACTGACAGGCGACTGCAGCCCCATCCACATGGACGAGGCCTATGCGCAAAGGCGCGGCTATCCGGGCCGCGTGGTATACGGCATGCTGGGCGCGAGCCTGTTTTCCACGCTGGCGGGCGTATATCTGCCCGGTGAGCACTGCCTGCTCCACGGCGTGGAATGCAAATTCGCAAGGCCCGTGTTCATTGGGGATGTGCTCACCGTCAGCGGCACTGTGACGGAGGTGAACGAGACGTTCCGCGAGATCACCGTCAAGGCCGTCATCACCAACCAGAACGGGCAGAAGGTGACGCGCGGCGTCATCCGCGCGGGCGTGGCCGTCTGAGCCGCGCCCCGCGTTTTGCCTTGCTTTTCCGGGCGCATGGGGTGCGGCGGGCAACGCGTGTTGACCGCCGCGCGTGAAAAACCGTGCGCTCCCATACCGAAACACAAAACGGAGGTTCTGCCATGTCTGTTTATCTCATCACCGGCGCGTCCAGCGACGTGGGCACCGCGCTCATCGACCGTCTGTACCGGGAGGGCGACGTCTTCATTGCCCAGGGCGCGGGCGACCTTTCCCACCTGGCCCCGCTGTGCCGGAAATACCCCGGCGCCATCAAGACCTACGATGTGGACCTGACGGACCCGGCCGCGCTGGAGCTGTTCGTCCGGGATGTGGCGGCGCGTTACCCCACGCCCACGCACCTCGTGCACCTGCCCGCGCTGCGCGTCGTAAATACCAGGTTCAAGAATTTTGACGAGGACCGCTTTGAGCGGGACATGAGCGTGCAGATCCGCAGCGCGGTGAAGCTGTGCAAAACGTTCCTGCCCGCCATGGCGAAGGCGCGGCAGGGGCGCGTATTGTTCATGCTGACAAGCTATCTGCTGGGCGCGCCGCCCAAAAATACGGCGGCCTATGTAATGGTGAAAAGCACGCTGCAGGGCCTTGCCAAAAGCCTTGCGGCGGACTACGCCTCCTTCGGCGTCACCGTCAACTGCGTGATGCCCAGCATGATGGAAACGAAATTTCTGGCCGACACCAGCGACCTGATCGTACAGGCCAGCGCGGAAGCCAACCCCATGAAGCGCAACGCCCGTGTGGAGGACGTGGTGCCCGCCATGGCGTTCCTTCTTTCCGAGGAAGCGGGCTTTATCACGGGCGTAACACTGCCCGTCACGGGAGGGAGCGCGTTTTTATGAGCACTTCCCCGCTGACTTTCCGCCTTGCACGGCCGGACGAGGGCCCGGCCGTCGCTGCATTTCTGGACGCGCACTGGGGCGAAAAGCACCCGCTGGTGCATCTGCCCGATTTTTTTGATTTCTACTACCGGCCCTTCGGCCCGGACGGCCCGCTCCAGTTCGCTTTCGCCGAGCAGGACGGCGCGCCCGTCGCCATCGTGGGATATATCCGCGCCAACGCGCTGGAAACGCCCGACATCTGGGTGTCCATCTGGTGTGCCGTCAAAGGGCACAACGGCAGCGGACTGGAACTGATGGCCGCGCTGCCGGGTCTGACAAACGCCCGCGTGATGGCCTGCAACAACATCCGGCCCAGGACCATGGCGTTCTACACCTTTCTGGGTTACACCGCAGAGCGCCTGCCCCATTATTACCGTCTGGCCGATAAGGCCAGCTACGCCGTGGCCCGCGTGGCCCGCAGGGATATCCTTCCCGCGGGAGGCAGCGCCGTGCTGCACCTTCTGCCGGACGAGGACGCGCTGCGGAAATGCGGCTATACGCCCGACCCCGCCCGCAGGCCTTATAAAGACCTCTGGTATCTGGCGCGGCGGTATTTCCACTACCCGCGCCAGCGGTACGATGTGTGGGCCGTTGAGGAATGCGGTGCGGTACAAGCGCTGCTGGCAACGCGGTGCATCCCCGTAAACGGCACGTGCGTGCTGCGCATCGTGGATTATACCGGCGTCCCGGAGGCCTTCTCCCGGCTGGGCGCGGCCGTCAGCCGGCTGATGGCGGACTGCGGCGCGGAATACGCCGACTGCTACTGCTGGGGCATTCCCGCGCAGACGATGGCCGAAGCGGGCTTCTGCGCCCGCACGGAGGACGACCTCAACATTATCCCAAATTATCTGACGCCGCCGCTCTGCGAAAATACGGAATATTATTTCTTCACCAGCGAACCCGCTGCTTTCACGATGTTCAAGGCCGACGGGGACCAGGACAGGCCCAATATCAGGGTGGAATGACGCCGCGGCCCGTTCCCCTTTTCCATTGCAACGCCATGCCCGGCAGATGTGTAAAAACATCTGCCGGGTTTTTGTGTGTTCTGCCAAAAATAATCACCACCCCTTTCTTTTTGTTGCCTTTTACACTAATATGTTATATTGGGTGAAAAGTTTTGTTTTTGTTGTTTTGAGTTTTGGGAAAGGAGGGGGTGAAATGCGTTTTCTCATGCTGTTTTTGCGGCTTGTGCTGTGCGCCGTCTGCCTGTTTGCGCTTTGCCCGTCCGTGCCGCAGGCCGACGGGAGCGATACGCCGGACAGCCTTCCCCTCCTTGCCCAGGAGCGCGTGCAGGAGCGGGACAGCTGCCTGCTGGCCGCTCCCGGCGCCGCTTTCAGCGCGCCCGCGCGGCGCGG
>OLSE01002073.1_pt1 | contig 12789 bp, 8 predicted proteins | sample 1673191 | NCBI WGS metagenome assembly OLSE01 (sample SAMEA3136764, study PRJEB25190) | human gut metagenome | biome: human gut; feature: human-associated habitat; material: faeces | place: Austria | collected 2013
CGTCCTCGATGTCGTATTTCGACTGTCCGCCGCAGATCAGGTGCGGCACGACTTCGACGCCGTACTTCTTCTGAATGGCGGCCGAGATGCCCACCGTGCCGGGACGGCGGCGCACCACGTGCCAGTCGATGCCTCCGTCCGGACGCACGGACTGCTTGATTCCCTCGCGGTGGAAGGTGACGTTGATGTAGGCCGGGTCGAATCCGATGAGCCGGTCGATGGCCGCGAATACGCCGCCCATGCCGTCGCCCTTGAGGGGCGGGAGCAGTTCGAACGCGAAGCGCGTGCGGTGTTCGGCGATGGCCGTATTGATTATGTCCAGAACATTCATGGTTCGGTCTGTTGTTGCTTTGGTTCGGCGGGCGGGGCCGCCGGGGCGTTCCCGCGCGTTAAATATTATTGGGTATCAGTTTCTTGATCTCTTCGACCTCCATGCCGCGCCGCCGGGCGTAGTCGAGCAGCTGCTTGGTGTCGATCGTGCCTACGGAGAAGTAGTCGGCGTCGGCGAACATCAGTCCGCAGAGCGCTTCGCCGGGATCGATCATGTAATTCTCGGTGAGCTTCATGCCCGTGGTCATCTCGGCCGACAGCAAGTCGAAGACCTCGCGCTTGAGCGAATGGTCGGGCGACGCGGGATAGCCGAAGGCCATGCGGCGGCCGCGGTACTGGCCGCGGACGGTCTGCTGCGGCGTGAGCGGCTCGCCCGTTTCGTAACCCCACATCTGCCGCCGCACGAACGTGTGCACGGCTTCGGCGAAGGCTTCGGTCAGCCGGTCGGCCAGCAGTTTGGCCATGATGGCGCCGTAGTCGTCGCCCTCGGCGCGGAATTTTTCGCAGAGTTCCCTGAGTCCGATGCCGGCGGTGACGGCGAAACAGCCGATCCAGTCGCTGTGCGGCGCGATGCAGTCCGCCAGCGAGCGGTTCTCCTCCCCGCGCGTCTGGTTGCGGAGCATCGCCAGCCGGCGTTCGCGGCCTTTCTGGTCGGTGATCCAGATGTCGTCGCCCTCCGCGCGCGCCGGGAAGATCCCCACGGCGGCCTGTAGCGTGAGCAGCCGTTCGTCGCGGATGCGGGCCAGCAGGGTCTCGGCGTCGGCGAAGACCTTGCGGGCCTCGGCGCCTTTTTCGGGGTGGTCGAGGATTTCGGGATAGCGTCCCTTGAGACCCCATGCCGCGAAGAAGAAGCTCCAGTCGATATAGGGTTCGGCGTCGGCGACGTCGAAGTCGGGGAAGACCATGCGGCCGGGGTGCAGCGGCTCGACGGGCAGGTGCGGGGCGGCGCCTTTGCGGGCCTTGCGGACCTCGACGATCGGAATCAGGTTCCGGGTGCGTTCGGCGCGCAGGTAGTCGCTGCGCAGCGACTGCTGGTCGGCGCGGACCTTGTCGGCGTACAGCTGGCCGTCGGAACCGAGCAGCTGCGCCAGAATCTGGCTGTTGCGGCTGGCGTTGGGCGAGTGTATCACCAATCCCGAATAGACCGGGGCGATCTTCACGGCGGTATGCAGGTCCGAGGTCGTCGCGCCGCCGATGATGACCGGAAGGCGCAGCGCGCGGCGTTCCAGCTCCTCGCAGACGTGGGCCATCTCGTCGAGCGACGGGGTGATCAGGCCGCTCAGGCAGATGCAGTCGGCGCCCCACGCTACGGCCTCTTCGACGATCCGCTGCGATTCGACCATCACGCCGAGGTCCTTTATCTCGTATCCGTTGCAGGCCATCACGACCGCCACGATATTCTTGCCGATGTCGTGTACGTCGCCTTTGACCGTGGCGATCAGAACCTTGCCCGCGTTGTGCGGGGTCTGGGCGCCGCCTTGCTCGATGTAGGGGGTCAGGGCCGCCACGGCGCGCTTCATCACGCGGGCGGTCTTCACGACCTGCGGCAGAAACATCTTGCCCTCGCCGAAGAGCGTGCCGACCCGCTCCATGGCGGGCATCAGCAGGGTGTCGATCACGGCCATCGGCGTACCGAGGGCTTCGTAGCCCTCCAGCGCGTCCTGCTCGATGTAGTCCGCTACGCCCTTGAGCATGGCGTGGCCGATCCGTTCGGCGAGCGTTCCCGTGCGCCATGCGTCGGGGACCTGCGGCTCGGTCTGGGCCGTGGCGCGCACCTGCTGCGCATATTCGGTGAGCCGTTCGGCGGCGTCGGCCCGGCGGCAGAGGATCACGTCCTCGACGCGTTGGAGCAGTTCGGGTTCGATCTCGCTGTATATCTTCACCATTTGCGGGTTGACGATGCCCATGTCCATGCCCGCGCGGATGGCGTGGTAGAGGAACGCCGAGTGCATCGCTTCGCGCACGGCGTTGTTGCCGCGGAAGGCGAACGAGAGGTTCGACACGCCGCCCGACACCTTTGCGTAAGGCAGGTTTTCCTTGATCCAGCGCGTCGCGTCGATAAAGGCTTTGGCGTAGCCGTCGTGTTCGGGAATTCCCGTCGCCACGGCCAGTATGTTGGGGTCGAAGATGATGTCTTCGGCGGGGAATCCCGCGTCGGTCAGCAGGCGGTAGGCGCGTGAGGCCACCTCGATCTTGCGCTCGCAGGTGTCGGCCTGTCCCTGCTCGTCGAAGAGCATCACCACCGCGGCGGCTCCGTAGCGGTGTATCTCCCGTGCGCGGCGCAGGAATTCGGCTTCGCCCTCCTTGAGCGAGATTGAATTGACCACGGCCTTGCCCTGCGTGACTTCCAGACCCGCCGCGAGCACCTCCCATTTCGAGGAGTCGATCATCGTCGGCACGCGGGCGATTTCCGGCTCCGAGGCCATCAGGTTGAGGAACGTGCGCATGGCTTCGACGCCGTCGATCATGCCGTCGTCCATGCAGACGTCGACGATCTGCGCCCCCGCATCGACCTGCGCACGGGCTACCGACAGAGCCTCTTCGTAATTGCCCTCGCGGATCAGGCGGGCGAATTTGGCCGAGCCTGCGACGTTGGTGCGCTCGCCGACGTTGACGAAATTGGTTTCGGGTGCGATGCGCAGCGGCTCCAGTCCGCTCAGCGTCGTGACGCGGCGCGGCGCCGGAACGGGGCGCGGGGCATAGTTGCAGGCGATTTTCGAAAGTTCGAAGATATGCGCGGGCGTCGTGCCGCAGCATCCGCCGACGATATTGACCAGTCCGCGGCGCATGTATTCGCCCACGTCCTCGGCGAACATCTCCGGGGTCTCGTCGTAGCCGCCCATGACGTTGGGAAGTCCGGCGTTGGGGTGCGCCGAGATACGGAACGGGGCCGTTTCGGCCAGCCGTTCGAGGTAGGGCAGCAGTTGTTTGGCTCCGTAGGCGCAGTTCAGGCCGAGGGAGAGCAGCTGTGCGTGCGACAGCGAGGTGCAGAAGGCCTCGACGGTCTGTCCCGACAGGGTGCGGCCGCTGGCGTCGGCCAGCGTGCCCGACGCCATGACGCGGATCGTGCGGCCGAGTTTTTCGGCCAGCGCGTCGATCGCGTAGAGGGCCGCCTTGGCGTTGAGCGTGTCGAAGATGGTCTCGACCAGCAGGACGTCGGCCCCGCCGTCCAGCAGTCCCCGCGCCTGATCGGTGTAAGCTTCGACGAGTTGTGCGAAAGTCACTTCGCGGGCCGCGGGGTTCGCCACGTCGGCCGACATCGAGGCCGTGCGGTTGGTGGGCCCCATCGAACCCGCCACGAAGCGGGGTTTCTGCGGGTTGCGGGCCGTGAATTCGTCGGCCGCGCTGCGGGCCGCGGCCGCCGCCGCACGCGACATTTCGTAGGCGTACGCCTCCAGTCCGTAATCGGCCAGCGATACGGCGTTGGCATTGAACGAGTCGGTTTCGATGATGTCGGCCCCAGCCTGCAGGTATTTGACGTGGATTTCGCGCACCGCTTCGGGCCGCGTCAGGGCCAGCAGGTCGTTGCACCCCTTGAGCAGCGCGGGCCACTCGCGGAACCGTTCGCCCCGGTAGTCCTCTTCGGTGAATCCGTACTGCTGGACCATGGTGCCGAAGCCGCCGTCGAGCAGCAGGATGCGGGATTCGAGTTGTTCGTATATGTCGGCCATTTATTTCTCTCTGATTTCGATTTCAAACAGTTTGTTCCAGTTCTTGCCCGTGACGAAGATGCGTCCCCCGGCCGCGTCGTATGCGATGCCGTTGAGCACGTCGGTCGCCGGGGTCACGTCCTCTTCGGGCAGCAGCCCCGTCAGATCGACGATGCCCTCCACCGTGCCCGTCGCCGGGTCGATGATGACGATTTGGTCGGTGGTGTAGACGTTGGCCCATATCTTGCCGTCGATCCACTCCAGCTCGTTGAGGAAGTTGAGCGTCTCGCCCCGGAGCGTCACCGTGGTACGCTTTTCGCGTTTGAAGGTGGCTGGGTCGAGCGTGTAGATGTTTGCCGTGCCGTCCGACATGTAGAGCTTCTTCCCGTCGGTCGTGAGGCCCCAGCCCTCGCCGGGATAGCGGAACTCCCTGAGTTTCTCTCCCGTCCGGGCGTCGTAGACATAGGCTTTGTTCGACTGCCACGTGAGCTGGTAGACCTTGCCGTCCAAGAGGGCGATCCCTTCGCCGAAGTCCTCCTTGGGAAGACGTGCGAAGACCTCCGCGCGGCCCGTCGCGAGGTCGAGCGTCTGCACGACCGATTCGCCGTGCTGGCCCGTGCCTTCCCACAAACGGCCGTCGGCGTATTGCAGGCCCTGCGTATAGCTGGTCGCCGGGTGCGGGTGGACCGCCCGGACGCCGTAGGTGTATTCCTTGGGTTCCGCCGGCGCCGCGGGGCGTTTGGCCCGGACCTGATTGCCGCCGCACGAAGCCAGCAGCAGTCCCGACAGCAGAACGGTAGCGAACTTTCTCATCTCTTTCTTGTGAATTCGTCAGCAAAGACAGCGCGAGCCGGAAACGGAAGCGAATTTATTCGGCCGGGCCGGACGCCGCCTGTCTGAGCGGAGGTTTATCCTCCGCAAAGATAGGAAAAACCCGCCATATGACGAATTTTTTGACTATCTTTGCATTTACCCGCGTTTTCGGATGCCTGCGCATTTCCCGAAAACAGCCTTTGCGGAGTTTGCCGCCGCCGGCTGCAATACACTATATTTTAGAAAAAATATTGGTTTGTCCGCGAAAATCGCTATCTTTGCGGGCCGATTTCGGAAATAAGACAACAACAATATAGAAAGCATTCATTATGAAGATCGTAAGAGAACAACGCGAAGAGAACAATTCGCTGCTCAAGGTAACGGTGGGCGAAGAGGATTACGGCCAAGCCGTCGAGAAAGAGTTGCGCGAATACAGGCGCAAGGCCAATATTCCCGGTTTCCGCCCCGGCATGGTGCCCATGGGACTCGTCAAGAAGATGTACGGCAAGGGCGTGCTGGCCGAGCAGGCCTACCGCACCGCCTCGAACTCGGTGTTCGAGTATCTCCAGAAGGAGAATATCGACTACTTGGGCGACGTGATTCCTTCGGAGGAGCAGGGCGATTTCGATTTCGAGAACGGCAAGGAGTTCGAATTCGTGTTCGAAATCGGCGAGGCTCCTGAGATAAAACTCGAACTTTCGGACAAGGATAAGCTGACCTACAGCAAGATCAAGGTGGACAAGAAGATGCACGACGACTACCGCGCCAACTACCTGCGTCAGTACGGCCGTCTGGTCGATGCCGACGAGGTGACTTCGGACGAGGCGCTGTCGGTCACGCTCGACAACGGCGAGATGAACGTGGCGGACGCTTACGTGGGCCTGATCTCGATGTCGGAGGAGGAGCGCAAGCCTTTCATCGGCAAGAAGGTGGGCTTCAAGACCGAAGTCAATGTCAACGAACTCTACAAGAACCCGTCGCAGCGCGCCGCCGTGCTGCAGGTCAAGGAGAACGAGCTGGAGGGCATCAAACCCGAATTCACGCTCGAAATCACCAAGATCCGCAAGTTCGCCGAACCTGAGCTGAACGAGGAGTTCTTCAAGACGGCATTCCCCGGCGGCGAAGTGAAGGACGAGGCCGGACTGGACAAGTTCATCGACGCGCGCATCGAGCCGGAGCTGCGCCGCGAAAGCGACTACCTCTTCACGCTCCAGCTGCGCGACTATCTGGTGCAGAAAGCCGGTCTGAAGATGCCCGAAGCGTTCCTCAAACGCTGGCTGTATACGATCAACGAAGGCAAGTTCTCGATGGAGGACATCGACAAGGACTTCGACCAGTTCCTGAAGATGTTCACGTGGAACTACCTGCAGAAGCACTTCATCAAGCAGGACAATATCACGGTGACCAAGGACGAGGCGCTCGCGGAAGCCAAGGCGCTGGCCGCCGCGCAGTTCGCGCAGTACGGCATGCCGTCGGCTCCCGAAGATATGCTGGCCGGCTATGCCGAGAAGATCCTCGCCGACAAGGATCAGGGACAGAAGATCTATGAGAAGCTGTACGAAGTGAAGGTCGTGGAGGATGTGAAGTCGAAGATCAAGGTGACGGAAAAAGCCGTATCTGCCGACGATTTCGCCAAATTGGCCAAGGCGCTTTAGTATTTGCCGAAAAAAGATTATCTTTGGACTTTGCAGGCGTGATGTTTGCAAAGTCCTTTTGTTTGACGATATACAGCTTTAAACGCCGTTTCGGCGACAGTCCGCCGTCCGCAGCTCCCGCCCGGAGCCGGCCGTGGGCCGCGAATAAGAGATGCCGGGCTGCCGGCCGGCGGTAAAAACGACAGCGATAGCGACAAACGATAACGAACGATAACAATTACGATAATTTATTATGTCAGAATTTGAAAAATACGCACGGAAACACTGCGGGATCAGTTCGCTGAAACTGCACGATTTCCAGTCGGTCAGCGGCGCCTATGTGTCGCCTACGATCATCGAAGAGCGTCAGCTGAATATCGCCACGATGGACGTCTTCTCGCGGCTGATGATGGACCGCATCATCTTCCTCGGCGCGCCGATCTACGACGACGCTGCCAATATCATTCAGGCGCAGCTGCTGTTCCTCGAATCGGTCGATCCCGAAAAGGACATTCAGATCTATATCAACTCGCCCGGCGGTTCGGTTTCGGCCGGACTGGGCATTTACGACACGATGCAGCTGGTCAATTCCGACGTGGCGACCATCTGCACGGGACTGGCCGCTTCGATGGGCGCCGTGCTGCTTACGGCGGGCGCCAAGGGCAAGCGTTCTGCGCTTCCCCATTCGCGGGTGATGATCCACCAGCCGCTGGGCGGTGCGCAGGGACAGGCTTCGGACATCGAAATCACGGCACGCGAGATCATGAAGACCAAACGCGAGCTGTACGAGATTCTCTCGGCCCATTCGGGCGTCGCGCTCAAGAAGATCGAGAAGGACGCCGACCGCGACTACTGGCTCTCGGCGCGCGAAGCCAAGGAGTACGGGCTGATCGACGAAGTATTATCCAAACGCGGGAAATAATGGCATCGGGAAAAGGCAACAACCATAAGAACGGGGCGGGCGGCGACTGCTGCTCGTTCTGCGGCGCCAAGCGCAGCGACGTGGAGATCATGTTTCAGGGCATCGACGGCGCCAACATCTGCAACAAATGTATCGAGAACGGCTACCGGATCATCGTCGAGAACGACGTGGCTTCGGAGCGCGGCGGCAGCGCCGCCGCTGCGCCGCTCAAGATGGAGGAGCTGCTCAAGCCGGCCCAGATCAAGGATTTCCTCGACCAGTACGTCATCGGTCAGGACGACGCCAAGCGTTATATGGCCGTGGCCGTTTACAACCACTACAAGCGGCTGCTCTACGCCCCCAAGGAGGACGAGGTGGAGATCGACAAGTCGAACATCGTGCTGGTGGGACCCACGGGTACGGGCAAGACGCTGATGGCCCGCACGATCGCCAAACTGCTGAAGGTGCCCTTCACCATCGTGGACGCCACGGTGCTGACCGAGGCGGGCTACGTGGGCGAGGATGTCGAGAGCATCCTTTCGCGGCTGCTGCAGGTCGCCGACTACAACGTCGAGCAGGCCGAACGGGGCATCGTCTTCATCGACGAAATCGACAAGATCGCCCGTAAGGGCGACAACCCTTCGATCACGCGCGACGTTTCGGGCGAAGGCGTGCAGCAGGCCCTGCTGAAGATTCTCGAAGGAACCGTGGTCAACGTGCCCCCTCAGGGCGGGCGCAAGCATCCCGAACAGAAATTCATTCAGGTCGATACGCGCAACATCCTCTTCATCTGCGGCGGCGCGTTCGACGGCGTGGAGAAGAAGATCGCCCAGCGTCTGAACACCCGCGCCATGGGGTACGGACGGCTCCGTGCCGACCGCATCGACCGCAACAACCTGATGCAGTACATCACGCCGCAGGACCTCAAGTCGTTCGGACTGATTCCGGAGCTGGTGGGGCGTCTTCCGGTGCTGACCTACATGCAGCCCCTCTCGCGCGAAGCCCTGCGGTCGATTCTCACCGAACCGAAAAACGCCATCGTCAAGCAGTACAAGCGGCTTTTCGAGCTGGACAACGTCAAGCTTACGTTCGACGACGCGGTGCTGGATTACATCGTGGACAAGGCCGTCGAGTTCAAACTCGGCGCCCGCGGCCTGCGTTCGATCTGCGAGGCGATCATGATGGACACGATGTTCGACCTGCCCTCGACCGACACGCGGAAATTCGTCGTGACGCTGCCATATGCAAAGAAAAAGATAGAAAAAGCAAATATTTTAGAGCTTAAACAAGTTGGGTAGTATCTTTTTTATTACTTTTGTGGCAGAAGATACGCTGATTAATACAAAGACTTTAAAACTTTAAATACTCATGTCATCTACCAATTCCAAACTAACGCGTGTAGCGGACAATATCCGTATTTTGTCGGCCTCTATGGTCGAGAAGGCGAAATCGGGCCATCCCGGCGGCTCGATGGGCGGCGCCGACTTCATGACGGTGCTCTATACCGAATTTCTGCGCTACGATCCGGACAATACGTCTTACCCCTACCGAGATCGTTTCTTCCTCGATCCGGGTCACATGTCGCCGATGCTCTATTCGACGCTGTCGCTGGCCGGGTACTATACGACCGAAGACCTTCAGTCTCTGCGTCAGTGGGGCAGCGTGACGCCGGGTCACCCGGAAGCAGACTTCGCGCGCGGTGTCGAGAACACTTCCGGCCCTCTCGGACAGGGTCATGCCATGGCGCTGGGCGCCGCCATCGCTGAACGCTTCATGGCTGCCCGCTTCGGCGAGTGGATGGCGCACAAGACCTACGCCTACATCTCGGACGGCGCCGTGGAGGAGGAGATTTCGCAGGGCGTGGGCCGTATCGCCGGCCATCTGGGTCTGAGCAACTTCATCATGTACTACGACTCGAACAACATCCAGCTTTCTACGAAGGTCGACGAGGTGATGACCGAGAACGTGGCCATGAAGTACGAGGCGTGGGGGTGGAACGTGCTGTCAGTGGACGGACACAACATCAACGAAATCCGCGAGGCGCTCGTTGCCGCGAACTCCGAGACGGAGCGTCCTACGCTTATCATCGGCCGCACGGTCATGGGCAAGGGCGCCAAAGGTCCCTCTGGAGAGAGCTTCGAAGACAAGGTTTCGACCCACGGGCAGCCGCTCACGGCGGCCGGTGCCGACTTCGCCGCCACGGTGAAGAATCTGGGCGGGGATCCGAACGATCCGTTCGCCGTTTTCTCCGAGAGCCTCGAAGCCTTCTCCGAGCGCCGCGAAGCGCTTCGCGCATGGGCCGCACGTCAAGCCGAGGTCGAGAAGACGTGGCGCGCCGAACACGGCGATCTAGCCCGCAAACTGGATATGTTCCTTTCGGGGCGCCTGCCCGAAATCGACTACAAGTCGATCGAGGTGAAGGCCGGCGTGGCGACGCGCGCGGCATCGGCTGCCGTGCTGGGCGTCTTCGCCGAAAAGATCGAGAACATGATCGTGGCTTCTGCGGACCTTTCGAACTCGGACAAGACGGACGGCTTCCTCAAGAAGACCAAGGCCTTCACGAAGGGCGATTTCAGCGGCAAATTCTTTCAGGCGGGAGTCTCGGAGCTGACGATGGCCTGCGTGGCCAACGGCATGGCGCTGCACGGGGGTGTGATTCCTGCGTGCGGCACGTTCTTCGTCTTCTCGGACTACATGAAACCGGCAGTGCGTCTCTCGGCGCTGATGCGCCTGCATGTGATCTATATCTGGACGCACGACTCGTTCCGCGTTGGCGAGGACGGTCCTACGCACCAGCCGATCGAGCATGAAGCCCAGATCCGCCTGATGGAACACCTCCGAAACCACCACGACGAACGTTCGATGGTCGTGCTGCGCCCGGCCGACGGCGATGAAACCGTCATGGCGTGGAAGCTGGCCGTCGAGGAGCAGCGTCCCGTTGCGCTGGTGCTGTCGCGCCAGAACATCAAGAGCCTTCCGGCGCTGGGCGCCAGCCGCCGCGAGGAGGCCTCTCAGGTCGCCAAGGGCGGTTACGTGGTGCTTGATTCGGCCAAGCCCGAAGTTGTGATGGTCGCCACCGGCTCGGAGGTCTCGACGCTCGTGGAGGGTGCCAGCCTGCTTGCCGCCGAGGGTATCGCCGTACGTGTGGTGAACGTACCGAGCGAGGGTCTTTTCCGCGACCAGCCCCGTTCGTATCAGGAGAGCGTGCTTCCGGTGGGCGTGGTGCGCTACGGCCTGACGTCGGGACTTCCTGTGAACCTGATGGGTCTTGTGGGCGAGAAAGGTATGATCCACGGTCTGGATCACTTCGGCTATTCGGCTCCCTATACGGTTCTCGACGAGAAGTTCGGTTACAACGGCAAGACCGTAGCCGAAGAGGTCAAGAAGCTGCTCGGAAAGTAGTCGGGACGTTTGGACTCTTCGGCAACGGATTCTTCCGGCCGAAGAGGTCAAGAAGCTGCTTGGAAAATAACGATACCCGATAATGGATGAAATCCCCGAAGTGTCGCTTCGGGGATTTTTTTGTCGGATGAGTTGCGTCGTATTATTTTTTTATTCTCCGTGCAACTTTTCGGCTCCGGCGGCGTCTAATGGGAAAAACAGTTTCAGCAATGAGTCTACAGCGAACCAAACAGTATGAATTCGAGACCTTCGTCCGGGAGCATCGCCGCATCGTCGGCAAGGTCTGTTATCTCTATGCCATGGACAGCGACGACTTCGACGATCTTTATCAGGAGGTGTTGATTAACCTGTGGCGGGGGTTCGACGGATTCGAAGGCCGGGCCAAAGTTTCGTCGTGGGTCTACCGCGTCGCGCTGAACACCTGCATTTCGTACTATCGCCGCAATCGCCGCCATACGGGCCGGCTGCCTCTGACCGACTCGCTGGGCGCAGCCGACGAAGATCCCGAACGCGGCGAGCGGCTGCGGGATCTGTATGCACTGATAAACCGGCTCGATGCGCTCGAAAAGGCGGTCGTGATGCTGTGGTTCGACGAGCTTCCTTACGAGGAGATCGCCGCGATCACGGGGCTTACGCGCAACAACGTGGCTTCGAAGCTCCACCGCATCAAGCTGAAACTGCGTGAACAGGCAAATCATTAAACTCCCCGAATATGGAACTCGACGAACTGAAAACCAAATGGCACGAGCTGGACGGACCTCTGTCGTGTGCGGACACTAAAATAGACCGGCTGACGGCGGAGGTCTCGGCCGGAAAGATCATCTCGGCCAAGCAGCGGCTGGCGCGTACGATACGGCTGGGAATCTTTCTGCTGGCAGTGCTGCCGCTTTGTTTCGCCAATATATCCCGTACGGGCGAGGCGGATCCCGGAACGGCCGTCAAGGCGACGCTGGCGCTCTTTATCTTCGCCATGCTGGCGCGGCAGATCGCGCTGCTGGTGCTGCTGGCGCGGATCGAGCCGGGAGCGGGGACCGTGCGCGAAACCTGCGCCGCCGTACTCCGGTTCCGCACCTGCTTCCTCTGGGGCGTAGGCGCGGGCATCGTGCTGGGTGTGCCGCTGCTGATCTCGCTGGGATTTTACGTGGGAAGCCTGACCTCGCCCTATGTGTTTTACGGATTCGTGGCCGGACTGATCGTCGGACTGCCCCTCAGCGTGCGTATCTTCCTGCGGATGATGGGCGATATCAACGCCCTGCGCGCCGCCTTGCGGGAGACGGAGGGGGACGTAGAGAATTAAAAATGGTGCGCAGGTAAATCAGCGACGCTGTCCCTTCACGATAACGTAAATCCCCGGATTCCTGCGGCGGAGTCCGGGGATCGTTATATATTTAAGGTGCGCCGTGTCGAAGCTATTTTATTGCATGAAGAGCGTGATCCGGTCGTAATAGCGGCCTCCGATGTAGAGATCGGTTGTCTGCATGCCGCGGCGGATGTGGACCCGGCGCAGTTCGCGCGGCAGATCGACCCGGCCGTAGTCGATGTAGACCGTGTCGTCGTAGGCGTCCCACTGGATGTTGAGCGTGTCGAGCAGGCGTCCGTTGTCGGCGTAACGGAGTTCGTCGCTTCCGAAGCCGTCGGCCCCGAAGTAAACATAGCTGTCTAGCGCATAGCCGTCCTGTTAGAATCCGAGGTCTCCGGCCCATACGCGGCCCGTGAGCGTGTCGTAGAGATCGTCGTCGTCGTTTTCGCAGGACGAAAATCCGACGGCGGCCAGAAGCATGCATGCGGCGAGTAAAAATCGTTTCATGTGCGGTTTGTTGAATTCGACGGGTATAAAGATAGCGAAAGTCGGGCGCAATCGCAAAACGGATTTTGCGGGTTGCCGGGACGCATCCCATCCAATACCGGGCCAAAGATAGTGCATATCGGAGGCAAAAACAAACTGTTTTTTGCATATTCCGAAATTCCTTCGTATCTTTGCACTCCCGTCTGTAACGCGGGGAAATGTGGAAAGATTTGACTGATTGCAACCACAATAAAAAATCGCTAAAACAGCTTA
>OLSE01002074.1_pt1 | contig 12788 bp, 15 predicted proteins | sample 1673191 | NCBI WGS metagenome assembly OLSE01 (sample SAMEA3136764, study PRJEB25190) | human gut metagenome | biome: human gut; feature: human-associated habitat; material: faeces | place: Austria | collected 2013
TTAAATATTATGCACGCCAGAAAACAGGATTCAAGAAGCTTGAGCATAAAGTTGCCGACCATGTAGAAACGTTAAACGATTTTACATTTGAGGGATTGAAGCTTTATGATGATTCTGTGGCACAAGAGATTATGAATACCCATAACAAAGATTTAGTCCATTTTGCCTTAATGGCAAGCAAAGCCGGATTGAATGGTCAGTATGGATGTTCAGCTATGAAACCATTAAGACAGGAAGTTGGCGTGCAGGGGGACGGTGATAAATTTGAATGGATTCCAACTGGGGTTAAGTTTCTTAAATCCAGAAATTCCCTAAATATCTTTACAGATGGTTTATATACAGTTGCTTACAGCAGACTACATCTTATTTGCTTTATGCTCTATCTAGTATTAAGCCAAGGCATTGAACCTCTCTATCATGATACAGATAGTGGCTATTTTGTAGGTTACAATGAGAATGTCCAAAAGGCCGTTGATAGATTTAATGATAATATTCTCAATAATAGTGAGAATAAAGATTGTTACAATTTTGGCATTATGGATTTTGATGGTCACTATGAAGATTTTGTAACATGGGGAAGTAAATGCTACTGTGCAACATACTTAGATGCAGATAAGCACTTAAAAGTTAAAGCTACTGTGGCAGGTGCAAGCAAGAAACAGCTTTCTGAATTGTTTACGCAAATAGTAAACGATGAAGATTTTGAGTACCTAGTGCAAGAATATTTTCGTCCTAATATCAGTTATGATGAATCCATAAATAAGAAGCTTATTCGTAAAACCCCAGGAACGCATATTATAGGAGATTTTACAGATGATAATGGAGAAACAGACCACCTAGACGAATATTCTGTAACTGTTCTTGAACCTTGTGGCTATACATTACGCTCAACAAACAGCCCTGTTAATAGAATGTATTATTCATTCTGTTATTCATTGCGTGGAGAATCCTATATAGATTATTTGCCCGAAGTTGTTAGCATAAACCACGATGAAAATGATAAAGAACTTTATGGAACTTATCATAAAGTGCAATCTGACAAAGAATATGCTATGTTAATTGATGGTAATCCTGCAAGTATATTCCAGTGGGAATGGAGTGATAGGAGATGATTTAATTGAAAAAAAGAGATTCTTATAGAATCAGTAGAAGAGCTACATGTCCTTATTATATTTCTCATACAACAAATTATATTCGTTGTGATGGCATGAGAGTGTCACGCCAAGAGTACAACCTTAAAACCGATTGTTGTGAACAGTATAAAAATTGTCCTCAATATAAATTTCTTACTTATCATTATTTAACAAAGGAGAACTAACTATGTACACTAACAAGAAAGCATCCTCTAAGGCCACCAATTCTGATAAGTCCGCTTCCTCCATCATCTCTGATATTCGTATCTTCCCTATCAAAAACAAGAAGTCTAATTGTTGTGCTATGGTTTCCATTACGCTTGCAAATGTGTTCTGCATTTCTGGCATTAAGATTATGGATGGAAGTAAAGGGCTGTTTCTTGCAATGCCCAGTTCAAAGAATAAGAAAGATGAATGGTATGATATTTGCTACCCTATCACTAAGGAATTCCGTAAGGTTATGAGCGATTCTATTCTTAAAGCTTTTGATGCATTGCAGGAAGATGAAGATGGCGATGATGAAAGTGAGGATGATTGACAAGCTCCCTAATGAGTTACCACCTGATATTGACGATGATTTGCCATTCTAATTAAATAAAGAACACCCCTAAGTGGATAACCACCTAGGGGTGTTTTATTAGTTAGCTAATATTAGGACGAAGAACTTTAATAGCAGTCATGCCATTGTTGTTATCCCAGCGAGGATAATCCATAGGAGTTCCATCTTCATTTCTAATACGGTCAAGAATTACAGGGGAGTTGCCATCCATAAATCCAGAAACCTGAACCGTTACACCATAAGATGCAGGACGTTTGAAATACAGGATAATTGCGTTACCATCATTAGTATAATAAAGTTTATTCAAGTCATCAACTACATCCCAAGTAACAGTCCTGCCTGCACCAACGTGTGCACCATAAATGGCCTGATTAAGTTTACGATTGTCAACAGCACTGATAGCAAACAGTCCACCAGATTCAGGATTGTTGCTTAGATAAACCGTAATGTCAATATCGTTCATATCCATCACACGGATAGAACCCTGTGAATTAGAACTACCAGAATGAACAGGAATAAATGCAAATGCCTTGTACTGTTCAGGGTCACCAGTTACGGATTGACCATCAACAGTATACTGTGTCTGGTTAGTAATAGCCAAGTCAATGCAACGATGTTCACCAGATACGCAGATATACTGCCCACGATTTACAGCGTCAGTACCAAAGATATATTCACGCTTTGTATAAATGTAAACATCGTCAAGCTTACATACAGCATTAGTAACAGGATAAGTACCAGTCGACTGAACAGTAGTACTAACCTTAGAGGAACGATTGATAATGCCACCATTAACAATGAACTGTGGATTAGGACTGGTACCAATCAGAGCGATAGCTGCATAACCAGTAGCAGTAGTAGCAGTTCCATCATTACATGCATAAATCAGATTATTGATGTAAGCTGCTGCTTTTCCTGGCCCATCGAATACAAAAGCATACTTACAAGTATCCGCATAGAAGTTAGTAACATGAATATCATTGTTAGTAACCTTGCAAGCGATTGATTTATCCCACCAAGTATTAGCGTCAGTACCACCAGTACCGCCAGAGGGAATACCAGTATAGCTAGTCCAGTTGCAACCGTATACATTAGTACGGCAGTCAAAACCAATCTGGCATACCATATTAACGAGGTTATTACATTCACAATCGGGAGCTTTATTGCCCCAGAAAAATGCAACAGAATCAGTCCAACGCTCCGCAGGAGTATTATCACTAAATCCCCATACCATTACATTATCCATATAGCAGTAACGGTTCAGAGTGCTATTGTTGGGCTGCAAGTAAACACCATAGGACTTAACCTTATTGATGCTTACATTGTAAATGCTGTTATCAGTATATTTATTGGTAGTAAATACAATGCCACCAATCATACCACTACAAGTAATGTCCAAATTAGCAATAACAATATTACCACTTACGTCATCACCCGATACAGTAATAACGCCCTGACTGCCAAATGCAGTTGGATTAGCAGTATACTGTAAGATAGTATCACTGGTTCCACGCGCAGGGTCACGAGAAGAACCAGCACCATACAGGCTATGTTTAAGCTGCAATGGAGCGTTTACCTTATAAGTACCAGCAGGAATAAACAGAGGTTCATTCTTAGTGTGAGTGTTAATGGTAGCAGTAATGTCATCAGTACCGTCTTTTTTCAGCGTCTGATATTTTTCAATGCTAACAGGGGATGACTCAACAAAACTAGGAATCTTACCAGTGCGACTTGTTAAAAATTTTGTGTTGGGGCTTGTAATGGTTCCCATAGAAACATAAGCATAATTATCATCAATGTTTGTTTCACGGGCTGATGCCAACGTTATATTACCATAAATATATGTTGGGACTGTAGTGTTACCAACCGAATTAACACTCGAATGAGAAGTAAACGCTTTTCCACTTTTAGAAAAAATTTCTACTTTATTTGCGGTTACTGTTATATTACCGTTAACCGTCTGATTCATATTACCGCTGGCAGTCTGGTCAAGATTTCCAACAGTGTCTTTGTCAATCTTCTTATTAAGATTAGTGTTAATGTTTTCAATATCGGTATTGATTTTCTTAATAGAATCATCAACACTAGACTTATTATTGTCAACCTTAGTATTAAGGTCGTTCAGCTGTTCACCAATGTCGGTTTTCTTGCAGTTAGTACCCTCAATATAACGTGTACCAGCATCCATGGCTTTTGTAATAACATACAAATCATTATTAAGCCAAACAAGGTCGTTAATATTGCGGTTAGCACTTGCAGTAGTTTTCAGCTTTTCATCAACAGGAGTGATGGCAAGCTTAACACTTCCCCAGAGTTCAGAGAAGTTGCCAATCTTAGTCCAGTAATCTTCATTATCAATATCAATGCCAATAGGCACAGGCTGTGTGCTTAAGTATCCATCACCATTGACAGTGACAACAACTGTGTTACGAGGATACTGTTTGGTAATATCCCACTGAATAGGGTCTGCATAACTAATGGAACTGGTTTCAATGTACTGCTGCATTACCTCGATAACCTTAGATACCATTTCATAGTAACTAATGCTATCATCATAGGCAACAGGAATCACAGAGCGGAAAAGTTTGTCCAAAGGATTGTACTTCAAACCTAATCACCTCTTTACCATAAACGCATAAACAGAACTTCCATATCTCTATATAAACAATTATAGATATTCGTGTTTTCTTTCATATAATCGTTCATAATAGATACAAGAGAGCGTCCACGATAACCTTTTTCTACATGGTCAAGAACACGATGTTCATTGCCATCACGATTTTCTTTTGTATTGTTTTTATCATCCTGAGTGGTATTGCTATTACTGTCAGAATTGGCATTAGAACTAAAATCATTGGCAGAACTTGCCTTACTATGGTCAGCATCCGACATATACTTACCAGCAAGAAAATTATCAAGACTACCCTGTGGAGTATCAGTGTGAGTAATGGTATTCTCTCCATTGCTGTTAGAATTGGAAGTATAATAGGAATTATTGGTGCCGCCAATATTGACCTTACTGTTCTTGGTTCTATCCTCTGTATTCACATCATGATGTTCAGTATTTTCATCACTGGTAATGGAAAAGTCATCAGTTAAGAACATTTCATACTGTTTATCAAGTGCTTCAAAGAGGGGATTGTAATAAGGCATATGGCTGTTCATCCAGTCATCTAGACGCAGCTGCCAAAGACCAAAGGTTTCAGAACCAATTTCATTTGTATAGAAATGCTTAAGAATATTGGTTTCAAGCTCTTTTCGTTTATTCTCATTCCAGATAGGATAATTAAAATTGAAGATTTTAGGACGCGCACGCTCAATAATTTCTAAATAAGAAACATTGGTGTAAGGTTCAACAATACCTGCTTTTGATTCACAGATAAAGCGCATTTGAGTTGTATATTTACTCATTGCTCTCACCATCCTCAATATTAGTATCGCTTAAATTCTCTTCATCCTCACGCCCCTCCATAATCTTAGTTAGTTCAAGCTGGGAACGCATAGATACGGAGATATTGGTATTAAAAAGCCTGTTATAATCCTTGCAGAATTTTTGACGAGAGTACAATGGAGAAAGACGGTCTGCTTCTACCTGACCTAAGGTCATCTGAACTTCAGTAGTAAACTGCCGCTCTGCTTTCATATTGTAGTTGCTTTCAATACCTAAATAGGTAAGAGCTTCCGCAAGAGTTTCTTTTTTCTGCTGCTCTAACTGTAAGCCAATATACTGAACGCCTAAATCAAGAACGCCCATCATGTTCTTAATATCATCAGTAGAGGGATTGCCTTTAACATACAGCCAAGGGTCATACTTATCTTGCTGATACACCATATTCTGTACAGAAAGTTTTGTATTCTCATTCGCATAAGCAATTCGGGGAGTTTTCTGTGCAGCAAGGTTTAAGTCAATCGTTCTATCTATATTGGTAAGACGTTGTGCGAACTGTTTAATGATAATATCATCAGGGGAGCGGCGCATATTACACCAAAGATAGGCACAGTTTTGTTTATTAAGGCCAGTTTTCTGGTAATTAGAATTGTAGCCATAGGCACGCACATATTTAGGGTCACCAATAATGTCAAAGTTATCACTGGGCATAGCAGGAAGAATCAAGTTGCCCATAACAGGGTCATGATAGCCAGCCATTAAAGGTTGCCAGAACAAGAACTGTTCAATGAATCGTTCATCCAAAAAAGGAGAATCTTCAAGCCCTTCCCATTTGAATCTTGCAAGTGCTACATCATACAGACGATTAAACCAATTAGCATAAGTTGCCCTAGTTAAGTCGTAGGAATCAATCCAAGGTGGCTGTGGTTTTTGTGAACGTTTACTCATTTACTCACCTACTTCTGGAATACGTTTATAGATAGAATTATCTGCTTCATAATTTCCAACAAGTCCGGGATTATGCCAGAATGTAACACCACGATTAAAGATGTCATTAATCATTGTAGAAACATCCGCAGGAACATCACCTAAGCAGCAACAGTTTTGTGTTTTAACATAATTCCAGTTTCTTCGAGAATCAATGTTAGGAACCTGAACTTGGTGAATGGGATAACCAAACATATTCCAGTAGTCATCAATAACTTTTGCAAATTCTTTTGTAACATGATGATAACTAGCCATAGCATATGGGGCACTTGCATCCCTTGTCGGTAAAATACCAGAATCAGTAAAACGGAAATAAGGACTTACAGAACCATGGCTCTGTGGTGGTAATCTGTCCATATCATCACGTTTTGCAAGCGTGCCGGCAATGTTAAGCATTTGATTTGCTAAGCCTTCAATAGCTCCATAAGTATTCTCAGGGAAAAGAGAAGGATGTTTACCAGTCATGGCCTGAGCATCTTTTGCCGGAGCAGTTAGCAGGTTAATACCAGCAAACATTGTACCAGCTACCAAACCTGCATTTTCAACAGCCATGGAACTAGAGTTCTGTGCTACATAAACTTTATAAATGTCGGTATTATAAGCACAAGTAGGCCAGTTGCTAATTGCAAAAACATCTTCCTGATTATAACCAGTAGAGCCTTTATAATCCTCTGCCGCAAACATTGCTGTAGTCTGTCCGGCATTTGACATTATATTGTATCCGATATGCAGACTTTTCTTTCTATCTCCAAGTTCAAAACGAAAAACATGATTATCGCCTTGTGTGGAATAATAGCGGAGATAAAAATAAGGATATGTGAAAAGTTTATTATTCTTAGGGACATAACCGGCCACATTATTAGGAACCACAAAAGTCTTATCGTACTTACCACTATCAAAGGTAATGGGAACCATATAAATTCCCAAAATGCCATCAGGTGCTTGCCCTGCTTCTACAGCCTTAGCAATAAAAGCGTTAGCGGATTCTGCTGTAGTAAAAAAGTTTTCTTTACAGCCTGAATAGATACCAAATCGTAAAGAGCCAGATGCAGGAGCGGAATCTTTTTCAGGCTTATCGAATGTGGTAACAATGCAGATACGCTTATCAAAATCAATATATTGCTGAATGTCATCAATATAAGGCCCAGTATCTAGTTCGTCATTGATGATATTATCACCAATTTCATCTGTGTTTGTATGAGAACGCTCAATAAAACAAGGCTGTAACGTTACCTGATTAAACCAAGTTTGCATAACGTCAATAGTAAAATAAATTCTACTGGTTTCGTTAGCAACGTATTCTACCCTATCAATAAAGGCATAATACCATTTATTAGAAAAGTCAGCGTTCTGAAATACGATATAATTACATGGTTCAATAGTTTCAGCATTAACACCAACAGACAGATAACGGTCTAAACGCTGATAGGTATAATTTGTAAGGTGAAGAACGGATTTAGAAGTGAAATAAGCGAAACAGGAAGAATCAGACTGAAACCTAAGCACATGATTATAGGTTTTATCTGTAGGGATACCCTTACAGATATAAAGTTGCATATTTGGCAATTTGCGTTTTCCACTCCTTTCATAAAGACTTGTATAAGGTGGAAATGAACAGTCCAGTGGACTGTTTAAGCAACACTCCGGTATTGGCGATAGCCAATATGGCAGGCATTAAGCCTGACAAGGAGAACACGCTCCTTTCAAAATCTGTAGGGTGGTTTACACATCATCCAAACTGGAAGTTTACGTTTTGTTGTGGGAGTAGGGCCGGGGCCGGGGCCAGGTGGTGTTGGTGGATTTGTAGCATCCCATTCAACATCCCATGTACCTACTTCGTTAGGAATACCAAGAATAGCAGAGGGGTCAGTTCTATAAGCTGTGCCATAACCACCTATCCAATATTCCCAGTGCGTATGAATACCACTAGCATTACCTGTTTGCCCTTGCTCTCCAATATATTGACCACGAGTAATTGTTTCACCAACACTATGAATCTGACTAACAAAATGAGCTGCAAGCCAATAGCTATTATCGCTCATTTTAACTACAATGTAGTTGCCCCAAGAATCGTTACCAGTCGTGCCACCTTGCCAAGTATGGGCTGTTTCAACCTTACCTGCCATTGGTGCATAAGATTGATGATTTGTGTGTACCGTATCAATACCACCATGAACTGAACCGTCAGGATAATGTGGATAACCTGCTGAAACTCTGATTGTGCTTTGGTCAGTGATACATTGTTTGTAAACTGCCATATAAGCAACGCGTGATATCGTATGCGCGCCCCACGTTCTTAGGAGGATAAGCCTACATGCTTAAGAAAGTGTCAACTATCGTTTTTAGTAGTAAACTGCACAGCGTTTGCAAACGGAGATGCAGAATAAATACGCCAGATATGATGGAAGTAATTCCAATCCAGAGTAGAACCGAGGTCAGTTTCGCGCATGGTGTTCAGCTTAGTATAAATCTGGAAGAAGTCACGGTCAACCATAAGTGCCTGAATAGCGACCATATCTGTATCGTTAGGGGTAACGTGAGTATAGGTCTTATCGCCACCAGTTGCAATAGTGACAGCATCAGAGCCAGAGGGGTCATTACCAGTAAGCAGATGTTCCAGACGTTCCACTTCATACTCGTTAAGAGCAAAGCTATCAACTTCAAGACGATGACCCATAAAGTCTGCCTTATCCATGTTAAATGCGCTTGCCAGAACATCAACATCAATAGAAGCGGAAATATCAACAGGAACAATGGTATACAGACGTTCAGCCGGAGTATTCATAGGAATACCAGCAGCGTTATATTCCTTAGAAATAAATTTCATCTTGCCATAAATCTGGCGGAACTTCTTAACCAGGGTCTTACCGGAAGCTTCATCAGTAACAGCATTAACAATTACTTTCTTGAGCTTTTTGTTCTTTACAAGCTGATAAAGCAGATACTTCTTCATGATGAAAGCATCCAGTTCAGCAGGCTTATAAATCTGGTCGATGATGTTCTGAACAAAGGCAGACAGGTTAGCTTCACTCGTGAAAGCAGTTTCCAGAGCTTCACGATTAACAGTTACCTTGTACTTAATACGAGAATTCACAGCATGATAAGCAGTGTAAACTTTGGCAGGGTCGCTACCAAATTCAGCTTTCATAACTTCATCATTAGTAGCGCGGTCAGCAGAGAAGTATGGGGTTGCTTTCTGCATCATTACATAAATTTCCTGAACAGTAGCACTAGTACCCAGAACACCCTTATCAAAAACCTGCCAAGGGTCCTCAAAAGAAATGTAACGCATAACGGTCAGGCCAATACGGTCAACCAGAGCATTACAGAAATAGTTCAGACGCGGTTCATAAGAATTGATGAACGTCCATGCAGATTTAATGGATTCAGTAGTGTTTTCAATCTTAGGAGCACCACCAAAAGTAGCATCACTACCAAATACAGCCTGAATAATACCAACAGCAGCAGCAGAAGTAGCCATTATAGAATCATCCTTTCTTAATAGTTGCACTCAATATCCAGAGTGCCATCAATAATGAGTTTGCCTTTAGCGACAGCGTTTAGAGTTACAACACCATCGGAATTTACACTAGCACTAGAAATTTTGCCATCTGCAAGAACTACACGCAGACAGGGGATAGAATTGGTAACTACAAATTTACCGTAACCAGTTTTCATAACACGAGCCATTACTTCACTGGGAATGGTAAATGCATTAGTGTCTTCACTTTCGACTTTATCAAGTGCGGTGTGGATAACCAGAACGTTAGAGAGGGTGCTCATATTCTGGTCGTGGAAGGAATATGCCATAATATCATCAACTCCTTAAATGTCTTTGAGTAAATAAATACAATAATAATACCTTGAGTAAGTTGGTTCTACTGGTCTTTCACTCGAAAATGCAATAAAAGGCTTTCCACCAACCATTTGAACTGTAATAGGAACTATGGTAGATACATAATATGGATAATTTACAGAAACAACCGTGGAATTGTTTAAAGAAACTAAACGTCTAAAAATTTCATAAGGAACTTCAATTACTGGTTCATTAGCACCGCGTTTTTTTTGATCCACAAAATGAACAAATAAAATATTCCCAATTACAGTAAAATTTTCATCATTATAACTAAATGGTCGAGACAATTAAATCACATCACTTTCTACCAAACATTTTCTTCACAAAAGCCTGTGCAGCTTCATCAATTGTAATTGTATTACCATTAGGTTTCTCATATTCGACATTAGGCTTATTATCATCATTCAGAAATGCTTTAACATAATCTTTGCGCAGATTATCATAGGCTTCATGCCAGTTAGATGCACCATCTGGACAACCTTTGCTAAATTGTTCTGCTTCATTGCGACATTCATCAAATTCATCGAGAACGCCAGCAATCAGAGTTCCCTGTTCATCAGGTTTAGCATCTACAAAGCCACCAAGCATTGCAGAAATTTCGTCACGCGTTTTCATTATTTATTACTCCGTTCATAAGTAAGTTTAAGATTCTCACAGAGGGCAATAATTGCTTGCATATCAACGCCAGTTGCATGAATCTTAATGTAGTCACCTTTAGAGATTTCACGTGGGACAGAATGATAAGAACCAAGGTGATTCATTACTGTCTGCGTTGCACAACAAAAATTGCTATCCAACCAGTTCAGAGGATTAACACGACAATCATGATAAATTACTTCAAAATGAAGGTGCGCGCCATAGCAATTACCAGTTGCGCCAGAATACCCGATAAGCTGACCCTCGTAAACGTGTTGACCGTTTTTGACTAGGCACTCTTTAAGGTGTGCATAGCGTGTTTCCAGCTTAGAACCATTATAATTGTTATGCCTAATTCTAACCATGTTGCCATAAGACTGCATCCCAGTTTTGGTTCTACCATCCCAGCTCTGTACCTGATTTACTGTGCCATCCTCAGCTGCATAAACAGGTGTGCAAGCCGCAGCACGCAGGTCAATAGCATGATGGGCGGAACCGTCATTGTAAGTCCAGCCAGCTGTGATAATGTGTTTCTCTAAAGGCCAACAGAAAAGAACATCACCGTTTGATTTCCTCATCTTCTTCATCTCCTTTAATTTTTTCCAGATAGGGCTTAAACAGAGCAGAAAGTTCAGGATTTACAGCGCACATATTCTCCATAATGCTGATAAGCTCCATAATGCAAATATAAGTAACTACAGCACCTACAAGGGGAATCTGGATGCCAAGTTCAACATATTGCATAGCGTATTCGATGCCATAAGAGCCTACAACAGCAAGAATTTCCATGCACTTGTGATAACCACCCTCACGCATGATAGAGGAATTATAAGAACCATCGTGTTTTGCTTTAATCAGCCCTGTTAGAATGTCAAATGTGATAAAACCCAGAACAATAACAAAGGGCATAAACTCAACTCCTAAAATTATACGCCTACAATCTTCAAAATGTCCATCAGGTATCGCCTAATTATTTCATCTTCACAGTACAAACCCCCCAACCGATATTGTTTAATTATATATAATAACCAGTTAGGGCGTGGAGTGCGTGCAATCAAAATGGTGTTGTAATCGTGGTCATCATTTGTCAACGCATAAATTACGCCGCTACCTGGACTGTATTTTCTGGAAAGATAACATTTACCGGAAGAGAAGTCTACCCATAAACCTAAATAATCATCGTGAATCTTAAAACCAAACTGATATTTAGCTTCGGGAGTTTTCTTAGCAATACCAACTACACTGTCAAGATAAAATTCATTATGAACTGCATATTTACCAAACTTACTGCCTTTCATCAAACGGCCAAAGTCGGTTTTCTCTTTTGCTCCAATGTACTCTTCATTGTTAGCAATTTGAATTAAGACTAAGCCCTCTCTAGTTGTAGCGATTTGCTTTTTGTTGATTGGCTTTTTAATATCAAACTCTGTGAAATAAGGATTTGCCCATGTAACAGCATTGCCAAAGAAGAATACAACCACTCTACGCATGCGAGCAATAGTTTCATAGAGTTCACAGAAAAATGTTACTTCATCTTTAAGATAACCATGATGGGTTTCATCCATAGTGATAAATTCATCAAAGCAGATTTTGTTAACCAATGGGAGTTCTTCGGATTTAGCACTTGAGATGTATCGAGTTTGGCCAGCAAGTTTACCGTCTATATAGTAAGCACCTTCAGGCGTCCCCTTTAACTCATGGTCAGGAAATTCATGAGCAACAGCTGCCCAGAAATTTTCTTTGGCCTTCTTATTCATTTCAGTTTTATAGCGGCGGATATAAATAAATTGATTCCCGTTCTTGATAAAATCTTCAGCAGCCCATTTCTTAAAGCCATAAGTTTTACCACAACCACGAGAACCAACTACAAAATTAAAGAGCGCATTATAAGATAATGTGTTCTTTAAGTCCCACCACATTGACATTGTAATACACTCCTTTCATATTTAATATTAAGCCGAGGACTCGACCATTATGCTTAGAGTTAGCGTTCCAATTAACTTAGATTGCGAACATCTTGTGCTGTCCTTTTGGATGGTGGGAGTAGGAGAAATGACAAACCTATGTAACCATCAAGCTAACAGGCATGTTAGCGCGGCTGTTTCTCCGACTATTGTGTTTAAGAATAATCTGACGGTTAGGTATAAGAATACTGCTGACTGTTAGGTACCGAGCCTAACGGTTAGGTATAAGAATACTGCTGACTGTTAGGTACCGAGCCTAACGGTT
>OLSE01002079.1_pt1 | contig 12755 bp, 10 predicted proteins | sample 1673191 | NCBI WGS metagenome assembly OLSE01 (sample SAMEA3136764, study PRJEB25190) | human gut metagenome | biome: human gut; feature: human-associated habitat; material: faeces | place: Austria | collected 2013
ACCGCAAGAGGCCGCACTCGACCATCGGCTACCAGATACCCGCGAAGGCCATGGAGGCCTTCTTCGAGCGTACCAGGCCGACCGCAGGGGAGCTTCCCATGGCCGCGTAAATCCTCGAGCTTCCGTGTCCGAAATCTTGACACAGGTCAATCAATGTTATAGGATATCCGAAATCCGCGACTGGTGCCGCAAGAAGGACATCCGCGAGCAGTCCTCGAGGCATTCATGACATCGGGCGGGGTCCCCGCGTGCCTTGCGGCGCCTTGATGCTGGGGCGGCTAAAGTGAGGGCACCTGCCGGCCGCTGGTAGCTGGCGAATCCCCGCAGTCCTGCATCTCTGCACCCTTGCCGACCTTGTTCCGGCGCCTCCAAAGCTCGTAGCTGTCCAGGATCCTCTTGGGCGTTTCCGGGGCGAAGACTGCGCCGGCCTCGTCGAATGAGTAGTACTGTTACTGACTTACCCAGTAGATGGATTCCCTTTCTTCCTTAGTTGGGAGGCTGCATGTCATCTTCGCCATATTGGCTCCTAAAGCCTGAGAGCAGTGTTACGGCCTATCGGTAAATATACATGATTTAATACAAGGCTATATTGTAAGGGTGCCGAACGACATCGACTATTTCGGAAAGGCGTGGAACCCATTCACTTAGTATTCTTTATGGTTCGATTATGCTCGCCATCGGACGCTGACTACTTTGCAGTCTAGATACAAGCTTTGACGGTGTGTAGTGCCTGCATGTTGGTATCGCGGCAGTTTGGAACCAAGCAGCATTTGCAAAAACTCAGCATGCGCGAATCATTGTCGACCCATCCGACAGCGCTAACACCTTAAGTCCAGGCTGGTCGCTTCTATGATTTGCGCGGTTCCAGGACCCCTCGCGTAGCTATAAGCAGGAGTTATATCGGGTTTAGATATTGGTATTTTTAATCTTATAAATCCTTTATTACAGTTGAATCGGGTCACAAGGGGGGGATGCGCGTGTCCCGTTCGTTTGTGGCTTTCTGCTAACACTTTTTAGGGAGAGGAGTGAGAATGAGAGCCGAAATCAATCAAGGCGATTGGGATGTCTATAAAGGCAAGCAGTGGCAATGGCAAGAAGGCGAGTATCTGGTAACTCGTACGACGCAATGGTCTGCGCCCGGATGCCATAACGGCTGCGGCGTGCTGTTTTATACCAAAGGCAACAAGCTATGCAAGATCGAAGGCGATCCCAACCTGCCTTTTAACCAAGGTCGACTTTGCATGAGATGCCTCGATATGGTTGAGATGGTAAACCATCCTGACCGAGTTCTTTATCCGATGTACCGCGATCCGAAGGATCGGGGAAAAGATGCATTCAGGCGTATTTCCTGGGACGAAGCAATCGACATTATCGAAGAGAACGCTAATCGCATCAAGGAGCAATACGGCCCGGAGTCCATCATTACGATGGGTGGTACAGGCCGCAACACTACATGGCAGATGCCCGTTATGGCTAAAAACTGCTTCGGATCCCCCAACGATTCGGGCGGCTTCCTTTCAGGTGAAGCTTGCTATGTTCCACGCATGGCGGCGATGAATGCCTTGATGGGCTGCACCGCAATCATGGACTGTGCGCAGATGGTCGAGGCCCGATATGACGACCCGGGATATGTTGTTCCAGAGGTATGCTTGCTATGGGGCAACCATGCGATCAAATCAAACCCCGACGGTTTTCTCGGCCACTGGATCGTCCATTTGATGCAGCGGGGGACCAAATTGATCTCAATTGACCCAAGGCTCAATTGGATGAATGCGAAGTCCGAGATTTGGATCCAGATCAGGCCTGGAACTGATACGGCATTTGCCCTAGCACTGCTAAACGTCATCATAGAAGAAGACCTATATGACCATGATTTTGTAGATAAGTGGACGTATGGCTTCGATGCACTCGCTGAGCGCGTGAAGGAATATCCGCCCGAAAAAGTAGCTGAGATTTGTTGGTGCAAGCCGGATGACATTGTGCGCGTCGCTAGGAGGTATGCAGCGGCAAAGCCGGCCGCCATCCAGTGGGGCCTCGCTGTTGATCAAGCGAAGTACGGCGTCGAGACGGCGCATGCGATTCTCTGCCTCTGGTCGATTACGGGTAACGTTGATATCCCTGGCGGCAATATCGTAACGGAGAAAGGCTACGTGCAGGCGGACATCCGTGCAGCCATGGCGATGGACCTCCCCGAGGAGCTTCGCGAGAAGAGGCTCGGCGATGAAAAGTATCTCTACCGTAAGCTCACATATGGCGGGCACGCCCTGAGCGACGCCGCCCTTGAGGCGCTTGAGACAAACGAGCCATATCCCGTTAAGATGATTGTGCTGGGCGGTGCCAACCCAATCGCCAATCAGGGCGCAGACAATAAGCGCGTCTATCATGCGATGATGAATGCGGAATTTGTCGTAGCAAACGACTGCTTTATTACTCCGACAATTGCCGCTGTATGCGACATGGTGCTCCCGGTGGCTATGTCCATTGAGCGCAATGCCATCCGCGGCTGGTGGCAGCCGCTTCGTGCCATCTCTAAGGTTATCCAGACGGGTGAGTGCAAATCCGACGAGGAAATCGTTGTTGAACTCGGCAGAAGGCTAAACCCCGAGGGCTTCCCCTGGAAGACGGACGTCGAGTTCCTTGATCATGTTATGAGCAACCTGAGCTCGGTAACTTACGACGGGGACTTTAAAGACCTTTGCGAAAAAGGCTATTATTACGACGAATGGCATTATCGGAAGCATGAACTGGGCCTCCTGCGAAAAGACGGCCAACCTGGCTTCAACACCCCAACTGGCCGAATCGAGCTTTATTCGACGACCTTCGAGATGTTCGGCCTTGATCCGTTGCCTTATTATAAGGAGCCCACCCATTCTCCGGTCTCAACCCCTGAGCTGATGGAGGAATATCCGTTCGTTCTCACGACGGGCCAGCGGAGCTGGGAGTATTTCCACTCTGAAAACCGCCAGATGAAGAATCTGCGCGCGTTCCATCCCGATCCAATGGTCGAGATTAACGACGAGGATGCCGAGAGCCTAGGGCTCGTCGATGGCGATTGGGCCGTCCTTGAGAATTACCAGGGCCATGCGCGCTTTAAGGTAAAGGTCAATCCCGGCCTGCTCAAGGGCGTCGTTGCCGCAGAGCATGGCTGGTGGTTCCCCGAACGCGGGATAGAGGACCTCTTCGGAACGTTCGAGTCCAACGCGAACTGCCTTACAACCCAATGCGACAACGGGCCCCATGGGTACGGCGCACCGTACAAGAACCAACTGTGCAAGGTCTACAAGGAAACCGAGGAATATCATCGGGCGATGTTGGAGATGCGCAAGCCGGGAGAGGCGGTGAAAATCTAATGGCTAAGAAAGGTTTGCTGATCGATTACAACTACTGCACGGGATGCCATTCCTGCGAGATGGCTTGCAAGCAGGAGCTAGGGCTTTCCGTAGAGCAGTTTGGCATCAAGGTAAGCAAGATAGGGCCATGGAAAATCGACGATTCCAAGTGGCAGTACGATTACATTCCGACCCCGACCGATCTTTGTGATCTTTGCGAAGAGCGCCTCGCCGAAGGCAAGCTTCCGTCATGCGTCCATCATTGCCAATCTGCGTGCATGTACTTTGGCACTCTCGAAGAGCTTGTGGCGCTGATGGAGGGAAAGCCCAAGACAGTCCTCTATTCCCCAATGTAGGGAACAATCGGAACGTGATGGCTTTAGCGGCGCCCATACCCCTCCAACGTCGCTAAAGCTATCGCAACTCAAGCTAAAGCAAGTAAAGGAGGTAAAAAATGGTCGACACATTAGGAGTTATGGACCAGAACGGAAAGCCGACCGGTACGAAGTCGGTTTCCTACAAGGTCGCCATGCTGTTCTTCCTGGCCAACATGGCCTGGACTCTTCTTAACCGCGTCAACACGACCCAATTCAACTTCTTCCTTACCGATGTCGCCATGGTCTCGACCGTCCTCATGGCGATTATCACGGTGACAGGAAGTGCTTTTGAGTACGCGGGCGTGTTCCTCGCCTCGATCCTCGTTGAGAAATGCAACTTCCGCGCGGGAAAATATCGCACATGGCTGCTGATTGCCCCTCCCATCACCACTTTGTTCTTCGTCCTTATGTTCTGCGCTGTGCCGATTGAAAACGACATGGCGAAAGCTGTCTATTATGCAATGACGTACGGCATTGCAACAGGTTCGGTATGCTTTTACATCACGGCTCAGAATGCCATGATTACCCTTATCGGCAAGAAGGACCCCGCTGACCGCGCGCTGCTTTCCACCAAACGTGGCCAGGGCAGCCAGCTTGGGCAGTTCCTCTGGGGCATTATTGGTATCCCCTGCCTGCTCTTCATCGCAGGCGGTGACCAGCATAATTGGATAGGATACGCCGGTTCCGCACTTCTCTGGGGCGCATTCCTGATTTTCTTCTATTGGCGCGTTTACAAAGGTGTTCCGAAGGACATCGAGCATACGATGACCGAAGAGGAATTCCAGGCCCAGAAGGCCATCAACAAGGAGAAGCATGACGTGAGCATCGTCGAGATGTTCATCATCCTGTTTAAGAACCTCCCCTACCTGGGCTTCCTCATCGCTGATTCGTGCCGATACACCGCGCAGACTGTTTTCTACGGCCTTGCTGTGTACATCTTCACCTACTACTTTAATGACAAGGCCTCGTATGCCGTCATGATGTCTACCATTACGCTGTTTGCGTTGGCTGCTACATTTATCAACGAGGTGCTCATCAGGTTCTTCAGCAACAGGACACTTTATCTGGCCGGTTTGCTGGTATATGCGGCTGGCTTCGCGTTGGCATGCTTCTTTGGAACAAGCCCCGTCCTGTTCACCGCGTTCATTTGCATCTCTTGGTTTGGCAACGGTGTCTGCAACAGCTCCAACTGCTCGCTGTCGGGCGATGCGATTCTTTACTACAAATGGAAGACCGGCAAGGACACCACGGGCTTCTTGAACGGCATGTCGGCAGGCGCCCCGAAGATCGCCTCGTTCGTCGCGAGCTTTTTCAAGGGCTTCGGTATGGTGGCCGTCGGCTACGTTGCCGGTGGTGACCTTTCTGCGAACGCCCTTTCCGGCATGGTGAACCTGACCACCCTCATGCCGGCAGGCATCCTCTTGTTCGGATTCCTTTGCCTGTTCTTCATGAATAAGCTTAACGGGCAAAAGATGAAGGAAATCAATGCCGAGTTGAACGAGCGTGATGAGGCAGAAGCTGCCGAAATCGCTGCTATCGCAGCGGCTCAGCAGGAATAACCGCTCGTTCTTTCGTATTATGGGCGGCGGGTATTCTATAAGCCGCCTCCCGTTCAATTTAGTTGAGGATGAGCAGCGTCGAGGTATGGAGGCCGTCATGGAAAAGCTTACGATTTCGGAGGCCCTCGATAGAATAGGGATGACGAAGACCATCACCCTGATATCGATTCTGACCGGAATCACTATCTGTTTCAACGGATTTGACTACATGATAGTCTCGTTCTCGATGCCGCAGATTAAGGCGGAGTGGGGTCTTGATTCCGTCCAGATGGGCGCCCTCTCTTCCTGGGGGACTTTCGGCATGATATTCGGGACCCTCGCTTGCGGACGCCTTGCAGATATGTTCGGCCGCAGGATAGTTACCGTGGCTTTCGTCGGCCTCTTTTCCCTCGCAACGTTCCCCGTCATCTTCGTCAACAGCTACGAGGTTTACTGCGTGCTCCGATTCGTGTGCGGGTTCGGTCTTGGCTCCACGATACCCGTCATCACGACATCCCTCGCTGAATACTGCCCGACAGATCATAGGGGCAGGATGGTTGCTGCGCGGTCGTGCTTCAATGCCGTGGGCTATCTGCTGGCCGGCCTTGCCTCTGCTTTCGTCATACCGCATTTCGGATGGAGAATCTGCTATCTATTCGGGAGTCTGCCGTTCTTCTATGCACTTTGGCTATGGTTCAAGCTCCCAGAAACCCCATTTTGGCTCATGTCGAAAGGAAGGAATCGGGAGGCAGCCGATGTGCTCAACTTCCTTCAGCAGGGAGGCGAAACTCAGAAAGACGTGAGTTGGACCGCCTCGATGCTGAAGCCATCCGTGGAGATGGACGGCAAACCTGGTTTTCTCGCTTTGTTCAGGGGGAACTATCTGTGGTTTACGGTCGTGCTGGTTGCAATCGAGTTCATGAAGTACTTCGAGGCTTACGGCTTCAATGCATGGATGCCCACCGTGATGCTTTTCAAGGGGTTTGACGTATCGACCGCGTACATGCTGTCGACGGCCCAATACGCCGCTGCGATAATCTCGGCCATAGTCTGCGGATACGGCGTTGATTGGTTTGGAAGGAAATGGAACATCCTGATAGGCTTCATGACAACGGCAGCCGGGGTGGTCTTCCTCGTCTTCGCTGAGGGGGTGCCGATGCTTCTCGCGGCGAATCTCTTTGTCGGCTTTGCAAGGACGTACACTTCTGTGTCGGTTCAGCCGCTTATCGTGGAGACTTATCGGACGGAGATCCGTAGCACGGGGATGGCCCTTTGCGCAGCTGTCGGCAAAATCGCAGGCGTCATATCGCCAATTATAGGTGGGGCTATTATGATGCTGGGGTTCGGCGCGAGCGAGTCTATGCTCTTTTATGCGCTGCCTTGCGTTATAGGCGGGCTGCTTGTCCTTCTCATCAGACAGGATACAAAGGGAGTGAGTCTCGACGAGATGTCTGAGATTTACGCGGCCAAGAAGCCGGTTCCTTGAAGGCCTTAGTCATTTCGCCTATAGTATTGAGCTGAGTATGGCCTTTTTTAGGAAGAGAGGCTCGGGTGGACCTCAATCTCAATTACCTGAACACTTTTTTCGCTGTTGCGAGGACCGGGAACCTCACCAATGCGGCAAGGGAGCTCAACGTTTCCCAGCCGAGCGTTAGCCTTACCATACAGAAGCTCGAAAAAGCACTCGGCACGCAGCTTTTCGAGAGGATGCCCCGGGGAATGCGGCTCACGGCCGAGGGTGTCGGGCTCTTCAACGCCGTTTCCGATGGGTTTGGGGTTATCGAGCAAAGCATCGCGAGTCTCGCGTCAGCGGAGCCGCATATAAATAGGACGCTGAGCATTGCGGGGAGCCAGTCTATCATCTGCACTAGGGTTCTCGGGGATTTGCTCGATAGGTACCTGGATAGCATCCCTTCTGTCCAGGTTAGGCTTCGGGGTTGCAGCACGTACGAAGCACTGAATCGCGTATCGCATGGCCGTTCGGATTTAGCCTTTGTTTATAGTCCCGTCGCTCCAGGTGATTCCTATACCGCAATCCCCATTGCCCAGACCGAGGCGATTTTTATAGTCGGGCCAGGACGTTACAAATACCTTTCCGAGTGCGAACGACCGATTAGCGACATTGTTAAGGCGCCGACGATCTCCTATTCGGAGGCGGGCTACGGGCGCTTCTTCTGGAACGAGGTCTTCTCTTCTGCAGATTTGGCGGCTGCTGCGAGAATAGACGTCAGCTCAATCGAAATGATGCTCGTTGCGGTGAAAGAAAACAAGAGTGTCGGCGTGATTCTGCGCCAATCGGCCGAAAGGTCGCTTCGGTTGGGCCGCGTATTTGAAGTGGTCCCAACAGACGTGATCATGCCGAAGCGGAACCTCTGCGTTGTAGTGCCGAAGAATTCCGAGCTACCCCCTCATGTGGAAAGCTTTCTTGCTATGACCTTGGAGCTAGGCGGAATAAACGAAAAACCCGCTCAGTTCCTGTAGGCTGCTTCCTATAACTTTAGCTTATATCGGGTTCACCAATTGGTATTTTACATACGTCCCATCATGTCTGAAACTTGTAAGCAAGAGGGGAAAGGTTGCAAAGTTCACCTTAATGCTTTCCAGGGCATCATGTATGGTAGACGCGCCTGCCTCTTAGTGATCGAAACCAGATCGCCCCTCGTCAAGAACCATTCAGAGAGAGAAAGGGGAACGATGGCATTAATCACTCATGTGGTAGAAGGCGCGGCCCCGAGGGAAACCGTCCTCGATGACGGTACGAGAGTCGTCAGAACCTGCTCGTTTACACCCCCTGGCTGCCATAGCGTCGGGTGCGGGCTCCGCATCTTCGTAAAAGACGGGATTATCCAGAAGGTGGAGGGCGACCCGGACCATCCAATCACCCACGGCAAGCTCTGCCCAAGATGCTTAACTCTCAAAGATTACGTCTACAACCCCAGGAGGATTCTCCACCCGATGAAGCGCATCGGGGACCGAGGGGAAGACAAGTGGGAAGAGATCTCATGGGAGCAGGCTCGCGAAGAAATAGTCGAGAAGATCACTTCCCTGCAAGATCAATACGGCAAGGAAACGGTCCTCTACATGTGCGGAACCGGCCGGCAGGCGACGAAGTACCAGTTCGCGATGATCGCGGGTGTCTGGGGAAGCCCCAACATGTGCTATTCGCAATCGGGATGGTCGTGCATGGGCCCTCGGAATACGGTCATGAAATCATTGACCGGAGCGGGTTACTCGGAATGCAATACAGGCTACGGGCTGCCCGGTTGGTTCGATAATCCGAATTTCACATTACCGAAGTACACGCTCGTTTGGGGCAAGGAGCCGACGCGCTCGAACCCCGACGGCCTGTGGGGCCATGCTATCGTCGAGTTGATGAAGCATGGTTCTAAGCTGATTACGGTCGACCCGAGGATTAGCTGGCTGGGCTCGAGGGCCTACCTTAACTTGCAGCTCAGGCCAGGAACAGATACGGCGCTTGCTCTTGCGCTGCTCCATATTGTCATCAAAGAAGACCTCTACGATCATGACTTCGTGGACAAGTGGTGCTACGGGTTCGAGGAGTTCCGCGAGCGCATCATGCAGTACACCCCGGAGTTTGCAGCCGAAGAGTGCGATGTCCCGCTTGAGGATATTTACAAGCTCGGCCGTATCTTAGGCCAGGAGAAGCCGTGGACGTTGACCATGGGCGTGGCGACCGACCAAAACTCGAACGGCACCCAGCTCGTGCAATCCCTCATGGCCCTTGTTGCCATCACGGGTAACCTTGATGCCCCCGGTGGCACGCTTATGGGGGAGGCGTTGAATATTGACTTCGGCAAGGATTCGACGCAGCAGAAGACGAAGATCAGCATCCCCAAGGAGATCGCCGATAAGGCAATCGGCAAGGGCGAATATCCGATGCTCGATCTCCTTCTCAATACTACGCACCCCGACCTTACCCTCGATGCCCTCGAAACAGGCAAGCCCTATCCGATTAAGGCAGTGTGGCTCGGTTCAACGAACCTGCTCACGGCTACGAATAGCGCTCAGCCATACCGTTGGTACCAGGCATTCAGAAAGGCGGAGATCATTGTTGCCCAGGAGACTCAGATGACTCCGACAGTGCAGGCCCTTGCCGATTACGTACTCCCGTTGAAGACCTTCGTCGAATACGAAGGCCACGTGATGACTTATCAGGGCCAGCAGGAGGGCATCATAGGATCTCAGATACCGATTGTCGAGGTTGGGGATTGCAAGTCCGACCTCGAGATGGCGATGTATTTCGGCATCAAGACGAACCCGGATTACTGGAGCCAGTATCCCGAGCCGTCCGATTACCTTGACGAAGACCTCAGGCGCTACAACCTGAAATTCAAGGACCTCGCAGCAGAGACCGTTCTTATCCATGAGGTTCCGTGGTACAAGTACGAGAAGGGCCTCATCCGCGCAGACGGGAAGCCGGGATTCAATACGACGACCGGCCTGTTTGAGCTCTACGCGCTCATGTTCGAGGCGGTCGGCGATGACCCGCTCCCCTATTACGAGGCGCCGCGCTGGGCGCCGGATAACAATCCGCAGTACGCGAAGGAATACCCGTTAACCCTCACAACGGGTCAACGCAACTTCACGTTCTTCCATTCCGAATATCGCTCCATCAAGGAGCTCCGCGAGATTAATCCCTATGCCATCGCGCAGATTCACCCGAACGTTGCCGCGGAGCACGGCATCGAGGATGGTGACTGGATGTGGATTGAGAATATGTTCGGGCGCGCGCTATTTAAAGCGGAGGTTACGCCCATAGTCCGAGAGAATCTTGTTGCAGCGGAGCACGGATGGTGGTACCCGGAGGACGAGGCGGACGCTCCGCATCTCTACGGAACGTGGGAGGCAAACATCAATCAGCTGATACCGCATAAAAGCATCGGCTTCAACGGCTTCGGTGCCCCCTATAAGCATGTCTGCTGCAAGATTTATAAGGCCGATCACACCCCGGTTCACGATTGGAAGAACCTCTATTAGGAGAAAGGAGGCACGACTATGACTATGAAAGGACTGCTCTTCGAGTGGGAATGGTGTACTGGCTGCCAAAGCTGCGAGATTGCCTGCAAGCACGAGAAGGGTCTCGGTATAGGCGACTGGGGCGTTAAGATGGCCCAGCTCAAGCCATTCCAGCATGCCTCCGGTGAGTGGGAATGGATCTACATGCCTATTCTGACGAAGGAATGTGATCTTTGCGCAGAGCGCGTTGCTGATGGTACCGAAGTACCGGCATGCGTGCTGCACTGCCTCGGTGGAGCCCTTCATTACGGCACGCTCGACGAGCTCGCCAAGCTCGCCGAGCAGAAGGGCGAAGGCAAATACGCCATCCTTCTTCCCAATAAGGCAGAGTAATCAACGGACCGCCGGGGGCCCGCCCCCCCCCGGCGGATACCGTCGCATAGAGAGGAGACCCTAATGTGTTTTAGACCAGGCGAGGCCATGCAGGCCATCAACTGCCCTGAGTGCGGGACGATAAACCCCGGCGTTGCCAAAACATGCCGTTCGTGCGGTGCCGACTTCGAGGCGTATAAGGAAGAGCTTGAGCGCAAGAAGGCCGCCGGCGAAGAGGCCCCTATGGCGAGGGTTACGCCACCAACGGCTCCTAGGCAACCGGCAGCCCCAGGCGCCCCTTCGGCTCCGACGGCCCCGGGGCCCGCCGTTCCAAAGGCTCCGGGAGTGTCCTAGGCGATGCGCTAGATGCTTGCTCGAAGAAAGAGTTTGGAATGGGGGTATTTAGCGATATTCTCGCCGAGTTCAAGACGAACCTTGCAGCTACGAGCAGCAAGGATAACTCGTCTCGTGGCTCGCTGTTTAGGGAAAGGGTTACCGAGGGTGTGGAAGACTGTTTTTTCTGGATGGACAAAACCGCGAAAGAGGCTGTTCTCCGTGCTGCGCTCGTTGAAAAACCCGAGGATTTCGGCACTCTTCATGGCTATGAGGTCGATCAGGAGGGCCGTATTTATGTGGAAATACCGGTCCGTTGCTACAACTCTTGGGGACTAAAGATTCCCAGGACGTATGCGGTGGTGCTTTACGACGTCAAGGCCGATGGTCCTTGCAAAGTCCAGGAGCCGGGAGCAAGGATGATCCGCTACCTTCCTGGTTTCAGGAAGGTGGTTAGATGGACGTTGCGTTTCGGGCAGGACGGATCAAAGGTCGTCCCCTTAGATGAGCTGGTGGTCTGAGGATGTGCTATGTATGCTCCAATTGCGGCAGATGCGGAAAACCGAGCGACGTCAATGTGCTTGTGAGGTGTCCTTCGTGTCTCAAATTCGTAATTCCCGGCTCACAGAAGTGCATACATTGCGGATTTCAGCTTGATGGAGCTTCGATTATCCCTGCCGATGTCGGGGCGCGCGCAAGTGAAAGCGTTTCTGCCGCCCGACATCAGCGGGGTACGCGCTAAATCTGAACTAAACAGATAGAGGAGACGCGACATGAGGTTTTCTATCAAGGATCTTGTTATAACAGACGAAAATGCCCGAAGCTTCGAGCAGGTCATTGATTTATTGGAGCCCCACGCCGATCAAAGGCTCTTGTTTCTGGAAGGGCCCGGCGATGCCGGAAAGACGACATTGATGGTCGCATGCGGAACCAGTGCTTGGGGTGGTTTGGGACCGGGGCCTATGTATTGCCACGCAGGTGAGGTCATGCTTGCCCTTAGGCTCGAGGGCATTTGCTGGGGAGAGGAACACCTGTCGGATATTGGCGAGGCGAACCCATTGTTCGTGGACGATATCGAGGGCTTCCTCGGCGACGCGCCTCTTGGTCCGGCCGCTTTTGCGGCTCTCATTAACGCGCGGAGGGCCGCTGGGCTTGATACGGTTGTGGCATCCAGGCTGTCCGCGAAAGAGCTCTGCGACCGCGGCATGTCATCGTCTTTGGATGGATTTACAGTCCTCCCGATGCCGTCGTTGTCGCAGGAAGGGAGGGCCAAGCTGGCCTACAACTTCCTAACCGCCTTTTCCAAGGTTGCTGGAAAAGATATTAGGATTCCCGACAACATGCTCGATATTATGGCGAATCATATTGCGGACGAGTGTGCGGAGATTGAATTCCTTGCGCAAAGGATTGTCGAGAAGGCTCCGCTCGGTATAACCGTTGAAATTGCTGATCTAGCGGCTCTTAATACACTATTAATCTAAATTAATTCTTTTACTTGAATGGGACGTGTTCTCTCCCTTTCGGTCTAAAGTGCTCGTGTACTTTACGCGGGTAAGTGCGACCTGGGCAAATGCTACCAGAGGCAATGAGATGCGATACGAGGGGCACTTTGCGATTCGCTAGTGTTCCTATATCGAAAAACGGCGCGGTTCTTATCGTCGGAGTTCGATCGAACACTCCTTTGAACCGCTTGCCCAGTAGATGGACACTCTACCCTTCTCGGTTGGGAGGCCGCACATCGTTTTCTCCATGTCGATTCCTGGAGGCCGGGAGCTTTTTAATATGAGCAGGACATTGTCAAGAGGCAAAGTCGGGCCTGGCCCAGATAT
>OLSE01002082.1_pt1 | contig 12735 bp, 12 predicted proteins | sample 1673191 | NCBI WGS metagenome assembly OLSE01 (sample SAMEA3136764, study PRJEB25190) | human gut metagenome | biome: human gut; feature: human-associated habitat; material: faeces | place: Austria | collected 2013
AGGCGCTTTCTTCATGTATAGATAAATTGATCCCCTTTTTACTGCCTTTTTCAGACAGTATCAATTATCTTTCCTTTTTCTTGCGTGAAAACAGAATAACAGCCGATCCTGCGAGTATGACTACCACACCGCCAAGAACTGTTCTGCCGTCAATGTCATTGTCGGAAGAACCAGTGTTTGGCGTGTCAGGAACTTTTTCATTGAACATATCTGTGTCCACTGTCTGAGCATATGCTACAGTCACCTGTTTTGAGTCAGCAACAAGATAGCCATAAGGCACTGTTGAGCCGTCCTCTGTTATTGTGTATGTACCTATCGGTACATTTTCAAACTTCGCTATGCCGTCCTTATCGGTTATCGCAGGAATGTTTATCTCTCTGCCTGTGTCAGATGTTCCCGAAAGAATAAAACGAATGCCCTCGATGTTCGTCATGCCGTCTGTTTTCTTGTGTACTTGAACTGTTCCTGTCTGCTCGTTATTGAGAATATTTTCATCAATAGTCTGAGCATACTCAACCTTGACTTCCTTTTCGTCAGCTACAAGATATCCGTAAGGAACTGTTTCCTTATCCTCGATAACTTTGTATGTACCTATCGGTACGTTCTCGAACTTTGCTATGCCGTTCTCATCAGTTACCGCAGGGATATCAATTTCACGTCCTGTGTCAGATGTACCTCTGATATAGAACTTGATACCCTCGATATTCTTCTGTCCCTCAGTGGTCTTATGGACTACGATAGAGCCTGATTTTTCCTTGTTCTCAATAGAAACTTCCTTTGTTTCGGCATATGTTACTGTCACGTTCTGTGGGTCAGCGACAAGATATGCAGTTGGTACTGTCTTTTCGTCCTCATAGATAGTATAAGTTCCAATTGGTATCTCACTGAAAATCGCAACGCCGTTATCATCAGTTGTCGCAGGAATGTCGATATCTCTGCCGCTGTCTGATGTACCTCTCAGATTGAATGTGATACCCTTGATATTGAGATTGCCAACTGTAGACTTTGTGACCTTTATCTCGCCTGTCTTTTCGATATTCTCGAAAGAAACCTCTGCTGTTTCGTTATACTCAACTGTTACTTCCTGCTCATCAGCAGTGAGGTAAGCCGCAGGAACTGTAGAGCCGTCCTCTGTGATGACATACTTGCCGATAACAAGCTTATCGAACATTGCTACGCCATTTTCATTTGTTGTCGCTTCAAACTTCATGTCCTTGTTTGTATCAGAAATTCCTGTTGCAAAGAACTTAATGCCCTCGATATTGAGATTGCCTGTTGTTGTCTTTGTGACCTTGATAGAGCCACTTTTCTTCTTGTTTGTCATTTCAGCCTTGACGATATCATCATTTTCAGTTATCTCAAAAGGATAAGGAGTATCATCAATTTCATAGATATCTGGTGCTGAAATTTCACGATAAAAATACTTCCCTATGGCAAGTTGAAAATGTGCAATGCCGTTCTCGTCTGTTGTGCCTGTAATGACCTGTTCGTTATTCTCGTTCAGAATTTCAAAGGTGCAATCAGGGATAAGCTCGCCTGTTGACACGTCAGTTTTTGTTATCTCAAAAGGAATAGTGTTTTGCTCGTTATCAAAATCTACAACGAACTCAGCCTGCTGTTCAACAAGCTTGATAGTCTGTGTAGGCTCATCGGATATCGAATAGCCCTTTGGCGCTTCAATTTCTGTCACTGTGTAGCTGTAGCCCTTGTAGATAGCCTTTGTTGTTTCAGCTATGCCGTCTGCGCCTGTGGTTATGGTGTCGATAACTGTTCCTTTTGGATATATACAATAGCCATTGCCAACGTAGATATCCTCGGCTGCTGCCACTTCAAACTTTGCGCCTGCAAGGTCAGCTCTTGTTTCAGCGTCACGCTTGTGAATTGTTATCTTGCCCTTGTCAGGAGCAGAAGCCTTGTTGATGAACTCCGTTTTAGCCGTCTTGTCAGCGGTAACAGTGATAGCTTTCTTTGATGAAATCATATATCCGTCTGCCGTGGATATTTCTCTCCACTCATAATCGCCCTCTGGCAGACCTGTTACATCAATATCACCCTTATTGTTTGGCGTAAGGTCTGTAGCCTGTGAAGCGAGGTCAGTGAAGCTGTAGCTTCCGTCCTTTCCAGTTGCCTTTACAAACTTGTAGCTGTCACCGATTTTGCAGACAAGTTGGAACTTAACGGCTTTGTACATATCCGCTGTGGCGGTCTGCTTGTTGCCAAAGTAATCTGTGAAGCTCTTGTCAAGGTGAGCTGAACCTGTGCTTATTTTAAGCTTGATATATGCCTGAACAGGGTCTTTGCCTGATATATATCCAACTTTCGCCTGAGAGCCTGAATCATTTTTGCCCTTGTAAAACAGAGGAACACATTCCTCTATCTTGCCACTATTCTTTGCTCTTGCCTTTGTCAGAGTGACAGCTTTTGTTCCTGCCTTGATGTTTTCATTGGCGGAAACCTTGATGTTGCTTCCGTCCTTTTTGAATGTAACTCCGTCAACTTTTGAAAAATCGAACTGTGAGATACTGCTGTCAGCCTTGATCGTACCCTCATATTTCTTTGTTGAAGTGTTATACTTCAATTCGTATGTAGGGGCGTTTTTCACAGAGATATCTGTTCCCTTTGGTGTTTTATAGTGGCTAAGTATATCACCTTTCATTTTCTTGTAGCAATCCACAAGGTTTTTATGGTCTGCTGATGAAGGAGCATATATGCGGTTCAAAATCGTATTTTCGTCCGAAGAAAGATTTTCTGATGAACTGTCAAAGAAACCGCCTGATACTGTCCATATCATAGCTTGAGAAGCTACTCTTTCGGTATCTGCATTGTAGCCATACTTAGTTTTACCTTTGTAAGCGTATATTGTAGCAGATTTTAAATAGTTTCGCTGATTTCCGTCCTTGTAATATTGTTTCATCTTATCATCATTAAATGATACAGAACTCATTTCAATGCTGTTATCATGCTCAGTACCAAGCTGAACACAATAGCAATTGTTTCCGCTTTCGTCATTCCAGAAATAGAACTCCTGCGCCCACTTGTAGCGGAATGCGTCATTGGTGTTTCCACCTGTCAATGGGTCATAGGCGTTTTTTAGCCCTGAACCCTCAAAGTTATAGCTCCAATCAAGAACCTTGCTCTGCGTATGCTTTGTGTCAGCCGCAAAGGCAACCAGTCCATTTGAAAAGATTGAGGCTGTAAGGAGAAGCACTGTGAGTAAAGAGCCTATCCTTTTTACGATACTTTTCTTCATTTTTATCTCGCCCTTTCAATTTATTTCTCTATGTCAAATCCTTGCGGATATTATTTTTTTGCATAAAAAAAGACGATTGAAATTTTTATCAATCGTCTTAAACGCTTTATTCAGTTTTTATGCTCTCAGCAAATATGTGTTCCAACAGGAGTGACCATAATAATCTGTTCCTGCTTGAATGATTATTACACTTTGGTGTAGATATTCTTCACTATAAAAATTGTATTCATCTTGAATCTCCTCTTTCAGACTTTGGAGAACATCATTGTATTTTTCGTGAGCGTATATGTTATCTCCAGAAGTCCATGAAGCAGTATTAAGGTTTACATCTGCAAGGTCTGCCATATACTCATCAGCCGAGGAATAACCTCCATTTGTGTATATCTTCTCGACTCTTGGTCTTGCCAATTCATTGCTGTATGCCTGCAATTCTTTCTGAAGTCTGTCTATATCACTCTGAGTAAGGTTTACCTTTGGCTTAGCCGTTGTAGTTGTAGTCGGCTTTGGCTTCGGAGCTTGCGTTTTCTTCGCCGTTGTGGTGGTCTGCTTTTGTGTCTGACGCTCTGTCTGTCTTTCTGTCTGACGTTCCGTCTGCTGTGGCTGATAGCTGTTGTTATTGTCATTGCTGTAGCTATTGTTGCCTGAGCCGTTGTTTGCGGTGCTGTGGCTGTAGCTCTGATTATTTACTGTTCCACCATTACTAGCCTTAGAGCTGTTCGCCTTTGCGGTCGAGCCACCCTTGGTAGTTGTCGAAGATTTACCACTGCTTGTAGAAGTGTTGCTCGTTCCAGATGTAGTTGTGGTAGCCGAAAGGGACGTTGTTTCCTCACTCTGAGAGGTCAGTGTGGCTTCCGTTGTGGTAGTTGCCGAAGCTTCTGTGCTTGAAGCCGTTGTGGTTGCCTTTGGAGGGGCTGATGATGTGGTGTCTGTGTTGCCACAGGCGGTTATGCTTATCATTGTCGCACTGATTATCAAGGCGGCTATGGCTTTTATTGTGTTCTTCATATGGTTTTCCTCCTATACTTTTCTTAATGTAATTATACTATATTTCCCTATCATTGTAAATGACAAGTGTGGCTAAACTTTTTTGTTGATGTTCACTAAATTCGACAAAAAAATATGAATATATGAAACTGCAATAAAAAAGAGACATCACAGCGTCTCTAAATTACATATGCAGGCTGTTTCCATGGGTTATCTCTCTGTTCTTTTCGATCTCTGTCCTAAGCTGTTTGTTTTCAGCCTCAAGCTTTCTGTTTGTATCTCTAAGCACAATGTTCTCATTAAAAAGCTTTCCGTTTTCGTTGATTATCTTTGCATAATCTCTGGAGAAATTATCGAGAGTTTCTTTGAGATCTTTCTGTTGCATTGTAAAGCTGCGATAGCTTTCATCTTCCTTTTCATAGCGCCCGTTTATTACCTGAAAATCCTTTTGCAATATATTGAGCATATCTTGGTGCTGCCCTGTAAGTGCTTTGTCATTTGGCGTCTTGCCGATATTGTCCATTATTTTATTGTACTGTTCTGAAAATTCAGCGTGAAATGTCTTTTCATCATTAACACCCAACTGACGAGCAAGCTTCTTGATCTCTTCTGTGTTTTTTACTATCTGCGATTTTCTTGACTGTCTTGCCGAAAATAGATAAGTTACAATGCCTGTTAAGATAACAGAAATCAGTATTGGTAGGATTTTTTCCATAAAATACTCCATAAATGTTGTACACTCCTTGTCATCATTTATTATATACACCGCATTTGCTACATTAGTGATAAAAGCGATTGCGTATATTGGATAATTCTTCATTTTACCTCTCCATTCTACCATAATTTTTGTGATCCGTCAAGGTATATTATCGCCCTCTTGACTGGTGTCCTCTGTTCTTCTTGATAATGTTATCATTGCTTTCTGACCGCACAAGCGTTTCAAGTGCCTGTTTTTTTGAGGTGCATTGACTCTTGTGTGCCCAGTCTATGCGGTGCCCACTGAGCTTACAGCCGTAAGCAATGTAATTGCCGCCAAATGTGTTTTCAAGGACCGCTGTTGTGTGTCCGTCAGGCTCATTTCGTACAGCAGATATTCTGTAAATCATATTTTCTTTTTCGGCTTGATAATAGCTTTCCGAATAAGGCTTAAATTGCATTTTCATCTTTTAGGACTTCCTTTAGGCTTAGGCTTGGCTGCGGCTCTTTCAGGTGTCTGAATCGGTGTTAGCTCCTCAAATGAGATGAAATGTACCTCACATCTGAATGCCTCACCGATCTCACGCTCTGTAAATCTGTCTGGCTTTTTAAACATCTCAAGATACTTTTTGACTTGGCTTTCTGTCAAAGATAAGCTATCTTCACCATTATCTCCGGTTATAAAGAATGTTCCGCATATCGCTTGCTTGCCGTCAAACTTTCTGTTCGGCTGCATTTCACATATACGGGCTTCTTCATTTCCCCATGCAAGCGCTTTGCTGTCATCAAGATAATCGTATAACGGCTCTATATAGCCGTCAACCACCTTTTGCATTGCTCTCAGCTTACTTTCAGAGCAGTCAAGAAGCTTTTCATATGCAGGCTTGTTCGGCTCAACGACCACTACTCTCAAAATATCGTCACGCTGCTTATTGAGTGAGTCAAGTTTTTTATCTGTTCTTTTGATAAGCTCAGTAAACTCATACGGTTTATTCTTATAAGCAACGTTACATTCCTCAACGGTCTGTTTGGCAACTTCAATTACTTTACTGAGATCCAGCTTGTAGTCCTTGGCAAAACTTCCGTATCTGTTTACGTTTTCAGAGTATCTGTAGATATTCTTATCGAGATCCAATGTGACATACGTACTGATCTCATTGCTTTGGTCAAAAACTCTTTTGTAAAGCGGTAATTCATCAGCATTTATTTTCTCAAATACATTCTCGCTTTTTTTTTCTGTCATAAACTCATTTGAATAGGTTATCGCTTCAAACGCCTTATTAAGAGCGATATCATTATGCTGTGCATATTCGATCGCCTGATCAAGTCTTAGCGGACCTGTTACGCAATTACCGCCGTGGTGAGTATAGTAATAACTGTTCTCACCGTTGTTAATGACTTCATAAATTGCATTATTCAACTTTGGACCTCCTTACACCCTACCACGTGTGGTAGGGTAGTGTGATATAGAATGTTTGTTTGATTTCTCCTTGTGTCTGCTTTTTCAGGTGTACTTGACATTTACGGCTGTATATGATATATTACTATCAAAGCAAATAGCTGAAGTCGTTTTGGATAATTGGTATCCTATAGTCGTGAACAGCTCATTTGTTTTTTTTCATTTATAGCTACTACTATCTTCCCATACTCTTTTTCCTCGTCGGAGTTGTTTTTTTCGGCAGCTCAAGACATTTAGCATACTCTGGATCTTTAAGGGCAGTGTCAACTATGTTAAGCAGTTGCTTCTTTTGATCATCATTAAGAGTGTAGTGAAAAACAGGACCCTTGTCCATGCTTTTGTCATTTTTCAGCGTTGAGAAGTTTTGCTCGGAAAGCATATAGAATGTGTGTAGTCCTGCTGATGATCCGTGATATCCTGCATATTTTGTTACATAGCCCACTGGTATGCCCATTTTTACTGCCTGTACAGCCTGTCTGTCCGAAAGAAAAATATCATTTTGTGACTGCTCAAAACACTTGTCGTTAGCATTATGGCACTTTTTTGAAATGTTATCTATATATGCTTTAGCTTTAGCTGTGTTTTCAGAAGAACGTGTTTCAATAAGTTTTTCATATACCATATGTTCTATCTTTGAAATTGCAGGCTCATTTGTATCATTCCAATCCATAGCCATTTCAGCGCTTTCAATATACTGCTCTTTATCGGCTGCACTCATATTTTGAGCGTAATGAGATACAAGTTTGTTTGCATAGTTTTTATCAGCATTATCCAAAACATCTTTTATAGCCATGTTGTAATCTTCAAGGTGATCGTCCATTTTTTCATAGCGATAAATAACATCATCAATAAAAGTGTTACTGTTTTTCAAAAAATCCTTTGACAGGTCAATATCACCTATCTTCAAGCTATCCATTTCGTCTAAGACATTAAGCACGTCCTGCTTTCTATCATAATATTCTTTAATACAATATGCCTGAGATATCTCCGCAGGCGTTAGCTCGATACCGACTCTCTTGCCGTCAATAACACGCTCGATAGTCATTGTGTCGGTAGTGAGCTTCTTATACACATATAGCGTTGCAAAGCAATCGCCCAAGCTGTTATGAGCTTCTTTATGTTCCGACCAATCATAGCAGAAGTAATCAGCTGCTTCAGTAAGCTTACATCTTTTATTATCGGCACTGAAATACAGCGAAAATATCTTCATTGAGTCAACAAAATTTGTGTTATCAGCAAATTCCGCCCCGTTGTTTTTGAGAAAATCTGCGTCAAACCTGACATTGTACCCAACGATTTTATCATATCTTTTTAAGATATCAGTTATCTCTGGCATGACCTCCGCTATAATCGGTGCGTCAGCTACCATTTCAGGCGTGATATGATTAATATGCTCCGCTTCTGCCCACTCAGTGTGCTGAGTGGGTCTTATGTAGCTGTCAAAAAGAACGTTTCCTTCCTCATCAATGATAGATACCTGAAGAAGCTCGTCCTCTGCTGCGTTCAAACCTGTTGTTTCAGTGTCCAAAACTATATATTTGTTTTCCATGATTATTTATTCTCCTCCACCCAATGCAATTTCTCCTTGTAGAGTTTCAAAATAGCTTGACATTTTTCAAGGCTATCCTTTGGAAGTTCAAAGTTATCACTCTCAGTTATCATTTTATTTACATTTACTTCTCTTCGATATTCTGGTTGAATATAAATGTCACTCCAGAGAAATAGGCTATTATAATTATATTGTTTACTGTACAAAATAAGCTCTGCATTATTAAATATTTCGGTAATCTGTTTAGCCATATCAGATATTTGCGGCGCATTAGCAACCATTTCTGGTGTTATTCCGTTTTCCTTTTCAGTTTCTGTCCACTCTTTGTGTTTTTTGGGTTTAAAATAGCTATTAAAAAGAATATCTCCTCTGAAGTTGATAACTGATAATTGCAATAATTCATTTTTATATTCATATCCTGTTGCTTCAAAGTTTATAGCAATAGCTGTTGACGGATCGTTGTCAAGAGCATTTATAACCATGCTCAATTCGTCAATTTTTTTCTTGTAAGGCTCAACAGCACACCACTTAGCCTCTTCAAGTTCTCTTTCACGTTCTTCCTGCTCACGTTCTAGCCTAGCCTTACGATATGCCCTTGCCTGTTCTCTGCGTCTTTCTTTTTCGGGCTGAAAAAAAGCCTGCAACTCACTCTCTGTTGCAGGTCTGACTTCATCAGGTTTGTAATACTTGCATGGCTGTTTGCTTTGCTTGCTTGGCAAAAGCTCTATGCCTTCTACATTTTCTGCTACAAGAAAGCCCTCAAGCGCCCACTGACGTTCAGTCTTGTAGCTGTCATATTCTTTATGATAGTGTTTTACTTTCATATCATTACCTCCATTTCATTACTTACATGAAAATCTCGAACCTCATCTTGAGCGCTTCAAAGTAGTACGGTGCATAGGTGCAGTTGAAAATATTGTCGGGCGCATAATACTTGCTTGGCACATATTCTTTCTCTCCGTCCTTGTTGATATACGTTTCAGGTGGATCTGAGTCATAAACCGTGCCGTTCCAAAGATTAAATGCAAGGCGTGTTGTTTTCAAGCTCGTATGCGTCTGAAACGGCTTGCTCAAGCCCTCGAAAATAATCACGTCTTTTTTAACGTCATACAGTGCGCCAATATGATAACGCAAAACAGCGTCCATCGTGAGGAGATACGCAAGTGACAAGTGATAGCCGTCAAGATAGGGCATTTTTTTGCACAACTTATTAAACAGTTCCTCGTGTTCGTCATCATAAAAAATCATTTTTCTTTCCTGCCTTTCTTGAAAAGTCTGTATTTCTCAGGAATAAATGCGCTTATAATAGTCCAAATTCCTGTTATACAAAGAGCTATTCCCAGTGAACCATAAAATATTCTTTCCATTGTCCAATCACTCCTTTTTGTAAAAAAAGGACACCTGAAACTTCAAGTGTCCAAAGTATTTTCTGCTGCAAAATGTTCCGCAAGCAGCTTGACTATAAGATCATCCATATCGTCCTGTGAAGAACTTTCAAGGGACGGAAACATGGTTGATATCTTCGTGTATATACTTGTTGATACCTGCTCAGTTTTTTTAGCTTTAGGCTGATGACAGATATCGTATACCTTGTCAACGGTCAGTTCTTCGTTTCCGTTTTCGTCACAGTACGCACAGACTGCATTGATGTATTTGCCTGGGAAAGTTCTGAGGTCATACATCTCAATGTAATCTGCTATGATATTCTGTTGTTCTTCGGAAAGATGTGCTAAAAGCATTTCATATCGTCCGAAAGGAATAACCTTATTATCAACCATTGGAATGAGCCTTGCGGATAGCTTCAGTAGATGTACATATCTGTATACTGTCGTGTTTGAAACGCCGAATTTCTCAGATATCTCATTCAGTGTAGCGGTTTCATTCTCCATACCACGTTTATCCATGTACGTTTTGAAGATCTCAGCATTTTCTGAGGGGAGAACATCATCTGTTCTTGTATTAGACTCTGCAACGATCATATATGCCGTAAAGTCGTCTATGTTGTCCTTAATCTGGCATGGAATAGTCGTCAGACCGCACAGCCTAGCCGCATAGTATCTATGATGACCTGCAAGTATCTCATATTCATTTTCTTTTCTGCGAACTATAACTGGCTGCAGGACACCCAGGTCCCTTATAGAGATAGCCAGCCGCTCGACCTTGGATTGCCTTATCTTGTATGGCTGTTCTTTACCCTCAGGTGTTCTGTATGGTTTGATACTGTTTATATCCAGCTCAACGATCCTCTGAGCTGTACCTTGCCACTGATCAAGATACTCAGCGGCAAGCTCATGGTTGATGTTTTCAGCCTCAGATTGCATATTCTCCTGATGTTGGCTGCGTCTTTCAAGCAAGCTGCACATTATCTATTCACCCTTTCCATTACTTCTTCTGCAAACTCTGTGTACTTTTCAGCAAGCGTGTTGCCTGTCAGATTAACACATCCAGCATAGCTTTTCACTGTTTTGTTGACCTGCTCAGGACGAGCTGGGATGACAGTATCAAAAACTGTATTTCCATATATCTTTCGGCAGGCAACGTCTATTTCTTTTGACGTTGTGGTTATATTGCTCCTGTTTTCGAGAATACCGAGTATTTTAAGACCTGGATTCGTTGTTGCCCTTATAGCATTGACCTTTTCTGTAATGAGGTCAATGGCGTCAAAGGCGAATATACCAGCGTCTATTGGTATAATAACGAAGTCTGAAGCGTTAAGAGCATTCTGCGCAAGAAGATCAAGGTCAGGACGATTGTCTATGAGTATGTAGTCATAGGTATCCGTCAAAGCCTTATCACGGAGCATGAGCTTGAGTATATAGTTACAGTTGGCGGATGAGGCGATCACGCTGTTAGCCGAACCGAGCATACGTCCTGCAGATATATAGTCAACGTTTGGATTTTTCTCAGACTTCTTGATATACTCTGCATAGTCTATAGAAGTATCACCAGACGCTGAACTGTAGATAAGATCTGCTATGGTCTTTTTTACTGCTGACTCTGAGCAATACGAAGTGAGGTTGCCCTGCTTGTCAAGGTCGATAAGTAGCACTTTTTTGCCGAGCTTTCCTAGTGCGCAACCTAGGTTGAATGTTGTAGTTGTTTTTCCTGTGCCGCCTTTTTCAGTTATGATCGAAATAATTGTGTTCTCCATTATGAACATCCTTTCTTGATATCATTTTGTGTTCCCCAATGATGACATAGAAAAAGCAGCAGGGGAGAACACCGTCCTGCCGCTCAGGGAGCTACCCTGTCTATGCCTGATAGTCAAGCTATCAAAAAAGCTGCCGATATTCTCAGCAGCAATTTTCATAGCTTAGCTTCCCGAAAAAGAAAAAGCCAATGAGTATTGTCTCATCAGCTTTTTGTTTTCTATCTGTACCAGAGATTTTCCATTGTAAAAGGATTAGGAGGATTGTTACCCTTTTTCTTTTCAATCTCATAGTCTATGAACATCTTGTATCTTTTAAGCTCATCAAGGTCAGCTTCAGCAGCTACTCTCATGATAGCTTCTGTTCGTTCCTCAATCTGTGCTTCATGAAGCTCTGTGTCCATTTCTTTGTTCTTTCGGATGAATGTTTCTTCAAGGTCCTCAAGATCGTCAAACTCGGCAGTAGCTTTTCCCTCATCGATCTTGTAGATCTTGCTGCCGTTGAAGCCAAACCTTGTAGGGGTATACTCAAAGAAATCATGGCAATACTTGATAGCCTCATCATGTTTGAGCATTTTAGTCAACTTTTCGGGCTTGATCAGTTCGTTGCAGCCGCCTGCAAGTGTAGTTGCTTCCTTTTTGTTTTCAATAAGTCTCATAATTCTTCCTCCTTGTATTTTTTACTATATCATAACATATTTTGACGATTTGTCAAGTACGATTAAAATGCAGAATTGGTAAATATCTCCAAAACCGCGTGCCGAGGGTTCGAATCCTTCTGCCCCTGCCATACTTGTGCAATAAAATAGATGCACACCTCGAAAAGCTCGCATTATCGCGGCACAAATAGGGAACGTCCCTAAAGTTATGTATCACGGAGAGCCGTCTGAGTCATTCAGACCAACGCCCTCCGTTTTCTTTTTGTCTACTTTACAATTCCAATATGAGTAAAGTAAATATCAATTTCCTGTGTGACGCTGCCGTTATCGTCTTTCCGCTTTTCGTGAACCTCGATGCGCGATACAAACGTGTGTAAGATTTCCTGAGTCAATTCAGTAATGTCTGTGTACTTTTTAGCCATCGCAGTAAATTTTGCGGTGTTAGCCGTCTGAGATTTAAGCTCCTGAATCGCTTTGTTCAAATCTGATATTTCAGCTTTAAGCTGATTCTGTTCATCAGTGTATCCCTGCGACAGCATTCTGAACTGATCGTTATCAATCGTACCAAGAACATGATCTTCATACAACTTTCTGAAAATTATCCCAACCTCGGCAAGCCTTTTCTCACTTTTTTTCAGCTTTTTGTTGGCATCGGACAACTCTTTCTTAACGGCTGAGTTTGACTTCAGGCTTATATATTCTGCGAATTCGTCTGTACGTTCTCTCGCAAACGCAGTAACATTCCGTATTTCGTGAAGGACGATTTCTTTAAGATGACTTTCCTTGATACCATGCATAGTGCATTGCTCTCTGCTGTTTTTGCGATATGAAGAGCAGACAAATTTCCAGTTTTCAGGCTTTTCCCTGACGTGCCTATGGAAATATAATTTCTGCTTGCAGTCCGCACAGAATATTATTCCGGCAAAAATACTTTTCTCTCCGCTCCTTGTGAAACTGCCTGTAAGAGAATCAAACGTCCTAACAAGCAAC
>OLSE01002091.1_pt1 | contig 12695 bp, 10 predicted proteins | sample 1673191 | NCBI WGS metagenome assembly OLSE01 (sample SAMEA3136764, study PRJEB25190) | human gut metagenome | biome: human gut; feature: human-associated habitat; material: faeces | place: Austria | collected 2013
TTTCTAGGCAATTTCCAATCTAACGGGTGTTGCACTTTCATTTAGACAACGGGCGTAGGTGCCGGTGCCCATGCCGAGGATCAGCGCGGAATTGGCATTGTCGGCGAGCGCCGGCGCAGCCAGGGCCGTGTCGTAGTACATACCTGTCAGTCCTTTGTCTTTCATCGTGACGGACTGCACGCCGAACAGCACGTTGGTGGACAGGATCGTGCGGTCGGAGAGGTTCTTGACCTGCAGGTAGTTGTAGATGGACTCGCCCTCATAGGCCAGGTTGGTTTCCCAGAACGCGAAGCCGGTCAGGGGCGAGACACAGGACGTGGCCACGAAGATCACGGCGCTGACCACGCAGGCGATGCGCTTGGCCTTGATCGAGATGAAGTAGATCAGCGGACATGCCGGAGAAGAATTCGGTGATGTAGAGGAATATCTTTGATTTGAGAATCGGCCGTTCGCTTGCCTCGGTGATCTGTGCCATCGCTCCGCTCCCCTGCCTGTGCGCCTATCGACTACTGTTCTGATGCGTAGCCTATCAGCATTTTCCCGGCCGATGGGTGGATACCGGCTACAGTAGGCATCATGACTCAGGTATGCGTGATTTTTGGTGCGGGCGAATACTATGCGGGCACGCCCGTGGTGCCGGCCGGCGCGTATGTGATTGCGGCCGATGGCGGGCTCGACCATACGCGCCAGTTGGGTATCGTGCCCGATGTGGTGGTGGGCGACTTCGATTCGCTGGAGGGCCGGCCGCCCCGCACCGATGTGCGCACCATCGCGCTGCCCGCGCTGAAGGACGATCCGGACATGCTCTCCGCGCTGAAGGTCGGTTGGTCGGCGGGTTGCCGCGAATTCCATGTCTATGGCGGTTTGGGCGGCCGCATTGACCATACGATTTCCGGCATTCAACTGATGGCATTATTGGCCCGGCATGGGGCAAGCGGGTATCTGTATGGTGATGGGCTCATCGTCACGGCCATCACCGATGGTAGGCTTTCGTTCCCCGCGCATCCGGTGCCCGAGGACGGCCGCATGGTGTCTGCGTTCTCCCACTCCGATGTTTCGCTTGGCGTGAACGAGCCGGGGCTGAAATATGAGCTTAAAGACGGCACGCTGACCAATACGGTGGTGCAGGGGGTAAGCAACGAGTTCCGCGACGGCGTGGACGCGGCCATCAGCGTGGAGCACGGCACACTGATCGTCACCTTCCCCATCGAGGTGGCGTTGCCTCAGGTGAGTCGATTCCACGAATTTGGCGGCGATATCGGCGAGCTGGACACCGCAGTGTCCAAGCTGCTGGTTCGCTGACTTGCATGCCGCGCGCTTGCTCATGATGATTCGAGACATTCCTCCAAAGGAGAGGAAAAATCACATGTCGGTTGCGGGCAATCCGAATTGTGAGCGCTCACAGAAAATACGGCATTTTTGCCCAAAACGCACGCTGAAACGTTGCCATGTGTACAGAGTCGGCATTACAGTAGCAACTGTTGGTAAACAATGGCCCGGTGTGCCAAAGCGCGCCAAGGCCACCCTACAAGGGAGAATTACATGACAGTTAAGATTGGTATCAACGGCTTCGGTCGCATTGGTCGTCTCGCCTTCCGTCGCATCTTCGAGCTGCAGGCTCGCGGCGGCCAGGCTGGTGACATTGAAGTTGCCGCCATCAACGATCTGACCACCCCGGCTACCCTGGCTTACCTGCTGAAGTACGACAGCACCCACGGCACCTTCCGTCATGACGATGGCACTCCGGTTGACGTCAAGGCCACCGAAGACTCCATCATCGTCGACGGCAAGGAATACAAGGTCTACGCCGAGAAGGACGCCAACAACATTCCGTGGGTCAAGAACGACGGTGTTGAGTACGTGCTCGAGTGCACCGGCTTCTACACCTCCGCCGAGAAGTCCCAGGCTCACATCAACGCTGGCGCCAAGAAGGTCCTGATCTCCGCCCCGGCCAAGGATGACACCACCCCGACCGTTGTGTTCGGCGTGAACCACGACATCCTCAAGGCTTCCGACGTGATCGTCTCCGCCGGTTCCTGCACCACCAACTCCATGGCCGCCATGGTCAAGCTGCTGGACGAGAAGTTCGGCATCAAGGCCGGCTTCATGACCACCATCCACGCCTACACCGGCACCCAGATGCTGCTCGATGGCCCGCGTGGCACCAAGACCGGCCGCAACCTGCGCGCCGCCGCCATCAACACCATCGCCCACTCCACCGGCGCTGCCAAGGCCATCGGCAAGGTCGTTCCGTCCGTGAACGGCAAGCTGCAGGGCCACGCCCAGCGCGTCCAGGTTCCGGACGGCTCCGTCACCGAGCTGACCACCGTTCTGAACACCGAGACCACCGCCGACGAGATCAACGCCGCCTTCAAGGCTGCCTTCTCCGACACCGATTACTACGGCTACAACGATGAGGGCATCGTCTCCTCCGACATCCTCGGCGACACCCACGGTGGCGTGTTCGACCCGACCCAGACCGACGTCAACACCATTGATGGCGTGACCCTGGCTCGCACCGTGTCCTTCTACGACAACGAGTACGGCTTCACCTCCAACATGATCCGTACCCTGCTGTACTTCGCTGAGATCTCCGAGTGAACCATTGCGGTCTAGGCCGCTACGGTTCGTTTGAGAACTAAGCTGTGAGACCCCCGCCTTGTGCGGGGGTTTCTTCGTAGTAGAACGGTAATCATGGCAAAGAAAAGCAAGCATGATAAGGGCGCGGGTTCCACTCCGGCGACAGTCCAACTGGAGAAGGCGGGCGTGGAATTCCACGTATACGAATACGAGCACTCCAACGACCATATGGATGACGGCTACGGCGTGGAGGCGGCCACCAAGCTCGGCTTCGACGAGCATCAGGTGTTCAAGACGTTGATGGCGGACACCGGTGCCGAACGCGTGGTGGGCGTGGTACCGGTGAGCGGTCATATGGATTTGAAAGCCTTGGCTGCAGCCGTAGGTGCCAAGAAGGCCTCTATGGCCGATCCCAAGGTGGCGATGCGTGAATCCGGTTATGTGGTTGGCGGCATCTCGCCGTTAGGCCAGAAGACACGTCATAAGACTGTGTTGGATGAAAGCGCCCTGCAATTCGACCAAATTCTGGTCTCCGGCGGCAAGCGAGGCCTGTCTGTGGGCGTGAATCCACAGGACCTGCTCAAGGTCTTGAACGCCGTTGCCGCACCAATCGGCACGTGGTGACCGTTCTTGGCTCCCCTCACGGAGGGGAGCCAAGAATGACTACTTCTTCCTGCGCAACTCCGCCGGCAGCACAAAGTGCATGTTTTCTTTGATGGTTTCGACGGACTTCATACCGGTGAAACCCAAGTTTTGCAGAGCGTCAATCACACCGGACACCAGTTCGTCCGGTACGGAGGCACCCGAGGAGATACCTACGGATTCCAGACCCTCGAACCATGCCGGGTCAAGCTCGCTGGCATCATCCACGCGATACGCTTTGCCGCGCTCCCCCAAGCCCTCCTGCGCCACCTCCATCAGTCGCACGGAATTCGAGGAGTTGGCCGATCCGACAATCACCACGCAATCGGACTGCTGGGCCACCAGTTTGACCGCAGCCTGACGATTCGACGTGGCATAGCAGATATCCGAACTCGGCGGCTCTTGAATCCAAGGGAATTTGGCCTTCAGCGCGGCAATGGTATCGGCGGTCTCGTCCACGCTCAACGTGGTCTGCGAGAGCAGCACCAGCTTGGTGTCGGGCGCAAAATCCAGCGAATCGACATCCGATTCATGCTCGATCAAGTGCACGTGTTCGGGGCTCTCCCCCACTACACCGACCGCTTCATCGTGACCTTTATGCCCGATATAGACGATTTCATACCCCTCGCGCACGAAACGCAGCACCTCACGGTGCACCTTACCCACCAGAGGGCAGGTGGCATCCACCACATGCATGCCACGACGTTCGGCTTCCGCCTTCACTACCGGAGATACGCCATGGGCGGAAAACACCACCGGAATACCCGCTTGGGCAGCAGCATCCGGAATCTCCGCCAATTCCTGGACGAACACCGCGCCTTGCCCGGCCAAGTCCTCGACCACATGCTTGTTGTGCACGATCTGCCGGCGCACATATACCGGGGGCAGCCCATCCTCGCGCGTCCGCTTTCCGGAAGCCTCCGCGGCTTTGAGAATGGTCTGTACGGTAAGAATCGCACGGTCCACACCCGCGCAGAAGCCTCGCGGATCAGCGAGCACAACGCTTTTGGTCATCGGAACCTCCTGAACGTCAATAGTGTTTTCCAGTGTAAGGCAGGGATTACAGGAATCTGCCGTCACAACTTTTCCGCGTCTCCCACAAATCACCGGTTTCCAAGGAATCCACGTGCTTCTCGCATGATGGTGTGAGACTCGTCACTCCACGTATTGCTACCGTGTTTATACGAATTGTTTATTATATGCCGCATATCGCCAATCCCCGCCTCGATAGAGGAGACGCGCTAGACTGGGGCCAGCGATAGCAGGAGCTACCGGCCCACCAACCTCACTACGGGAGTGATTCCATGACGAGTAAAACACCACGCACCGGAAATCAGTATTCGATTCACTATGGCGATTATTCCGCCGTCATCTGCGAACTCGGCGCCAAGATTCGCCGATTCGATTATCAAGGCAAGGAAATTTTCTGCCCGTTCGGCGTCAACGACCTGACCCCCACCTGTAACGGTTATGTGCTGGCCCCGTGGCCAAACCGCATCGAAAACGGCGAATACGATTTCAATGGCAAGCATTACTGCGCGCCGGTTAACGAATATCATCCCGCACCGCGCAACAATGCGAACCACGGATACGCCTACCACTACATGTGGAAGCTTGAATCGTTGACCGATAGCGCCGTGACGCTTTCGCTGCGCTTCCCCAACTTGGACGGATACCCGTTCGATGTGACCGTGACCGTTACCTACGAACTCGGCGACAACGGCATGACCGCGACCGTCAATGCCCGCAATGATGGCGACGAACCGGCACCGTGGGCTCTCGGCCTGCATCCGTGGCTGGCCAACGGCAAGCAGGGCGCAACTGCCGCCGAACGCGATGCCGACTCCGCCGCCTGCCACCTGCAGATTAAGGCCGCCAGTCATGTGACGGTGAACGAGGCGCTGATTCCCACCGGCACCGAACCGGTTACCGGTATCTACGACCTGAACGATGGCCCGACGCTCGAAGGCCGCGCCTTTGATGATGCCTGGGTTGACGTGGAGCGTGCCGCCGATGGTACGACCACCACCACATTCACCCGCCCGGACGGTATCGAAGTGAAAATCATTGGCGATGAGACGATTAATGCTTGGCAGTGCTACACCGCCACTGGCGCACCGTTCGCCGAGCATCCGTATGGCATCGCCGTCGAGCCGATGACCGCCCCGGCCAATGCCTTCCGCACTGGTGACCACTTGGTGACGCTCGCCCCCAACGGCGACTACACCACTGTGGTCCGCTACGAAGTAGTCCAGAAGTAGTTCTGTTACGCTGGCTCCCCTCCAGAGGGGAGCCAATTTTTTATCCTTATGTGCCGCCGCGTCTTGGGACTTATGCGATACGATTGTGAGCGATAACAATTTGTTCCACAAAGGAGTGTGCACTATGGCTTTGAAGCCTCGCACTGGTAACCAATATGTCATCTCGTCCGGCGAATGGAGTGCCGTCGTCACCGAACTGGGTGCCAGCCTGCGCGAGCTGAAGTGGCGCGGCGAAGACCTCATCGTCCCCTTCGACCCGAACAAGGTCATTCCCTGCTGCAACGGCTGGGTGCTGGCACCGTACCCGAACCGAGTGACCAATGGTCAGTATTCTTTCGATGGCGAAGACTACCAGATGCCGATCGACGAGTTCGACCGCCAATCCTCCCTGCACGGCTACGCCTACCGCTACATGTGGGAGCTCGTTGATTTGCAGGAATCACATGTGACGCTCTCCTGGCGCTCCCCCGACATCGCCGGCTACCCGTTTGATATCACCATCACCGCCACTTATGCACTTGACGAGAACGGTCTCACGGAAACCTTCACCGTGCACAACAACGACAGCGTGAAGGCCCCGTGGGCATTTGGCATCCACCCGTGGCTGGCCAACGGCAAGCACGCCACCGGTCAGGCCATTACCGCCGACAACGAGCCCTGCCGTCTTGAGCTGCACTGCGACACCCACGTGACCGTAGACGAACACTTGCTGCCCACCGGTGAAGAGCCGGTTTCCGGCATCTTCGACCTGCGCGATAACCCCACGCTGGAGGGACGTGGCTTCGACGATGCCTGGACCGATATCACCAACCGCGGTGAAGACGGCAGCACTTCCGCCGTGTTCACCCGCCCCGACGGCATCAAGGTCACGCTGACTGGCGACAAGACCATCAACTCCTGGCAGGTGTGCACCGGCAACGAAATCGGCGAGAAGGCTCGTCAGGCCGGCGTGGCCGTCGAACCGATGACCGCCTACGCCGACGCCTTCCGCACCGGCAAGGATCTGGTTGTGCTCGAGCCGGGCGATGACTACACCACCGTGGTCACCTTCCACGCCGAACAAATCTGAAAAACCGAATAGCCAAGCCTGACGCTCATCGCCACATGGACACCCGTGTTGCATCACGTCGTGCTCATGTGGCATAATTCCGAAGGCTTATTTTTTTACTGCAGCAAAGGAGTCCATCATGGGCATGCGCGGACGTAAGCGCAAGAATCGTCGTAAGAAGGCCGCCAACCACGGCAAGCGTCCTAACGCCTGATTCTTCGCGTTTCTTATGGAACGCTCAAGGCCCGTCTGATGATACATCAGACGGGCCTTGTTGTATATGTCGTTACTTATCTTCGCCGCAGCAGTGATCAAGCGTGGCCTTGAGCCGGGCTATCAGACATTCGGGTGCCACATCCGGGCGCAAGTAGGCACGCAACGCGGCAATCAACGCCTGTTCACGCTCGTCGCAGCAGGTACGGGGGTCAAAACAGTCGCCCTCCGTAACGATATGCACGTCCGCCTGGACCGACGCAGAGGCCGAGCCGGTATCCACTGAACGATGATGCACCGCCGTGATATGCACTTCGGTCTGGCTGACCATGCCATCGGCCCCCGTACGGGTTATGGAGATATGGCGAGTACGCTCTACCGGCTGATCGTTCATCAGATCTCCTTTCCCGAAAGCTTGCTTGACTGTTGTGGCGTGCGGGCGCCAGTCGCATGACTATGTCTCACTGCGGCTTGCGTGTCGCCATTGCTACCAACAGTTTGTTCACTACTTCCATTATGGCCGGAATCGGCGATTCGACCAACGTTTTCGCCCAACTTCGCGGATGGTGAACCAGCCGACGAACCAGTCACGTACCCGCGCTCTTTCGCATACGAGGCGAGCTCACGCTTGAGTTGCGTGCGGGCGCGATTCAGGCGGCTCATCACCGTGCCGATTTTCACGCCCTGCTCATCGGCCACCTGCTGGTAGGACTTGCCGTCGATGGCGGCGTCGATGAACACCTGCCGGCGTTCCGGCGAGAGTTTGGCGAGCGCGGCCATGATTTCCTCGGGCGCGAAGGCGTCCAAATATTCCTCTTCAGCGGACTTGAGCCCGTCCGACGTATGTTCGGCGGCATCGTAAATGTCCCAGTCGTCGTATTCACCGGTGGAGTCGTTGGCACGCTGCGGGCGCCGCTTGGCCTTGGCATACTGGTTGAAGTAGGCATTGCGCTCGATGGTGGTCATCCACGCCTCGAAGTTGGAGCCCGGCTGGAATGAGTCGAAGGCCTTGAACCCGCGTTCGAAGGTGTCCTGGACCAGATCCTGCGCGTCATCGGGATTGTTGGTCAGCCTCATCGCCTGCCGGTACAGTGCATTGACGGCGGGCATGGCGAGCTGCTCGAATCTGGCGCGCTTGGCTGCCATGGACTCGCCCGATCCGGCTGACTGCCCGGATTGCGTAGTTGCTTCGCTTGTCGTCACGGTTCACCATTCTAATCAAATCATGTGCCCATATCGTGGTCGATGACGTGTGAGCCACAACACGCTGCACCCCACCTGTAGAATGGCGTATCGGCTAGATAATAGGGAGAAACAATTATGGCTTTGACTTTGGCTTCGGCCGCTGACCTGCTCAAGGAACACCATCTGCTGCGTGAAATCATCCAAGGGGATGTCTGGACCGACGACCCGGCCCGTATCGCTTCGGCGGATGAACCGTTCGCCGGCATCACCTACGACACCCGCAAGGTCACGCAGGGCACCCTGCTGTGCTGCAAGGGCCGATTCAAGGCCGAGTATCTGAACGGCATCGACGAAGCCGGCCTGGCCGCATACGTGGCCGAAACCGAGTACTCAGCCGCAACCGCCGCCCCCGGACTGATCGTCAACGACGCACGCAAGGCGATGAGCCTGCTGTCCGCCGCGTTCTACGGATATCCGCAGAACGAGCTCACGGTCATCGGCGTCACCGGCACCAAGGGCAAGACGACCACCTCGTACTTCACGCAGGCGCTTATCAACGCCGTCTCCGGTGGCAAGGCCGCATTGTTCTCCTCGGTCGATAATTGCCTTGACGGCCACACCTACGTCGAGTCCGATCTGACCACGCCCGAATCGATGGACGCCTTCCGCATGATGCGCGAGGCGGCCGATAACGGCATGGAGTATCTGGTGATGGAGGTCTCCTCCCAGGCGTACAAGGTGGACCGCGTCTATGGCCTGACTTTCGATGTGGCCGCGTTCCTGAACATCTCCCCCGACCACATCAGCCCGATCGAACACCCCACGTTCGAGGATTACCTGTATTGCAAGCGCCAGATCATCGCCAACGCGAAGTCGCTGGTACTCGGCGCGGACAGTCTGCACGCCGATCTGTTGCGGGAGGACGCGGCGGCAGCCGGCATCGGCGCAACCACCTTCGCCCTGCATGACGCGGATAATGCCGGCACCAGTGCGGACGTCGTCGCCTGGCCCGCCGACACGGCGCACGCCTCCTTCCACATCGCCGACGGAGATCAGACCCTTGGCGACTACCATCTGTCCATCGATGGCGACTTCAACTACCTCAATGCGGCGGCGGCCATCGCCATCGCCCATGCGGCTGGCGTATCGCTCGATGACGCCGGCGCACTGCACGCCATCGAATCCGTACGTATCGCCGGCCGTATGGAACAGTTCCGCGACCCGCAGTCGAACACGCTCGCCATCGTCGATTATGCGCACAACTACGCATCCGTCACCGCGCTGCTTGACTTCGTCTACGAGCGTTGGGGCGAGGAAAACCCGCGTATCACGCTGGTGACCGGATCGGCCGGCAACAAGGCCTACGATCGTCGTAAGGAAATCGTCGAGGCTGCCGAGAACCGCATCGCGAACTTCATTTTCACCGCCGAAGATACGGACACCGAGCCGTTCATCGACATCTGCATGGAAATGCAAGGCTACATCACGAACAAGGATGTGGCCTCCACGGTGATTTCCGACCGTCCGACGGCCATCACCAACGCCATTTACGATGCCCGTGCGCACGCCGACCGATTCAACATCCTGCTGATTATCGGCAAGGGCAACGAGCGTTGGATCAAGGACCATCACAAGCATGTGCCGTTCGACGGCGACGATCACGTCGTCGAACGCATGTTTGGCTTGTGACGGGATTCCGGCCAATCAGATCCTGATCGGATCCCGATTGGCCCACATCAGATCACGCGCAATACGACCAAACCAGAAACACGACATACGGATACGAACGAAAAAGGATAGCTGAATCGTAATGATCACGTTGGAGAAAGTTGACGGAGCCACACTGGAAGCCGAAGCCGAGAAGGCCGGCATCACATTGCCCATCGAACAGACCAAGGTTTGGTCTGGTTTTCAGGCGGATATCGACGGACGCACGCCATGGGGCGATTATCTGATCAAGCGTGATGGTGAATTGGTCGCCGTGATCTCCTTTATCGATTTTGAGACGCACGGTTATCATTATCTGCGCTCGATGCATGGGCCGGCGTGGGCTGCCAAGCCCACCGAGGCTGAGGAGCGCGAGGTCGTCGACGCCATCGTGGACACCGTCAAGAAGGCCGACAAGAACATCGCGTTCCTGCGTATCGACACCTGGTTCGCCGATGGTACGGAGAAGGTGCTCTCCACAGTGCCGTACGACCAGACCGTGGTCATCGACGTCACCGGTGGCGATGATGAGATTCTGGCTCGGATGAAGCGTCGTGGACGCCGTGACGTGCGCAAGTCTCTGCGTGAGTGCCCGGCCGAGGTTGCCGATGAGACGGATAAGGCGCTGGCCGATTTCTCCGAATATTACGATGTGATGGTCGAGACCGGCCAGCGCGATGGATTCACGCCTGCTCCGATGAGCGACTACTCCGATATGATCGGCGCGTTGGGTGCCGATCATTGCCGTGTGTTCGCCGCACGTATTGAAGACCGTGTGGTGGCATGGTCGATTGTCACCGTGAACGGCACGCATGCGGTGCGCTACTATGCCGGCATGCGCAACGAGGTTATGCGTCTGCATGTGACCGACAAGCTGCTGTATTCCGAATGCTGCATCCTGGGCTCGCAGGGTATTACGGAATACGATCTGATGGGCATCGGCTCCGATTTCGCGCCGTCGCTCAAGGGGCTTAACGAGTTCAAGTGCAAGTTCACCGAGGAAATCACCCCGGTGGCCCCCGCCCGCGACGTACCCATCAAGAAGGTCTTCTACAAGACGCTGCAGACTGTGCAGGGCGTGCGCAAGGCATTACGCTAATACCACCCCGCTCCCGCTGGTGGGAGCTGTCGAGCGAAGCGAAACTGAGGGCGGTCTTTCGATATGGACCGCCCTCTGTCACCTGTGGCGCCAGTTCCTACCAGCAGGAACCATTCATTTATCGTTCGAGTTTTTGGCTCACCACGGCTGTTACGCCGTCGGCTCGCATGGTTACGCCGTAGAGCGCGTCGGCAATCGACATGGTGCGTTGCTGGTGAGTAATAATGATGAGCTGCGCATGGGCGCGTAGCTCATTGAACGCATTAATCAAACGGGTCAGGTTCACGTCGTCCAACGCGGCCTCGACCTCGTCCATCACATAGAACGGGCTGGGGCGGGCGGTGAAAATCGCGAACAGCAACGCCAGCGCGGTCAGTGAACGTTCGCCGCCGGACAGGAGGCTCAGCTGTTTGACACGCTTGCCGGCCGGGCTGGCCTCGACCAGTACGCCGGTGGTGAGCATGTCTTCCGGGTTTTCCAGGCGCAGTCGCCCGGTGCCGCCTGGGAACAGCGTGGCGAACATCTGCTCGAATGCCTCGGCGGTATCGTCGAACGCGGATTTGAATACCTGGACCATCGTGGAATCGAGATCCTTGATGAGCTGCATCAAATCGTCACGTGATTTGACCACATCGTTGCGCTGATCATTGAGATACTTGTTCCGCTCCTCAAGCGCTTCGAATTCCTCGGTGGCCAAAGGGTTGATCTTGCCGAGTGCGGCCAGATCGCGGCGAGCCTTATCGAGACGCTTCTTCTGCTCCTGACGGTTATACGGCACGGTCTTAAAGCGGTCGGAATCGCCGTTGGCGCCGGTCTCTCCCCCGGTTTCTCCCTCTTCGGTCTCAGCCTCAGCTTCCGTCTCATCCAACGGCACAGGGTTGCCCTCATCATCCAGCACGGGCACCGGCTGTTCGGGGCCGTAATCACCAACCAATTCCTCCAAAGTGAGACCGAGTTCGTCGGACACTTTTTGCATGAGCTGCCCGGATTCGGCGGCCAACCGTTCGCGGTTTACATCCAAGGCATGTTCGCGCCCGGTCAGATCGGTGACCTTGGGCTCGATCTGGTTGCGCTGCGCGCGCAGGGCCTTGAGTTCCTCGTCATGGCTGGAGGCGGCGGCCTGCAGCTCGTCTCGTTTGGCGGCCACGTCATGCAGCGTATGCTCTACCATGGCGGCCACTGCTCGCGCGTCATCGGCCACGCCTTGCAGGTGTGCGGCCTGCTCGCGTCTGCGATCGTTCAACGCCTCGATGCGGGCGCGGCGTTCGGCGGCTTCTTTGGCGTTGTCCCGCAGCAGCCCGGCCTGTCGGCTCAGGGACTCCCCTTTGCGGCTTGCCTCGGTCCACGCGATTTTTGCGGCGACCTCATGCTCGCGAGTCAGGTTCAGTTCGCGCTCCAGCGTGCGTTCGCGTTCATCGAGTTCGTCGAAATCGGCATGTTCCGCTGTGGATTGCTGGGCCGATGCCAAAGCGCGATTGAGGTCGTCAAGCTTGAGCTGATGCTCGTTGCAATTCTCTTGGGTCTCGGTGATTTTCCTATCCAGCTGCTCGAGCTGACGGGTGAACGATGCGACGCGATCTGTGGCGGATTTCAGAGATTTCTCCGCCTGCTGGGCTTTGAGCCGGGCTTCGGTGCGTTTGGCGGATTCCTGGTCGACGAGTCGAGCCGCTTCATCGCGCTTGGTTTTGGCCTCGGCCACTTGCTCAGCCATTCCGCCGTCTTGGGCGGTCAACTGTTTGACCTGTGCCAATGCTTTGTCTCGGCGGGCGGCCAGAGACAGGTCCGATTGAGAGATTGAAGAGCCGCCGACCGCCGCCACGCCGTGTGTGAAGGTCTCGCCGTTCTTGGTGACGGCCCGCATGGCTTCGCCGAATGCCACAATCTGTTGGGCTTCGTCGGCGGTGCCGGCCGCGGCTACATCAGCCAGCAGGAGACGCACGGTGCGCACGACCGCTTCGGC
>OLSE01002099.1_pt1 | contig 12658 bp, 8 predicted proteins | sample 1673191 | NCBI WGS metagenome assembly OLSE01 (sample SAMEA3136764, study PRJEB25190) | human gut metagenome | biome: human gut; feature: human-associated habitat; material: faeces | place: Austria | collected 2013
TTGTTCCACTATTCACAGCATTTTTAATTGCTTCTGTAAATGCCTTGAGTCGTTCTTTACTATATGTTCTAGATGATGCCAAAAATATTCTTCTAATTAATGGTTGGTCTTGACTTTTACCTGGAATCTTATCCATGATTTTCTTCTGCAGAACTGTATCTGCAACACGGGATGCAACATTATATATTCCCCATTCACTTAGCAATAACGACGAAAATATCTCTTCTGCTTGAATTGCATCTAAAAAAACCCGCTTGTACAGCGGCACGCACAGAACATTTATACGTTTATACGGCGTTACTCGTTGTGTCTCTGAATCAAACTTTGTCACCGTAGTGCCAATACTTTTAGACTCTTCTGTCTGGAAACCTAAAATCGCATAGGGCATACGGTTGTCATCCATTGTAACAATACCCTTACAAGCATCTGCAGTATCTACTAGCCAACAATATGTATTTTTATCTAAATCAATAAATTTTCTACATGATGCTTCTAGCAGATCCTCTTTCATAATCTGAGTATGTCCAACACAAACTAATGCGTGAGTGGCTTGATTTTCATTCCCATCTAATATAGCAATAAAAGGAACCGCCGACTCCACATAGTAATACATATATCTCTTGATGATAGTTTGTCCTAGCGTATTAGTTTTATATTGCTGTGGCGCAAATCCCTTTTTGACCATTGCATGAAGAATATCCCGCGCGTTCATTCCACCAGACGGATAAGCTCGGATTGAAGTGAATCTTTCTTCCCTTTCAATATCAGCAGGCAATGTTATATTATATTCTTTATATTCGGTAGCATAGTAATCTAAAAGATTCAATAAAGAAACCTCCGCACAAGTCGTTGCTTCTTCATCTTGCATCATGTATTGAAAAGCATTGACGCTCAATTTCATACCATTTAGCAAAAACTCATACGGTGCAGTCCTTACAGCGGTCCCATTCGGCAAAAAATATTTAGGATTAAAAAGTGTCCTACCTAGGACCTTGTTTGGCTGTATAACAGTCAATCCAATCCACTTTTTTCTAAGTTTTTCCTCGCAGTAATTTTTTACTTCTTTTACACAATCTCCTTCAAAAAAGAAAATTCGCAATGGTGTACGGCGCATATTTAAATGCTTACTTGAAAAATGATGATAGTATATATCTCTATATACATAATCAACATAGTATGTATCTATCACCGCTGTAAATTTACGAGGAAAGCAAGGGTTTTTAATTAATATCTCTTTTAGTCGTTCCGCAAATTTTTCGTAAAAAAGTTTTTCACCTAGTAATGGCTCGCTTTTATCCTGACTAAAAAACATGTCATCACAAATACTATAATATTCATCAGGATATAACACTAGGTATATGTAATCCAAAAGCATAAGTATTATGCTATCTCCATCAGCATCTGATGCATCCCGATCACATAACAACGATATAGTATTTTTTCCATTAAAATTTATGATTTCATTTTCTCGATTCATATAGTCTTATCACCTACATTACAAACGAGTAATATCCATATTCATATTTTAAAACCCCTTTATCGACGAGCCCATCGAGAATTTGCTCTACCTTTCTATTTGTCAATGTACAACAATTATCCTGTGGGTTAGTATAATGAGGGCATTGCCAATTTATATACAAACCATCATGCATATGACTAATACTATTATAGCAATCACAAACCTTGCTTGTAGATCCAAGCGTACCACACTGCCCATATTCGGAAGCAATATCAGCAACCTTAAATTGGGCCTTATGGCTAAATTTTGTAACCATTCCCGCTCTTGTATAAACGCAGCATTCTGCATCATCTATTCTTTCCAAGAATTTTGTTAATGAAGATAGCCACACACTAAAGTCTATCAATATCTTATCAGACATATCGGCGTCAGACTTCAGCAAAACAAGAATCACATACTTAACGACAATTTGTGGCACCTTTTTAAAAAAATCCTCAAGGCATGAAGTCATATTAATGTCATACCTTGTAAAAGGTATGTGCATTTGTGCTGGTTTGTCACATTCCAATTCCGTATCATCATCGTTCTCTGCACTGCCCTTATCGGCATTTTGTCCTGTCAGGGTCACTTCTGCCGTAGAATAGCTTCCATCTGCGCGGTTAGTAAGCAGCGATAATACAATTAACAATTGAGTTGCATCCTCAACTCTATCTTCTTGTATATTATAGGCATTTTTCAAAAATGTCTGGATTTCTTTTCTCGTTCCTCGAAAATGATCTCTCACAAGTAAACACCTCCTAGATCGGAATAAATTATAGCAGCTTCTAAGAATCACTTCAACATTATAACGGGGCTAGGTTAATAAAATATATTCAAAACAATCATAATCAGATTGATTTTGTTGGTTTTGCCAACAAAAATGTGCTATACTCTCTCCTGCATGTCAAAAAAAAGGAGGTTTATAGCAACATGCGATATTCTGAAACCGTACATCAGGAGGCTTATCAGCTCTTCCTGCAAGGGTACGCCTGCCGGCAGATCAGCGAGACCTGCCACGTTCCCTTGCCGACCATCTACCTGTGGCAACGCCGCTGGCGGGAAAAGCTGTCCGGGCAGACGTTGAAGGATTTACCCCTGAAGGATGCCGGGACTCTTCTGCTGACCACCCAGGCACTCCGCCGGGAACTGGAGGAGGCCCAGCGGGATCTGCAGATTCTTCATGAGAGCGGCATCCTGCGCACCATCCCCATCCGGGACCGTTCTCTCTTTGCGCGCAAATACGCCGACCAGGTCCCCTACATTTACAAAGTGTTCGAACTCAGTTCCAGCGCCTTCTTCCGTTACCGGAAAGAATCCGCCGTGCCATCTGAGCGAGCCAAACAGCAAGCGCTGTACCGGAAAGAGGTACAGCGCATCTTTTTGGAAAGCGGCGGGCGGTTCGGTGCGGAGCAGATCCGCCAGAAGCTGCGGCGAAAAGGCATCCGCTTAGGCAAAAAGCGCATCCGGCAGATGATGGACGCCATGGGGCTGATCAGCTGTGAGCCGCTGCAGACCGAGTATCTGACCCGGCAGCCGGAGGTTTCCTTCGTGGCGGAGGGCAGCCATGTCGAAATTCTATGACGGTGCCCAGAAGTGGCAGCTCTACGTCCGGCACCGACGGGGCCGGACACTGACGCAGCTGCAGGATGAAACCGGCATCACCGACAAGCCCCTGCGCGCATGGTTTCGCGCTTTCGACGCCCAGCTGTCCTGTCCCGACAACCAGGACCTGCTGCGGCTGCAGGAAGAGCTCCGTGCGCTACGGGAGCAGCACCGGCAAACCATCGCAGAACTGGAGGCTGTGCGCACCATCGTGCAGCAGGCTCTGCCGGAGTTCATCCGCTTTCAGGCCGCTTACCGCTGGATTCCCGTCTATGGTCCCAACCTGACCTGCCGGCTTTTCGGCATCCGCAAATCCAACTTCTACTACCGCACCCAGCGTCGCCCCGCCAAAACCCAGAACCAGCAGCGGGACGAAGTGTTGCGCCCACTGGTGGAAAAGATTTACCTGCGTTCCGGCAAGCGGATCTCCTCCGAGGCGATCCGGCAGAAGCTGCTGGACCAGGGCATCTCCATCAGCAAGCGGAAGGTTCTTTCCTTCCTGCGGGAATGGAAGGCAGACAAGGGGACCACTTCTGCCCGTATATCTGCGGCAGCGGCCCGGCGCCGCTTCTTCCATCTCAATCTGCTGGATCGCCAGTTCAATCCGGAGGCCCCGAACAAAGCCTGGGTCAGCGACATCACCGAGCTGCACTATGCCGGCGGCAAGCTTTACCTGTGCGTTGTGCTGGACCTATTCTCCCGTAAGGTCCTGGCAGCCAGGGCCTCACGCCAGAATGACACCGCTCTGGTGGCCCGGACCTTTGAGACCGCCTTTCTCCGGAGAGGACGGCCCCGCGGGCTGCTTTTTCACAGCGACCAGGGCCGGCAATATACCTCGGATTATTTCCGGGAATTGCTGGAGGAGTTCAGTGTCCGGCAGTCCTTTTCGACGCCCGGCGTCCCCTATGACAACGCCGTCATGGAATCCTTTTTTGCCAGCCTGAAGAAAGAAGAATACCACCGGTATTTCTATAAAAGCATCGGCGCACTGTTGGATTCCGTGCGGCAGTACCTGCTCTTTTACAACCGGCAGCGCCCCCACAGCCGGTTGGGATACCGAACACCGGAGGAGATGGAACAGCTGTATAAAACGAAACAGGCGGCCAGTACATTGACTGACCGCCTGCTTCCTGCCGACAACCTATAAACTATAAAATCCGGATCTGAATTGTAAAGTGAAAACTTTCAAAATTCAGATCCGGATCAGTGGTTGCGGGGACAGGACTTGAACCTGCGACCTCCGGGTTATGAGCCCGACGAGCTACCATCTGCTCTACCCCGCGATATTCAAGCAACCCTTTGTTTGGGTGCTCGAATATAATACCACAATGCGGGGTGTCTGTCAATAGTTTTGGGCAAAAAAACTTTACCGCTTGTTTGCTTTCTACGGTAGCGCATCCGGTCAGGACAGTTCAAACATACCGTTATACAGTTGGTAGTATTCTCCCTTTTGGGCCAGCAGCTCCTCGTGGGTGCCGCGCTCCACAATGTGGCCATGCTCCAGCACGATGATAGCATCGGCGTTGCGCACGGTGGACAGCCGGTGGGCAATGACAAACACGGTGCGGCCTTCCATCAGGCGGTCCATGCCCTTTTCAATAAGGGCCTCGGTACGGGTGTCGATGCTGGAAGTAGCCTCGTCCAGGATCAGCACCGGCGGGTCGGCCCCCGCTGCCCGGGCAATGGCCAGCAGCTGGCGCTGCCCCTGGCTGAGGTTGGCACCGTCGGCGGTGACCATTGTATCATACCCCTGGGGCAGGCGGCGGATGAAAGAATCCGCGTTGGCAATCTTCGCCGCCTCCTCGATCTCCTGCCGGGTGGCATCCAGCTTGCCGAAGCGGATATTATCCGCCACCGTGCCGGTGAACAGGTGGGTGTCCTGCAGCACGATGCCCAGGCTGCGGCGCAAAGCATCCTTGCGGATAAGCCGCACGTCGATACCGTCGTAGGTGATGGAACCTGCCGTTACATCGTAAAAACGGTTGATCAGATTGGTGATGGTGGTCTTGCCGGCACCGGTAGATCCCACAAAAGCGATCTTCTGGCCGGGTTTGGCATACAGGGAAAGCCCTTCCAGGATCAGATGGCCCTTCACATAGCCGAAATCCACGTTATGGAACCGCACGTCACCGTTCAGCGGCTGGAACGGCACCTGGGGGCGACTGCGGTCACACCAGGCCCAGCGACCGGTGGTTTCTCCTTCGGCGCAGGGGGTGAGGGTCCCGTCCGCTTCTTCCCGGACAGCCACCAGATCCACCGTGCCCTCGTCCACTTCCGGTGTTTCCTCCATGGTGGCAAAAATCCGTTCGGCACCGGCCAGGGCGGCCAGCAGGAAGTTCCCCTGCTGGGTAAACTGGTTGATGGGCATGGTGGTCTGGCGCACAAAGACCAGGTAACTGGCCAGGCTGCCCAGGTCGGTCCAGCCTTTCATGACCATCAGGCCGCCCAGCACCGCAATGACCGCATAGTTGATATACCCGATACTGACCACCGCCGGGATCATGGTGGCGGCGTAACTCTGAGCACCGGTACCGGCCTTGCGCAGCTTTTCGTTGCGCTCCGCAAAGCCTGCCAGGTCGGCCTGCTGGTGATTGAACACCTTGATGACCTTCTGGCCGGCGACCATCTCCTCAATATAAGCATCCAGTTCCCCCAGGCAGCTTTGCTGCTTGGCATAGTAGACACGGCTGTGCCGGGTGCTGAAATTGATATACCAGAACATGGCGGCATACCCCACCACAATGAGCAGCGACAGCCGCCAGTTGAGCACGAAAAGCAGGATCAGGGTGCCGGTGACCTGAATAAAGGTCTGGATGACCAGGGCAAAGCTGTTGTTCAGGGCGTCCGAAACGGTGTCCACGTCGTTGGTGAACAGGCTCATCAGGTCGCCTTTACGGTTGGTATCGAAAAACTGCAGGGGGAGTGTCTGCAGATTGGCAAACAGGTCGCGGCGGATCTCTCGCAGGATTTTCTGGGCGGCCCGGACCATGATCTGGCTGTAACCCAGGGTGCAGAGGGCCCCCACCAGGTAGATCACAGCGGTCAGGCCCACACCGGCAGCCAGGTAGGACAAACTGCCGTTTTCCAGCAGGCCGTTGACCACCGGGCGGATCATATAGGTGCCCAGCAGCGCCGCAATGGCACTGAGCGACGCCAGCACCGCCACCAGCGCCAGCATGATCCGGTGATGTTTGAGATAGCCCCCCAGGCAGCTGAGGGTATGGCCCAGGTTCTGCGGGCGGCGCCCTCCGGTGACTCTCATCATTGTGCGTCGCCCCCTTTCATCTGAGACTGATAAATCTCCTGGTAGATGGGATCATGCGCCAGCAGCTCGGCGTGGGTGCCCACCGCATGAAGCCGCCCGTCGTCCAGAATCACGATCATGTCGGCGCTCTGCACCGAGCTGATCCGCTGGGCAATGATCAGCTTGGTCACATCGGTCAGGGCTGCCAGGGCGTGGCGGATGCCGGACTCGGTAGCGGTATCCACCGCGCTGGTGGAGTCATCGAAAATCAGCACCTTGGGATGTTTGAGCAGCGTCCGGGCAATGCAAAGCCGCTGCTTCTGACCGCCCGATACATTCACGCCCCCCTGCCCCAGGTCGGTATCCAGGCCCTGGGGCATACGGTTCAGGAATTCATCCGCGTGGGCGGCCCGGCAGGCGTCCCACAGCTGTTCCTCGGTGGCGTCGGGGTTGCCCCATTTCAGGTTGTCCCGGATGGTACCGGAGAACAGCAGGTTTTTCTGCAGCACAATGCCCACCGCATCCCGCAGCGCAGCCAGATCATACTCCCGCACATTGCGGCCGCCCACCTTCACGGTGCCGGCGGTGGCATCGTACAGGCGGGGAATCAGCTGGACCAGCGTTGTTTTGGCCGAGCCGGTACCGCCAATGATGCCCACGGTAGACCCCGCCGGGATGTGCAGCGTAATATCCGAAAGGGCGCATTTTTCCGCACCGGCATTGTATTTGAAGCTGACGTTTTCAAAGTCAATGGCGCCGTTTTCGATGGTCGTCACCGGCTGTTCGGCGTTATCCAGTGCAGGCTGTTCGGTGAGCACCTCCCGGATGCGGCGGGCGCTGGCCAGGGAGCGGGTCATCTGCAGGAACACGCCGGAGAACATCATGACCGAGTTGAGCACCTGCAACACATAGCTGAGGAAGGCCGTAAGCTGGCCCACGCTCATATCCCCCGTAAGGATAAAGTTGCCGCCGAACCACATGATGCAGACGATGGCTGTGTACATGACGATCTGGAAGGAAGGCATATTGAGCACCGCAAACCGGAATGTTTCGGTGCTGGCATCGCTGAGTTCGCCGTTGACTTCCTCAAACTGCTGGTTTTCCCAGTCACCGCGCACAAAGGCCTTGATGACCCGGATGGCGGTAAGTCCTTCCTGAATACGGCTGTTCAGGTGGTCCACCGCGCTTTGCTGACGACCGTAGAGCGGCGCCACCTTACTGACGATCCAGGCCAGCATAAGGGCCAGGATGGGGGTAGCCACCACAAAGACCAGCGTCAGCCGGGGACTGAGCAGAAACGCCATGCCCAGGCCCATAAACAGCATGAGGGGGCTGCGCACCAGCGGGCGCAAGCCGGTGTTCACGGCGTTGAGCAGCACGGTGGCATCGGTGGTCATGCGGGTGACCAGGGACGCCGTGGAAAAATGGTCCAGGTTGGCAAAGTCAAATTTCTGGACGGCGGCATATTCTGCCAGGCGCAGTTCCGCTGCAAACCCGTTGGCATAGCGGGCCGCGAACCGGGCATACAGCAGGCCGGTGACCAGCGCCAGCACCGCGCAAAGCGCCATCAAAAGGCCCTGCCGCAGAATGATCTGCATATCGTGGGCCGGTACGCCCTCATCGATCAAGGTAGACATAAGCACCGGGATGACCATTTCAAACCCGCACTCCAAAAAGAGCAGGCCCACCGCTACGATCAGATCCCGCCGGTAGGGTTTGCTGTAGCCGAAAATCAGCCGTAGATCCTGCATAAACATCCCTCCTGATATTCTGACAGTTTCCTATACCTTCTTATATGATCAGCGCCGACGGTCCGGCAGCTGGCTGGCCACAATGGCGGCAAACATCAGCACGCAGCCTGCCAGTTCGGCACCCGAAAGAGTCTGCCCCAAAAGAAGCCACCCGGCCAGCGCACTGAATACGCTTTCCAGGCACATGGCCAGGCTGGCAATGGTGGGGTCCAGTTCCTTCTGGCCTACGATCTGCAGGGTGTAAGCCACACCGCTGGACATAATGCCGCAGTACAACACCGAAACTGCCGCCCCCGCAAACTGTGCGAGGGTGGGCTGTTCCAGTGCAAACATAAAAATGGTAGAAAATACCGACACCGTAAAAAACTGGGCAAAGCTGAGCTGGATGCCGTCCAGCCGGGGACTGAAATGATTGACCAGCAGAATCTGCAGGGTAAACAGAACAGCGCAGAGCAGCAGCTGCCACTCGCCGCCGGTCAGGGCCAGGGTATCCCGCCCGGCCAGGCAGAGCAAGTACAGCCCCACCACACTGACCGCCACACAGGCCCACAATTTGGGGCCGGGACGCCGCCCCATAAAAGCTCCACTGACGGGCACCAACACCACGTACAGGGCGGTCATGAACCCGGCCTTGGCGGTGCTGGTGGTACCGATGCCCATTTGCTGGGCGGCCAGGGCTGCAAACAGGACGATGCCGCACAGCCCGCCGCCGATGACCAGCGTTTTGCCGTGCAGCCAGAAGGGCAGGCGAATGCCGCGGCGCTGCTGCCCTACCCGGCGCACGCCCATGAGGCCCAGCAGAAACGCGCAGGCCAACCAGCTGCGGCCTGCCAAAAATGTATACGGACCCATGTAAGTGCTGCCCACGCTCTGGGCCACAAAAGCCGTGCCCCAGATCAGCGCTGCAAACACCAGCAGCAGGGTATTGCGCAGTTGCCGTTTGTTTTCCATTCCCGTAAAATCCCCCTTGCAGCCACAAAACCGCCCGCACCGTCAAGATTGACGGCACGGGCGGAGTGGTGATTGTTCCTGTTCAGCTGTTTATTCTTCGCCCTCGATGGTGGTCAGGGTCTCGCTGCCGAGGCCCTGAATCTTCAGTCCGCCCGTGACGTAGTAAATGCTGGAATCATAGCTGATATTCACTTTGTACTGTTTGCCGGGGGTCAGGCCGGAAATGGTCTGGGTGTAGCAGGTACCGTCGGTGGTATAGTACACCGTGGAGCCGATCACATAGCTGGTGGTCGTTTTGTCCTCAGACAGTTCCCACACCGCCACCTTGAAGGTCTGGTAGTTTTCGTTGGTGGATTCGGTGGTGGCATAACCGGTGACGGTGATGGTATCGCTGCCGGCCACAAAGTATTCGGTGTTGCGGTTGGCAATGCCGTTGAAAGCAACGTAAAGGGTATCCCCTTCCACCTGGGTGACCAGCTTGCCGGAAGTGGTATCCATTCCTTCGGGGAAGCTCACTTCACCGCCCGCTGCGGCCATCACATCGGTGGATTCCTCTTCCTCGCCGGAGCCTTCCTCGATGAAGCCCAGGGCCGTAACGGTCTTGACGATCAGATTTTTCATCGTTTCTTTGGGCGAGCAGGCGGACAGCGAAAGGGCCAGGCAGAGCGCCAAGGCCAGTGCGATCCATTTGCGGGTACGTTTCATATTGGTAAACCTCCGTGGGGTGGAAATCGTAAGTCGTGCGACATATAAAGGTATTATACCGCATTTGAAGGCGGTGTACAAGTTTTTTGCAAAAAAACCACAAAAAGGCCCCTTGGGATGTCAAAAAGAGGGGGCATCTCCGCACGGCGGTGCCTGCCGGGTCTGTTCCCCCCTCTTGGACTCCCCCTCGACAAAATAGAACGGCAAATCGTGCACGAACCGCACACAATTTGCCGTCCTGTTTCCCTGTATGTGTCAGCGTCGGTCGGCACATGTCCGCCGACGCCGACAGAATCCATTTTTGTATGCGGTCGCTTTACGGGCAGTTACCGCTTGATATCGTAGTTCATGTTCATCAGGTTGCGGATGCTGTCCACGTCGTCGGTGATATTAGCGTCGCCGTGGATGGTGTGCTTGATGGCACTGGAAGCCACCGCAAAGTTGATCATATCCATGGGGCGGTAATCGTGCATCATGGCGTAGATCAGGCCGCTGGCAAAGGCATCGCCGCCGCCCACGCGGTCCAGAATGTTGAAGGTGTAGAGCTTGCTCTCGAAAGTATGGCCCTCATACCACATAAAGGCTTTGAGGCTGTTCTCGCTGCCGGAATGTACATACCGCACATGGCGGCCGATGCACTTGATGTTGGGGTACCGCTCGATAAACCGCTGGAAGATCTCGTCCTGCTGTTCATAGCTGGGCTGCAGGGGCACGCCGTCCTTCCAGTCCCCCTTGCTGTGGTCTTCCTCGTCCTTCCACAGGTGGTAGGGCTCAATGCCGAAGAGCACATCCACATAGGGCAGGCAGCGGGTGCAGTAATCCCGGGCCTGCTCCCAGGTCCACAGCTGGCTGCGGAAGTTGCCGTCAAAGCTGACGGTCAGGCCTTTTTCCTTGGCGGCCTGCAGGCAGCGCAGGATAAAGTCCGCACAGTTCTGGTTCAGTGCCGGGGTAATGCCCGACAGATGCAGCCAGTCAAAGCCGTCGAAGAGGGCGTCCAGGTCCACTTTGGACAGGTCGTACTCGGTCAGGGCGCTGTGCATACGGTCATAGATGACCTTGCTGGGGCGGATGCCGTAACCGGTTTCCAGGTAATAGGTTCCCAGACGATGGCTGGGGGTCTCCTCCTTGGTGGAAAGGATCATGGGTGTGCAGTGCACATCGTTGGAGCGCAGCCACCGGATGGCACTTTTGCCCAACGAGTTGTTGGGCACCACACTGAAGAAGGTGGAGTCCACCCCCAGGTTGGCCAGCGCCAGGGCAATGTTGGCCTCGCTGCCGCCGTAGCTGGCTTCAAAGTTGGAGGCCATGCGGATCTTTTCGTAGTTGGGCGGGGTCAGGCGCAGCATGACTTCGCCGATGGTAATGAATTTTTGCGGGCTTTGCTGGCCCTGCAGAATGGGGTTACAGTGTTCCATGCAAAAGGCACCTCCTGGGATCGTTTTGTAATCTTGCGCGGGAAATGCGTTGGTTATTGTCCCCTTCATTGTACGGCATTCCCTACCCGATTGCAAGACAATCATATTCGATGCAACGCGTTTATTTTTTGACGATCTGCCATACAGTCAGCGGTTCGCACAGGCCGCATTCCGCCACCGGTTCGGCCTGCACCCCCGCCTGCCCGGCTGCCTGCTGTGCGGTGCCCGCCCCGGCTGCATCCTCAAAGAAATACACCGCAGCGCCTTCTTCCACCCATTGGGCCAGGGTGTCGGCGTCCGTCAGATCGTACAGGTTATCATACACCGATTTGGGCAATTCGCCGGGCGTCACCTGCCAGCCGTAGCTTTCCCGCTCACACAAACCGGCCAGTTTTTCCTGCACCCGGGTCACGGTGGAAACCAGTTTGGCATCCTCGGGCAGGGTGTCCAGCACCGCCAGGGTGGAACGGGTCTCGGCGGCCTGGTACTGCTGGTCGGCCACAAAGACGCGGGCATTGCCCCAGGCCGTGACCACCAGCACCGCCAGCACCAGCGGCTTGACGCGCTGCCGCGGCAGCACCGCCAGGGCCGCCGCCACGCCCAGCCACAGGCAGCCCAGCTCCGGAACCAGGTAGCGCGCCACAAATACCGGCCGCACCAGTGCCGAAGCCACCAGCCCCACCGCCACGGTCCAGAACGGGCACAGCAGCGCAGCGGCGGTAAACAGTCCGTCGGCACCGCGGGGCCGGGCGGCCAGCCACAGCACCGTCACCAGCGCCACCGCCACCCACAGGCTGCCCGTTCCGAACAGGAAGGTACCGTAGCCTTTGACGGTTTCCCCGGTGATGGGTTCGATCCAATAAGAGCCCTTGACGGTGCGCAGCTGCCCCAGCAGCACAAAGAGCCAGGGCAGATAGGCAGCCGCCGTGACCGCTGCCGCCACGCCCCAGTGCAAAAGCCCCCGCCGGTCGCGGCGGACCAGCAGCGCCAGGTAGGCAACCGCCACGGCCACACAGGCGAAATAGTGGGTGTAGGCGGCCAGCAGGCCGAACACCACCAGCCCCGCCCAGCCGCGGCGGCGCCCGGTGCGGGCGGTGTACCAGGCAGCCAGCAGACCGCCGGTGACAAAAAACAGTCCCCAGCTGTACATCCGGATCTCGGTGCCATAGTCCAGCAGCTTGGGCATACCGCCCAGGCACAGGCTGAACACCCCGGCCCCCAGGCGGACCGGGCCGTTTTTCCGCCAGCCGATCACCCCGGCGCCCAGAAGCAGCAGCGCATAGGGCAGCAGCGAAACCAGCTTGGCCAGCGGAATGACCGGCACACCGGGCAGCACCGCCGCAAAGGCCTTGACGATCAGGTAATACAGCGGCGGGTGCACATCAGCCGCCGTCAGCGCCACCAGTTCCGTGACGGGATGACGGATCAGCTTGAGGGTGAACACCTCATCCTGCCAGATATAGCCGTTGGCAAAAACAAAATATCCCTGCAG
>OLSE01002101.1_pt1 | contig 12637 bp, 15 predicted proteins | sample 1673191 | NCBI WGS metagenome assembly OLSE01 (sample SAMEA3136764, study PRJEB25190) | human gut metagenome | biome: human gut; feature: human-associated habitat; material: faeces | place: Austria | collected 2013
TATATATTATTATTATTATTATTATATATATTATATTATATATATTATATTATATATAATATTTAATATAATCAGCATTAGATTCACTGTGACCCGCTCCGAGCTTCGCTCTCCGCTATACTCCCCGTGGAGAATGAATACAATCAGTATCAATCATATTAAGTTAATCAATACTATAATTATTATCATTATCTCTATTAATATCATTAATACTAATATGATTAAGTCTAACTCATCTCCATCCTCCACGGGGAGTATGACTTGCATATTTATAATCATATAATCCTCTATGATGTAAATGTTAAAAATAGTTTTTCTCTTGGTAGATTCATTCAAACTCTTACATTTGCTAAAAACAATTAAGTTATGGGTAAAGATAAAAGTGAAACTAAACCTAAATACACTAGAGAATTTCATAGTGGAGAAAAGAATAAAAAAGAAGTTAAAGTTCCTAGTAAACTTAAACTTGGAAATATTGGTATTGATAGTATTATTAAAACTAAATAATTTAGTGCTATGATTAAAGTTGAAAGTAAATTTAAAGATTTTGGTATTCAAATACCTACTGACATTAGCGAAATAACAAGTGAAGCACTTGACGCTGTTCTTACTAATGTAGTTATTGCTAAACATTATTGTGTTGTTGCTCTTTGCCAAAATGAAAGTTTGTTTGGTGTTATTAATAATAAAGTTAGTACAGTTGAGGTTATGCCAATTATTGCTAAAATTAGTAAAGAAGATGCTGAACTTATCGGTATGAATCAAATGGATAAGATTATAATTGACCGTTCTACTCTTGAACGTGGTTATCATCTTTATCTTAAACATAATGTTCTTAGTCCTCAATTTGTTAATAAGTATATTACTAATGATACTGAACTAACTCGTTCTATTACTGTTGGTACTTTTGGACAAAATCAAGGATATAAAAAAGGACATAAAGTTTGGTTTGTTGAATTTAAAGTTATAGCTATTAATGATTTAAGAGCCGCTATTACTGATAGACATAAAGCTATTAATCCTTTTGTTTATCATTCTGCTGAAAAAGCTAATTAGCCATTTCGTCTAAATAATCGAACTCTTCTTAGAACTACTTATGTATAATTTAAAATTATAGGTACTTGCGTTCTTGTTTATAGTAATAATCTAAGAAGAGTTCTTAAACTTTTCAATTATGGATTTTAAGACTAATACTAGTTTTAATATTGCTAATACTAGTTCTCATGAAGATTTTGATGATGATTATATTCTTATCTATAAAGATATAAATAATATATTAGATGATATTGGATTTCAAGGTGATGATAGAATACTTTGTAAATCTATTATTGAAAGTCTTGAAAAAGAAGCTAGTATTAATATACGAAAAGATAAATGTGTTGCTATTCCTCATATTGGTACTATTCAAAAGAATTGGTATCGTTCCAAACTTATTAGTCATTATAAAGACTTTAAAGAAGCTAGAAAAACAATGACTAGAGAAGAGTATAAAGAATATACTGCTAAAGTTATGGAAGAAGAAAAGCAAAAACATTATGAAGAAGAAGAAAAGATTAAGACTGAACATAAGTTTAAAAAGAAACTTCTTCCTACTTGGATTAAACTAAGTAAAAAACATAGTGCTGCTTATGCTAATCTTTGGCTATATGCTATGGGTAAACTTGAAATTATTGAATTTGATGAAGAAGTAGAAGAAATATATGAACGGTTTGGAATTGGATTGGATGCTGACCATAGATGAAACTGGTATGCCAGAAGCTCCTACACTTAAACAACTTCTTGATAGAGATGTTAGTCTTCTTTATACTAGAGATAAATCTCCTAATAAAGAAAGATATATTAAGGAAGTCGGAGTTATTTATTATCTTGGTGACCCTAAAGGTCCGTGTTTACAAGAAGGTCTTAGTGAAAAAGAAGCTCTTAAGAAAGCTATTGAGAATTTTGATTTACCTAAAAATTATCAACCTGATATTCTTGTTTGGAAACTTATTAAAAGATATTATAATCAAAAAGCTGGTGCTGGTATGGAAGCTGTACTTAATATTAAGCGCGGTATTCATAATGTTGCTCTAGCTGCTAGCAAGTTAAATGAATTGTTGAATGACAAATTATCTGATGGTGCTAGTCTAGAAGATGTTCCAGTTGTTATTGGTTATATGAAACAAATTAATGATTTAGCTAATCAGTTTCCAAACACGATTAAAGCTCTTAATGTAGCTGAAGAAAATCTTCTGTATGAACAAGAGAATATTGCTGGTAGAGGTGGAGTTGAAATTACTAGTAGTATGATTGAAGAATAAGCTGATGCTAATCTACTCCATCCTCCACGGGGAGTCTAGCGTAGGCACGTAGTGCCGAAGCGGGTCTAAACTAGTGTTGAACTTAATGGTATTAATATGATTAAATTTAAAGATATAAATTATCCTAGAAGAAAAGAAAAAGAAATTATTATTAATTTACCTAATGAAATATGGAAAGATGTATGTGATGGGTATAAAGTTAGTAATTATGGAAGAGTTCTTTCTTTAGCTAAAACAACTATTAGAGGTAGAAAATATGATAAAATTTTATCTGCTTCTAAAAAGGATAATGGTTATTATACTGTAAGCATAAATGGTAATATAAAAAATAATATTTCTGTATCTGCTATTTATAATTGTTTATATGGTAAATCTAAAACTTGTGGAGGATATGAATGGATTAAAAGATAGTAGATATAATAATATTAGACTTATATTTAATGAGTCTGAACATAGTTATATTGATACTTTAAATAATAAGTATATTAGTACAACTCAAATAATTCATCAATATCAACCAAAGTTCGATAAGAACTATTGGTTGAGAAAGAAGTCTAAAGAACTAGGAATAAGTGAGAAGAAACTAGAAGAACAATGGTCAACTATTACTAAAGAAGCTTGTGAACGTGGAACTAATACTCACAATGGTCTTGAAGATGGTGTTAAAGGGGCATCTATGTTTCAACAAGCTATTAATTATCTTGATAAACGTGAAGATGGTGTAATGGTTACTATTGCTGATATTCCAAATTTTGGTGCTAATTATAAACTTCTTAATCTTAAAGATTTTATTGAACTTACAAATAATCGTTATCCTCTTATTTATGATGCGTTTAAAATGTACACTGAAAGAGGATATAAGATTTATAGTGAGATTGGTATGTTTCTTATAGATTGGTTAATTAGTGGAACTATTGATATTCTTCTAGTTAATGAAGATACTAATTGTGCTGTTGTGGGTGATTGGAAAACTAATCGTGGTGGATTAAAATTTAGTAGTGGTTATTATAAGAAAGATAAAACAGTTAAACCTGCGCAACAAACTAATGTTTGGGTTGATAAAGATGAACGACTTTTAGCTCCTCTTAATCATCTTCCTAATTGTAATGGTGCTATATATAATCTTCAACTTAGTATGTATGCTTTTGCTGTTGAATATATACTTGGTTTAACTATTAAAGGTATTTGGTTATGTCATATTGATAGTGATTTTGAACTTAATGAATATGGTATGCCAAAAAGATTTTCTGATGGTCTTTATCATATTAAAGAAAATCCTATTGAAACTACTAAATTCTTTACTATGAATTATCTACGTGATGATATTAATAAAGTTCTTAAAGATAGAGAATTGCAAATTAAAGCTAGTGGTGTTCAAACTCAATTTAAACTTACTATATGAAATTAAATAAAGACAATTTAATTGGAGTAATTATTGGTTTTATTGTTTTAGTTATATTTGTTATTTGTTTATCTAGTGGATGTGTTAAACGTATTACTCCAGTTCCTGAAATTCGTTATGTTCCTGTTACTGATTCTACTGCTGTTAATGAATTAGTTTTAACTAAAGAATTACTTCGTAGAACTCAAGATTCTCTTAACGCTTATAAATCTGATACTACTATTAGTGCTGATTATTTTGTAGCTAAATATAAACTTGAACGTATTAGATATTATAATGATATTGCTGGCAAAGGAAATAATATCAAATATCTTAGAGGTTGGATTCGTAGAACTCTTGATGAATAAGTTATGTATATTATTAATCGTAGAAAAAATATAAGATTAATTGGCGATGAACATCATATTGGTGATGACTTTGAATTTGTGATTTATAAAGTTCAAATTAAAGTTCTTTGGTTTTGGGTTACAATTAAAGAATTTGATGAAGATGAATATTATGATGCTGTTGATTGTTTTAGATATTGTACTAATCCTTATATAAATTAAATTATGGCTTACTTTGGAGATGCTTTTAAAAAACTATCTATTAAAGAAGGTGGTTATGTAAACGATAAAGATGATGCTGGTGGAGAAACTTATAGAGGTATCAGTCGTAAATATAATCCTACTTGGCAAGGTTGGACTATGATTGATTCTTATAAGAAACATTATACTGTTGGTAGTAAAGATTTTAAGTCTAAGCTTGATAATGATGTTCAGCTTCAGAAACTTGTTTGGGAAAAGTATAAAATAGGTTATTGGGATGTATTTGAACTTGATGATTTTAATAGTCAGAGAGTTGCTGAACAATTATTTGATACTAACGTTAATTGTGGTCAAGTTGCAGCTATCAAGATGGCTCAAAGAGTTCTTGGTCTTAAAGAAACTGGTAGATGGAACCTTGATTTGCTTAATAAACTTATAGAAATAAAAGATTAACTTAATACTGTATAGAATCATGAAGAAGATGCTGATAGCAATATTTATAATAGCGATTATTAATTTATGTGTTACTCTGTATTTATCAATAAGTCGTTTTAGTGTAGAAGCCAATTCATATAATAAAAGTGACACTGCTATTAATCATGTTCGGATTGATTCTATACAGTTAGTTATAACTGAAAGAGAAAGTATAGTTTATAAACTTAAAGAACATGAAAAAGATATTGAAGATAAAGTTATTAGTCTTAATGATAGTGCTACTTGGGAGTTATTCAAGAAGTTGGTGTCAGAGTGAGATTGATAATGTAGTGCATCCTCCACGGGGAGTCAACACTACTGATACAACTGTTCTTGTCCCTATTAATATGATTAAGATTGCTAATACTAAAATTATTAAAGCTAAACTTTATAAAGATATTATTAACGAACAAGATAGTATAATTAATCTCCATAAGATTAAATATAATGCTCTTTATAAAGAAGTTGAAATTTTACAAAATAATCTTGATAATAGTAATAAAGTAAATGATAATTTAAATAAGTCTATTGAACGTATTAAACGTAAGAATAGATATTTGGTAAGCGGTGGTGCTGTTTGCGCTATCGCTTTTGTTGTTTGTTTACTAGTTAAATAAAATATTATGGCTGATGGTAAATATCCTTTTCTAGAATACATTGAAGAACCTGATAAAGAGAAAAAGTATAAGAAAGCTAGTGATTGTGGATGGTATGACCCTCATAATAACTTTTTAATTGGAGATAGTGGTGGCTTTCTTTTAAATATTAGACCTGGCAAATTTGTTAATACTGAACTTTTTAACGAAGCTGCTAGAACATATCAAGTCACAGGTAAATATACTCAATTTAAAGTTGATAGTATTCCTCATAGACAATTTAGACGTAGAGAATGTGATAGACGACGTAATGGTTTTTCTGCTCCTTGTTGGCAAAATCCAGATGGAAGTATAGAAGATGTTTGGATAACAGGTGGTCATTATAATTTTCTTAATTATACTCGTATGGAACGTACAGATGAATCATCTGTTATTGTTACTGAACATGGAGCTACTGCTAAAAAGATTTATAGTTTTCCTAGTTTTATTGATGCTCAATTTTGGACTTGGCAAATTATAGAATTTTGTAGACGTAATGGTTTACATCTTATTATTGATAAAACTCGACGTGGAGGTTTTTCTTATATTATGGCTGCTGATAGTTCTAATGAAGTTAACTTATCTAAACATAAAGTTGTTATTCATGTTGCGGCTGATAATAAATACTTAATTAAACAAGGTGGTTTAAGTGACTTTGCTGTTAATAATTTAAAGTTCTTTGAAGAAAAGACTCCATTTAAAAGAGGTATATATAGTCCTACTACTGATAGTTTTAAACTTGGTTATCGTATGAAAAATGGAGTTGAAGCTGATGATAGTTGGTCTAGTTCTCTTTTAACTGTTAGTGCTAATAATAATCCTGACTGTGCTATTGGTAAAGATGCTGTTACAATTAAAGTTGAAGAGCTATCTACAATGCAGAATTTTGATGAGTTTATGAATGTAACCGAACCTACAATGACTGTTGGTACTCGTACTACTGGTACTCTTATGGCTTGGGGAACTGCTACTGCTGCTAATATGCAAATATTTGAACAAAACTTTTATAATCCTAGAGCATTTGGATTTATGGCTTTTGAAAATGTTTTTGATAATGATGCTCGTAATGAAGTTTGTGGATTCTTTAAATCTTATGCTTGGGGTCTTGAAGGAGAGATAGATGGAGTTAAAGGATTTGATGAAGATGGAAATAGTAATCTACGAATAGGACTTAAGCTTGCTGCACGAGAAAGAATTGAAAAGAAAAAGACTGCTAAGACTTTTGCAGAATATCTTAATTATCTTGGTCAACGGGCTTTATTTCCTGCTGAATCTTTTAGTAGTGCTAGTGAAAATATATTTAGTAGTGAAGCTCTTAATAAGTTTGAAGATAAACTTCGAGTTGATAATAGTTATAAGTTTTATACTGATGGTGAACTATTTGAAGATGGAACTAAAAAGATTTATTTTAAATCTAATGCTCGTATAAGAATTGAAAATCCTGATATGAAAACTTATGATTATATTCAAGGAGTTCCTAGACGTGGTAACGAAGACCCTCATGGTTGTATAAGAGTTTGGTTTGCTCCAGAATATGAAGAAACATATATTGGCGATAGGCTTATAAGAGGTATTCTTCCCGGTACTTATGTTGCAGTTTATGACCCTGTTGGTATTGATAAAGATAAAAAAGAAATTACTGATAGACATTCTCATAATAGTATATTTGTTGTTGAGATGCCTAGAGAACGTAATGGATTTAAACCTAAATTATGTGCTGCATATTATGGACGTACTGAACGACTAGAAGAAGCTGATGAAAAGTTTTATCAACTATGTAAATGGTATAATTGTATTGGTACTGGACTTGTAGAAATAAATCGTGGTGAAACTGTTTCTAATTTTCGTAAATGGAAAGCTACTAAATATCTAGGTTATGAACCTTTATATGTTTGGGATTCTGCTGTTAAAGAAAAAGTTAGTACTAGTTATGGTTATAATATTGGTAGTGGTCCTAAGAAACTAGATGGTCTTCGACTTCTTAAAGAGTTCTTATATGAAGTTATTGGTAAGAATGAATTTGGAGAAGATATTTATGTTTTTGAAAGATTTCTTGATTATCAAACAATTCTTGAACTTAAAAAGTTTAATGCCGAAGGTAACTTTGACCGTATATCTAGTCTTATACTTTTAGGTATATATTGGAAATCTATTGATATTAAAGGTAAACGAGAACTTGCTAGTCGTAAGAAAGTTACAGAAGATAATGATAAAACAGATATTTTTAATAGACAATGGTTTTAAGATTAAACAAATAAAGATATGTATAATTTTGGTAGACTTGATTTTCCTAATCAGCACGTTAGTTATGCTGAAAAACAAGAAGTTGATTGGTATGCTAAGTGTTGTGATTATGTTATAGAAGCTGGTATTGCTTGTAAAGCTGATTTTAATGTAGAAGAAAAATTTAATATTCTTCTTGGCAATATTCCTAGAGAATATTATAGAAAAACTCTTAATCCTTATAATGAGAAAGATGAAAATCTAACTCGTTTTCCAGCTACTATGCGTAATTATGATATGATGAAAGGTATTATTAGAAGATATATTGGAGAATATATTAAGAATCCACATGATTTTATTGTTGGAGCTAATAATCCAGAAGTTGTATTTGCTAGAGATGCTGAACTTGGTAAACAAATTATGATGCTTGCAGAACAAGCTGTTGCTAAGAAGATACAAGAAAGTTATATGCAGTTTGTTAATGAAGGTAATAATCCTGAACAATTTAATCCTGAACAAGCTGTTGATATTGAAGCTTTTATTAAAGAATTTAATGAAAATTTTATTGATGATATTAGTGCTCAAGGTCAAGATTTAATTAATGTTATTGATGATCTTACTGATGCTTTTACTATATACGCTAGAGCTTATTTTGAATTTGTTGCTTTTGGAGCTTGTTATACATATAGAGATGTTGTAGGTAATCAATTAATTAAACGTGTTGTTAGTGTTAGAGATGCTTTTCCTGTTCCTAACGATAATATGTTTGCAGAAGATTATGATATGTTTGCTGAACGTCGTATGTTGACTAAACAACAAATTATAGATGAATTTTATGAATATCTTTCTGAAAAAGAACGTGAAGCTCTTGATACATATTATCAATATAGTGCTACTACTTCTAGTGATAGAGCACTTTTAAATTGGGATAAGTATATGTATTATTTTGGTGATATATGTAGTAAATTTAATAAAGATGATTTACAACATATTAAGAACACTAATATAATGGCTCGTGATGCTAATAATGGTTTATTTGAAGTTTGGCATACTGTTTGGAGAGGTGAAATAAAAGAAGGTATTCTTACATATAGTAATGGAGCATTTGTTACAACAAGAATTGTTGATGAAACTTATCAGCTTAACCCTGCTGGTGGTGATATTAGTATTGAATGGGTGTGGCGTCCACAAGTTTATGAGAGCGTTAGAATTGGTTCTCGTGCTACAAGCATATATCCTTATAAGGCTCGTCCTATTGCTTATAATAGGAATGGTAAACTTCCTTATAATGGTATTGCAGAACTTTTGCCGGGTTTTGGAAGATTTAGTATTGTAGATACAGTTATTCCTTATCAAGTATTTCGTAATATAGTTTCTTATCATAGAGAAATGGCTATTGCTAAAAATAAGATGAATGTTCTTATGATTGCTAAATCTCTTCTTGGTAAAAAACCTGCTGAAACTATATATCGTATGGCTGCTGATGGAGTGCTTTATATTGATGATGAAGATGATGCTAATCTTGTTAAAGCACAAAGTGTTCGTTATCTTGAAAGTCGAATGAATAATTATATTACTGAACTTGGACAACTTATTCAAGAGATTGAACAGACTGCTAAAATGGAATGTGATATGACTCCACAACGTTATGGTGAGATTGCTAATAGTGCTGGTAAAGGAGTTACTGACGAAGCAGTTATTCGTGGAAGTATGGGTTCTGTTATTATTGAATTTATATTTGATAAAATGAGAGAACGAGATTATCAAGCTGAAATGGATTATACTAAACTTGCTTGGATTGATGGTCTTAATACTTCTTATAAAACTAAAGATGGCGATATTAGATATTTAAGTCTTGATGTTAATAGTCATATATTTGCTAATTATATTGTTACTTGTAAAACTTCTGTTAAAGAACGTGAGAAACTTGCACAATATAAACAACTTGCATTTAGTGCTGCTCAGAATGGTAATATGGATATGGCTAATGCTGCTATACGTGGAGATAATGTTGCTCAAATTAGCAAACTTATTGATAAATATCAAAATATTCAACGTGAGCATGAACTTGATGTTGAACGTGTTTCTCAACAAACAGAACAACTTCGTCAAGAATTTGAACTTGCTAAGATTGATAGAAAAGCAGAACAAGATAGAGAAACTATTAGAGTTGAAAAATATCTTGATGGTCAGATTGAAGCTATGAAAGCAAATGCTAATATTATGAGTTTTGATAATGGTCTTAGTGATGCTGAAAAGAGTCAAGCTGAAGAACGCATGGAAAATGCTAGACTTAATCTTGAACGTAGTAAACTTAGTTTAGATGCTCAAAAGACTTCTGTTGAAGCACAACTTAAAGAAAAAGAATTAGCTGTTAAACTTAAAGAAAGTGATGATAAAGTCAAGATTGCAAAAACGAATAAAAATCGTTATGATAGTAAAAGTAAATAATCGGCTGTACTTCTAAATTTTGTTCATAATAGGGCTGGACTTGCTTGTGAAAGTAGGTTCAGCCCATTTTCATTTTTCTTTACATCACATGAGCCATTTTAAGCTCATTTTAAGCACTTTATTCATTTCGTGATAGATTAATCATTATGATAAAATTTGATTCATACATGGCTTCTCTGAAAGCGACAAGCTAGGTTATCAGTAATAAATATCCTAGTTAGCAATAGTATGTTAGTCGGCAAATCGGCTTAAAGGTGAACATATTTTAACAATACAAGTAAAACTCGTATTATTATTATAGTTTATATTTGTGATATAGTAATTAATTAAAAACAAAGAATTATGCCTAATTTTGATAGTTTTGGTTTTAATGGTGAAACATCTAATGGTGATGGAAAACCTACTGACGACATTACAGACCTTGATACAGGTAAAACAGGGCAGTTAGATGCTGATGGTAATTCTATTGATGATATTACTAATAATGGTAATGGAGATGGGAATAGTGATTCTAATGCTAATAAAGATAACCAATCTCCATCCTCCACGGGGGGTAAGCCTAATGACAAAGCGAATGACGCTGATGCTGAACATGGTTTAGAAGAAGGCACTATTATCGAAGATGGAGATAATAAATATACTGTTGATAAAGACGGTAATCTTATTGACGATAAAGGTAATATCTTTAAAGCTAAAAATGAAGTTGCTGCTTATCTTAAAGAATTTGAAGTAGAAGATACTAAAGAAGAAAATACTATTGATGTTAAATCGATTCAAGAACTTGTAGGTGTTTCTGTTACTTCAGAAGATGGTAAACCAGTTGCTTTTGATAATACTCCTCAAGGAGTTGCAAGTTATATTCAATCCGTTATTGATTTAAAACGTGATGAATTTGCTCAAGCTGGTGTTAATAAGTTATTTGAAGATTATCCTATCGTTGGTGATTTTCTTAATTATTATGTTGCAAATGGTAATTCGTTTGAAGGCTTTGGCGAACTTCGAGATAGAAGCGGTATTGAAGTAGATGAAAATAATGTAAGTCAACAAGAAGCTATTGTTCGTGAGGCGTTTAAGGAATTTAATCGTCGTGGTAATGTTGATAAGTATATTCAATATCTTAAAGATAGTAATGAACTTTTCAATGTTGCTAAAGAAGAACTTGAAGCTCTTCAGAAAGCTGATAACGAAATGCGTGAAGCTAATGCTAAAGAAGCTATGCGAGTTAAAGCAGAAGAAGAGAAACAACTTGTGGAATTTTGGAATGGAGTTAAAGATTGTATTGATAAACGACAAATTGCTGGTTATCGTATTCCTGAAACTGTTATTATTGAACGTAATGGAAAACAAATTTCTACTACTCCAGAAGATTTCTTCAATTATGTTTATCAAGTTGATGATAAAGGACTTTCTCGTTATGAAAATGATTTAATGAAGTTATCTCCTGCTGAAAGACGCGATGAAGAACTGCTTAAAGCTTGGCTTAAATATACAGGTAAAGGTTATGATAGTTTGATAGAAATGGCTGTTTCTGATAAAGAAGCTAAAAAGTTGAAACTTACTGCTAGTCAACGTAAATCTACAAAAGGAGCTATTAAAATAACTAAACCTGACAGTAAAAAAGATGCTCTGAAAGATGAGCGTTTTGGTTATTAACATAATAGTAAATTTGTAGATGAAAACATTACGTGTTATTGGACAAACTCGTTATGAAGATAGAGGTTATTCTAATGAAGAATCAATTGCTTATCTTCAGCTTCAAAAGCCAGAAGAAATTAATAGTTTTCTGACTTATAATTATGGTATGGATGATGACCGTTTTCCTTTAAGTTTTATTACTGAAGGTCAAGGTAGTCGTGGTATTAAAGATGTTGCTACTGTACAATGGACTTGGAAAACTATGGGTCGTATGAAGTTTACAGACTTTGTAACTTACTTTAATACTGCTGTTACTAAACCCGGTCAAAATGGTAGTGAATTTGAAGTTCATTTCTCTACTCATTGGTTTATTGAGCAACATGGTCTTACTGCTCCTGATGGTGTTACTCAAGTTCGTATTCAGAAAGACTTAGGTGAATCTGCTTATGGTTATGCTTATCTTTTGAAACTTACTTCTCCTAATCCTGATGCTTATGTTGACCCTCAATGGTTAGCTAAAGGTATGTATTGGGCAATGAGTGCTCCTACTGTTTCTGAATCTTATTCTAAAGGTAACAGAAGCAATACTATGGGTCCTGCTGGAATGACTTCTCAACTTGAGTTTTATCGTTATTCTAAAGAAATAGCTGGTAATCTTGCTAATGTTATTACTCAATATCAATTCCAAAATGATAATGGTGGTACTTCTAATCTTTGGATTAACGAAGAGATGCGGCAGTTCAACTTGCACATGAGAGTAATGAACGAAGAACGTTTGTGGAAGTCTGAATATAACCGTTTACCTGATGGTACTATTCCTTTGAAAGACCATGATAATGGTAAACCTATTCCTCGTACTGCTGGTATGTTAGAAATTTGTCGTGAATCTAACTATGATACTTACGGTGAAGTTCTGACTCTTAACAAACTTGAACGTACAATTGGTGATGTTCTTGACCGTGATACTCAAGACGGTGATAAGAATGTAGC
>OLSE01002103.1_pt1 | contig 12613 bp, 9 predicted proteins | sample 1673191 | NCBI WGS metagenome assembly OLSE01 (sample SAMEA3136764, study PRJEB25190) | human gut metagenome | biome: human gut; feature: human-associated habitat; material: faeces | place: Austria | collected 2013
ATTACACATTTTATTGTTATTGAATGTGTCTACCTATATCAGCATAAGACATTATCTCTCTACACATGGCTCTTTTCACGTACTCTTTTCTTATAGGCAGTTATTCATCTTTTTTGTTTTGGTTCCAAATAAAACATTATGTGTTTCTATACTTTATTATTCTATCATTTCAAAACAAAAGGAACATATACAGAGAGCATCAAATCCGAAAGATGTCCACGACGGCCATTAGCCGGTCCGTTATTGAAATGCTTCAAGGTATTGAAACAGCCATACTGATAAGAAAGGCCGAACTCACAATGCTTGCTTAAACGATATCCCACCTTCGCCATCACGGACAGGTCAAACACGGCTTGTGGCTGTACATAAAGCGTAGGAGCGATACCGACACCTAAATGGAATTTCTTGGTAAAACGCCAATTCCAACTAGCGGCTACGGAGATAGGCATCACAAACTCATCGAAAACATCAGCTTTCTTAGAAACATATATACCATCCTCTATACTTTCATAATAAGGAAAATACTTCGTCGTTTCCATCTTCTGAAATCCCATCGTAATATCCAAATCATAAAAGAATTTCTGTTCCGGAAGGAATCGAAAGCGATAACCGATCATACTATTTAACTTATAATCGTGCCGATAAGACCAATTTGATTCATCACCCCAAGTAGTTCGTTTCCAACTATCTTGTAAAGGAAATCCAACACCGGCACCTACTAATAAGCCATGCTCAATTTGGGCGAAAGTAGAAGTAGAAACCAATAACAGTAAAAATAAAATTTTTTTCATAAATTATCACCAGTCTTCTTTTAAACTTATTTTTGCAGTCCCTTTATTACTTTCAGGCATTTCATCTGACCAAATTTCCATTCGTCCAGAAAACTCAAATCGAGGAGGAGTTACGATTGTAACTGAGTTTCTTGGATTTTCACCAACATGCCCTAACATACCTCCTTGATCCTTAGCTAAAAGTTTATTATATACATCTGTATGTAAAAGAATTGTTACCCCATTTTTATTCTGATAATTTTTAATTGAAACATTATATACTTCAAAACCACTTCCTGACCCTGAAGCTGTAAGACGTAGTATAATCATTGTACGGTGTTTTTTCCATAAAACTTTCTTTTTTTGACTAAGATAATCAAAGCCCAATGACAAATAATTTTTATTTTCAATAGTTTGTAACTCTATAAATCTTGGAATAGCTCGAACCTTTACATAATCACCACCTGGTATTTGATATTTACTTTCAGCTAGGTTTATATCATTCTTTTCATTTGTAGCTTCATTATTACCATACAATGATATCCCTGATCCGAAATATTCCTCTAAAGCCTTATATACAGGAGCATGTGCTACACTATCTCCTATCAAAAACACCCCCCTTCTATTCACAAAAGAACTATATGTAGAACCTTTTAATTTATAATGCGCAATAAAATCTGTAGAATCATAAGGTTCAAACATGAAAACATCATCATATTTTTGTTTGAATTCTTTGATTTGATGAGCAGGCCAAGGTTGGCTAAGATCTTTCTCATAATTGTCTACAATAAGCTCCTGTTCTTGATCTGCTTCTTGCATAAGTTGCCATTGACTTACGAAACCTGCCCCCGAGAAAATATTATTTCTCTCTTCTTCTGACATATCATTCATCTCCCAAAGCATCGCATTAAAGACGGAATCATTCTTGAACTGAATACATTTATCTCCCGCATAATCTACAATTTGGAAATCTGCTTCACCAACAAAAGCCTTTGTTTGTAATCCTGTCGTTTCAGCAACATTAATCAATTCCGCATCATTACTACATGATATCATCAATAAAGTACATGCAGATGCTAAAAGCACTGTCTTTTTGTCCATACTTCTAAAATTTGAATTATTTATAAATTAAAAAAACCTTCTGCGTAGTTTTCTGAATCTGATATATAAAGTCCATAAGATCCAGAAGTACATTCATCTAATGAGATAATACTAGAAGAAACATCTTGTGTATCCACTATCTCCTCATAAACGATATTTCCATTCGCATCCACAACAGATACTCGTACCTCTCCTATATATTCTAAAAACTCCAAAGACAAAACTTTTGAAGTTTCATCTATGTCTGCTTTTATAGGTACATCCAAATTTACAGATCGCTGTTTTTTCTTAAGATGACCATGTAAAGGCACATGACCTGCAAAAGATGGAATACAAATTGAAAAAATAAACAACACTGTTAGTAGCCATTTTACATTTTTCATAATCTCTCTTTTTTTGTTATGTTTCGGTTGCAAATCTAGAGATTATATATGATCTAAAGGGGTTAAATTATGTAATCCACATAGACAAAGAAAAAAACGTAAACACTTGACAATCAAATACTATAAAAACAAATACATAGACAAACAATCGTAGAGCCCCTTAAATGAAGGTTTATTACATACTAAATATTAACAAGAGATTCATACAATCCTTGTTTACCTTCCCAATTTAATTTCTTTCGTACTCGCAAACGTGTACGATCGACGGAAGTAGGAATAATATTTAAAAGGATAGATATAGCTGTTGAATCAAGTTTAAATAATGTAAGGAAACAAAGATGCATCTCCGATGGTGACAAGCCTGCATCCTTCAGTACCTTTATAACACTAGGGTAAACTTCCATCATCAAAACTTCAATATCAATCCACATTTTTTCGGAAACGGGTGCTTCAGAATGATTAGGCTGCACAGTTTGAGATATTTTCTTTATTTTTTTAGCTAAATTACTATTGAGAATTTTAGATTCTCTTAATTCGAATAATCGAGATCTCAAGCTATCTACCTCTTTCTGTACATTTTCATATTCCACTTGCATTTTCACCGAAGAATACTGAGTATTTTGCAATTGGATTAGTTCATCACTCTTTCTCCGAAGTTCTGCATATAATTGATATATGCTTTGATTCAAAGTATTAATTTTTTCTTGTTGTTTTAAAAGTGAACGATTCTTTCTTCTTATCGTAGCTAAATAGACAATAATGAGTAAAGCACATAAAAATAACAATATCAATATAAAAGTATAATTCCTTTGCCCCTTTAATAGTAATCTTATATTTTCATTATGCAATTTCAAATGTTCATATTTTTGTTCTGTATCATATATATCGACAGATTTACTTATATTCATAAGGGAATCCTCTGCTGCTACATATTCTTCATAAAAAGACAAAGCTCTTTTATAATCATCTCTTTCTTTATTTATTTTATAATAATGATAAGCAATAGTAGCCGGTACAAAATCATTATCTATGGATACACTATTAGCCTTTTGAAGATAATTTTCCGCTTGTTCTAAATTTCCACGCTTTTGCTCAAGATCTGATAAGGTCAAATAATCCGAAGCAGTATCACTCGAATCCTCTTTTATGCTCTTCAATAAATATTTTTCAGCTAAATCATATTTTTCCAAAACATTAAATATATTACCTAGACCATTGTATACATAATTTCTAACCTCATCTACTCTCAAGGAATCTATTATCACTTCTGCTCGCTTCAATATAGTTAAAGCTAAATAATTAGAATCAACATCCATATAACTCCTTCCCTCATTCACAAACGAACGCACATAGCTTTTCATATTACCGGCCAATCGAAAATACCGTCCGCTCTCCTTATATTTTTTTGCAGCTAACACATAACGATCATCCAGTTCATACAAATCCCCCATATAACTACAAATATACCCGGCACGATTATAGTTCTTAATCGCCAACGCTACCTCCAGCGCATCGGAGTAAGCCCTCATTGCCTTCTCGTACTCCTTATCCTCCACATACGAACGCCCCAGATAAAGGCCGATCTCAGCCTCCTCTTCCCGCATCTTTTTCTTTTGATAGTATTTCAAGGCGATCTCAAGCTGGTTCGTATAAGGCATTTCGTCCTCTATTTTATCGGCGGCACGTGCGTACAACATACACCAACGGGCTATCAGACGGGGACTCATCTCTTCCGGGAGCGGAATGGAATCCAATGTAGTGATTACGCTATCCGGATAGGCATCAAACAGGCGTTCCGCCTGATTGATCAAACGGATTTCCTCAGATTCATTTTGGCATCCTACCACAAGGAAAGTCAAGGAAGTTAATAGTATATATATAAATGACTTCATCCTTTATTATAGATAAGCAAAATTAAATATTTTTAATTCATAAACAAACGATAGAACAACAAAATAACAAATACAAGAAGAAAAAACACACAATAAGTCCATGCAAAGGTATCAAGTTATATATACATGAATATCAGTGATATAAAAACATCATCATGTTTTCCGGAAAACACGTACATGTTTTTCCGAAAAGTCGTACGTGTTTTTCATAAATCACGTACGTGTTTTTCCCGGAAATCTTATAAGGAAAATAAGAACACATAAAAAATAGACAATAAGCCGGATCAGCAATAACTCATTGTACAACTTACAAATGCAACCAATCATTAATATCCAACTAGCTTATTGCTTATCTCAATTATTTTACAAACCTTTGCGAACATAATATTAAACTAAAATCTTTACTATGGAATTACAAACGATACAAAACAAGATTCACGAGATCAGAGGGCAAAAAGTCATGCTGGATTTTGATCTGGCGGAAATGTATGGAATAGAGACAAGGGTACTTAAACAGGCAGTCAGGCGTAATCCTAAACGATTCGAGGGAAATGATTTTATGTTTGAATTGACCAAGGAGGAACTTTCAAGATCACAATTTGTGACCTTGAATAAAGGTAGAGGTAATAACTTTAAATATATGCCATTCGCTTTCACGGAACTAGGAGTCGCAATGCTAAGTAGTGTGCTGAACTCAGACATTGCGATCGAAATCAACAGAAACATTATGAGAGCCTTTGTCGCTATCCGGAATTATACCTTACAAACTATCACTAGTTCCATCGAAATTAAAGAACTACAAGAACGTATCAAATCTCTTGAAATGGCTAATGAGGAAACCCTTTGCGCTATCAATGATCTCAGTGAAGACACCCAAAAGTCTTTAGATAATATTTACATAGCTCTTTCCGAACTGGCTACAAAGAAAAAGAACAATGCTAAAAGACCTAAAATTGGTTATATCAAATAAAGTAAACTAATAAGTTCTTATACTATGGAATTACAAGCGATACAAAACAAGATTTATGAGATCAGAGGGCAAAAAGTCATGCTGGATTTTGATCTGGCGGAAATGTATGGAACGGAAACCGCCCAATTGAAACGTGCGGTCAGACGAAACATAGAACGCTTTCCTGATGATTTTATGTTCACATTAACAATTCAAGAATTTAACAGCTTGAAAAACAATATGGTATGCCAAATTGGCATCTCAAAGAAAGGAGGTAACCAATATGCTCCATTCGCTTTCACGGAGCAAGGTATAGCAATGCTTTCTTCTGTACTCAGATCCGATACAGCCATTAAAGTCAATATCTCTATCATGCGTGCTTTCGTCGGCATACGACAAATAATAAGTTCTTCCTCCCCTTTGCTTGAACTCCAACAAGAAGTAAAGGAACTCAAAGCGTATATCGAAGAAGCATTTGCCGATTACAACGACATCAACGAAGATACCCGTACGCAACTTGAGCTAATCAATCTGTCACTCGCTGAGTTACAAGCGAAAAGAACCGAGAATCAATCTCGCCCCCGGATTGGTTACGTGAAATAAACAGTTCATGTAAATAACTCATATAAAATAAATAAATTCACTAACTTTGTGGCCTTAAATAGAAAACGATACAAAAACGATAAACGATCATGGAGTACAATTTCAGAGAGATTGAGAAGAAGTGGCACGACTACTGGATTGCCGAAAAGGTTTATAAAGTCGAAAAAGACACGAATAAGCCTAAATACTATGTATTGGACATGTTCCCCTATCCTTCCGGTGCGGGATTGCACGTTGGCCACCCGCTCGGTTATATAGCTTCTGATATTTATTCGCGTTTCAAACGTTTGCAAGGTTTTAACGTATTGCACCCGATGGGTTACGACGCTTACGGATTGCCCGCCGAGCAATACGCCATCCAGACCGGCCAACATCCGGAGATCACGACAAAAAATAATATAGCCCGTTATCGGGAGCAATTGGAAAAGATCGGTTTCTGCTACGATTGGAGCCGTGAGATCCGTACCTGCGATCCCGAATATTACAAATGGACGCAATGGGCCTTCATCCGGATGTTCAACAGCTACTACTGCAACGACGAGAAGCAAGCCCGCCCGATCAGCGAGTTGATACAGGCTTTCGAGACCAGTGGTACGGAAGGTCTGAACGTAGCTTGCGGAGAGGAACTTAGTTTCACCGCCGAGGAATGGAAAGCCAAGAGCGATAAAGAAAAACAAGAGATATTACTCAACTACCGGATCGCTTATCGTGGCGAGACCATGGTAAACTGGTGTGCCGCCTTGGGTACCGTATTAGCGAATGATGAGGTCGTGAACGGTGTTTCCGAGCGTGGAGGCTATCCGGTGGAACAAAAGATCATGCGCCAATGGTGCTTACGTGTATCCGCTTACGCGCAACGCCTGTTGGACGGATTGGATACGATCGACTGGACGGATTCCTTGAAAGAGACCCAAAAGAACTGGATCGGACGCAGCGAAGGTGCCGAGGTTCGCTTCAAGGTAAAAGACAGCGACAAGGAATTCACGATCTTTACGACCCGTGCCGATACGATGTTTGGTGTTACCTTCATGGTATTAGCTCCGGAAAGCGAATTGGTTCAACAATTAACTACGGCAGACCAAAAAGCAGAAGTAGACGCTTACCTAGATCGTACCAAGAAACGTACCGAGCGCGAGCGCATCGCCGACCGTCAGGTAACCGGTGTATTCAGTGGTTCCTATGCTATTAACCCGTTTACGGGCGAGGCGGTTCCCATCTGGATCAGCGACTATGTATTGGCCGGCTACGGTACGGGAGCGATCATGGCGGTTCCGGCGCACGATAGTCGCGACTACGCTTTCGCGAAGCATTTCGGACTGGAAATCCGCCCCTTGGTGAAAGGTTGCGACGTAAGCGAGGAAAGTTTCGATGCCAAGGAAGGTATCGTATGCAATTCTCCGAGAGCCGGCGTTACTCCTTATTGCGATCTTTCCTTGAACGGACTGACGATCAAGGAAGCGATAGCCGCTACCAAGAAATACGTAAAAGATCACGATCTGGGACGTGTGAAGATAAACTACCGCTTGCGCGACGCTATTTTCAGCCGCCAGCGTTATTGGGGCGAACCGTTCCCGGTATATTACGACGCCGATGGCATGCCTCAGATGTTGCCGGAAGAATGTCTGCCCCTGTTGCTGCCGGAAGTAGATAAATTCTTGCCTACCGAGACGGGCGAGCCTCCATTAGGACACGCCGTTAAATGGGCTTGGGACACGGTAAACCAAAAAGTCACCGAGGTATCGAAGATCGATAACCAGACGATCTTCCCGCTAGAGCTTTGTACGATGCCGGGCTTCGCCGGTTCTTCCGCTTATTATTTGCGCTATATGGACCCGCATAATGATAAAGCCTTGGTAGCTAAAGACGTGGATGAATATTGGAGAAACGTGGATTTATATATCGGTGGTACGGAACACGCTACCGGCCACTTGATTTACAGCCGTTTCTGGAATAAGTTCTTGTTCGACTTGGGTATCGTTTGCGAGGAAGAGCCGTTCAAGAAATTGATCAACCAAGGTATGATCCAAGGACGCTCGAACTTCGTGTACCGCATCAACGGAACCAATAAATTCGTTTCCTTGAACTTGAAAGACCAATACGAGGTCACCCCTATCCATGTAGACGTAAATATCGTATCTAACGATCTGTTGGATATAGAGGCTTTCAAGAACTGGCGTCCGGAATACAACGACGCGGAGTTCGTATTGGAAGATGGTAAATATATCTGCGGATGGGCGGTCGAGAAGATGTCCAAATCCATGTTCAACGTAGTGAACCCGGATATGATCGTTGAGAAATATGGTGCCGATACCCTACGTTTGTACGAGATGTTCCTAGGCCCGTTGGAGCAATCCAAGCCTTGGGATACGAACGGTATCGATGGCGTACACCGTTTCTTAAAGAAGCTTTGGGGCTTGTTCTTCGGCAATACGGATACCCTGCAAGTTACCGATGCCGAGCCTACGGCCGACGAATTGAAATCCTTGCATAAGCTGATCAAGAAAGTAACGTTCGACATCGAGCATTTCTCATACAACACGTCCATTAGCGCCTTCATGATTTGCGTGAACGAGTTAACGAGCTTAAAATGCAGCAAGCGCGCCATCTTGGAGCCGCTGATCACTTTATTGGCTCCGTTCGCTCCTCATATAGCGGAAGAGCTATGGCATCAATTAGGACATGATACGACCATCTGCGATGCCCGGTGGCCGAAACACAACGAAGAATATCTCAAGGAGAAATCCGTTGTTTACGCGATCTCATTCAATGGTAAAGCTCGCTACAACCTAGAGCTACCGGCGGATATTTCTAAGGAGGACGCCGAGAAAGCGGCTTTGAATCATGAGAACTCAGCGAAGTGGATGGAAGGCAAGGCCGTTAAGAAAGTTATTGTCGTTCCCGGCAAAATCGTTAATATCGTAGTGGGATGAACTTAAAACTCACAAAAATCTATTTTTCCGTACAGGATTATCTAATGATCCTGTTCGGAACTCTATTATACGGATTCGGATTCAACGCCTTTATCCTTTCCAACGAGATCGTGACAGGTGGGGTAAGTGGTATCTGCGCGTTGATCTTCTTTGCCTCCAATGGATTGATCCCGGTATCCGTATCTTATTTTGTCATCAACGTAGCCTTGTTGGTGGTAGCCTTAAAGATCCTTGGTCTAAAATTCTTGATAAAAACTATTTTCGGAGTTTTCTCACTCTCGGCTTCTCTCTCTCTCTTTGAGTGGCTGCTGAAAGGACAACCTATACTGCACGACCAGCCGTTTATGGCTATCATAATCGGAGCGTTCATGTGTGGTGCCGGACTAGGATTGGTATTCTCGGCGAACGGTAGTACCGGAGGTACGGATATTATCGGTGCGGTAATCAATAAATATAAGAATATATCGATCGGACGTATCCTTCTGTTTTGCGATTTCTTCATCATCAGTTCCTCTTTCTTCCTGTTCCATAACGTGGACAAGATCGTTTTCGGTTTCGTGGAGATGGTCATAAGCAATTACGTTCTCGACATGGTATTGAACGGTAACCGCCAATCCGTACAATTCCTCATCTTCTCCCAGAAGTACGACGAGATAGCGGATCGCATCATCCATGACTTAGGCCGTGGCTGCACGATACTAGACGGCGAGGGCGGTTATTCCCGCAAACCCGTCAAGGTAGTCGTACTACTCGCCAAGAAATCCGAATCCGTCTCCATCTTCCGGATCGTGAAACGGATAGACCACCAAGCGTTCATCTCCCAAAGCATTGTCCGAGGGGTATATGGTGAGGGGTTCGATCAGATAAAGACTTAAAAAAGAATATACAAACAATTTAAAGCATTTCCATACGTTATATATCTACCGTATAGAAATGCTTTCTTATTTAATAGATTACGAAATATGAAACTTGTATTCGCGACAAATAATCAACACAAACTGGACGAGGTCCGCAAGATAACCGCCGGATACGCGGAAATCATAAGTTTATCCGATATCAATTGCCATGACGATATCCCCGAGACGGCAGATACCTTAGAGGGAAATGCTTTGCTAAAAGCCCGCTATATCAAGGAGAAATTCGGATATGATTGTTTCGCTGACGACACGGGATTAGAAGTCGAGGTATTGAATAATGCTCCGGGAGTCTATTCGGCTCGTTACGCAGGAACAGAGCACGACTCGGAAGCTAATATGAACAAGCTGTTGTCCGAAATGAATCATAAAGAAAACAGAAAAGCACGTTTCCGCACGGTCATAGCTCTAGTCCTTGACGGAAAAGAATATACCTTCGATGGTATCGTAAATGGCTCTATCACTACCAAAAAACGCGGAGATAGCGGATTTGGATACGATCCTATATTCATGCCTGATACCTATACACAAACTTTCGCCGAGATGGGTAACGATACAAAAAACCAGATCAGCCATCGTGCGAAAGCCGTCATGAAGTTAACATCATTTTTATCTGATTACAATTGTTAATATGAGACATATACTTACTATCATTCTATTTTCATTCTTTTCATTCACTGTATTAGCCACTAATTTTAATACAACCGGATGGAAAACGTATCTTTCTTACAATAACACAAACAGCGTAGAGGAATCGAACGACCAAGTATTTGTGGTAGCGGAAGGATCTCTTTATACGTATGGAAAAGATGATAATAGTATTAAGCAATATTATAAAGGAAACGGATTAAATGATAATACGATTTCTTTGATCCGCTATAATAAACAAACAAAATCACTCCTTATTATCTATGATAATTCAAATATAGATATACTTGAGGGAGGAGTGGCGACAAATCTACCTTATCTGTCGACCAGTACGTCCATAAGAGACAAACAAATCAATTCAGTATTAGTAAACGATGAATATGCCTATTTATCGACAGCATTTGGTATCGTCGTGATCAATATGGCCAAAAAGGAAATAAAGGATACCTACAAGCTTTCCTTAAATATAACATCGTGTGCCATACAGAATGGCAATATATATGCCTCTACAACCAATAAGGCAGAAGTATCTTCGGGGATTATATACGCCTCATTAAAAGAGAACCTACTGGATAAGGCAAACTGGAAGCCCTATGGATTATCAAACCTTTCCGATAGTCATACGATCTCAGCTATCGCTTCATTCAAGAATACCTTGTTCTACTTGGTCAGTCAGCAAGGTATCTTCTATGAAAACAATGGAGAGCTTTCCCGAATAATAAATAGCTCAACCCTAAAATACATGAAAGTAATAGGCGAAAAATTAGCATGTATAGATAACTCAAGGGTTTTCATCGTATCCGATACGCAAAAGTTTGACCAAATAAACTTAAGTATCAATGATATCAGTACCTATCAAACAGACAAATATTGGATAGCGGAAGGAAGCAAAGGGCTACGTTCCATCCAACGGAAAGGCTCAAATAGTTTTGAGGCTCTTAATGAACCTATCATTTTAGACGGACCTTACAGCAATAGCGCATTCGATATTGTTTGTAAAAATGATAAAGTATATATGATCATAGGAGGTAAAGACCTCCTAAATGGTAAGCGCTTCGACAAAGGAGGTTATATTCTTACATACGATTATGATAAATGGTCTTTTATCGATCCTAAAGAAGCCCAAAAGAAACTCAATTTACCAAGAAATCCACGAGACTATACAAGTATAGCCGTAACGACCGACGATTCTAATGACGAGATCGTATACGCCTCTTCCATGGGTGATGGCGTTATCCAATATAAGAATGGAACTCCCGTCCAGTCATACAATGAAAAGAATGCCTTTAAAGAAACCGCGGGAGGCTATGGGTCCGGTTATTGTTATATAGATGGACTGGCCTTTGATAAAAATGGAAATTTGTGGATGACAAGCTCAGAGGTTAACCATGCGGTACTTGTTCTTGACAAAGCAGGAGCATGGCATCGTTTGGATATCGAGCAACTTAGAGGAGTTTATACAATAAACGATATACTCATAACCTCCACGAACGACAAATGGATTTATGTGCCTCGTAACACCCCTAAACTTGTAATGATACCGAATAGCGAGTCTTTAGACGAAGTTTCCTCGTATGAGTTTACTACACTTATTGATACCGACGGAAAAGAATTGACTCCTAGTAATTATACATGCGTAGCCGAGGATAAGGATGGATATATCTGGGTTGGTACGAATCGGGGGGCCGTATATTTCACTAAACCTAGGATCTCTTCCGCTGAGGATAAAGCCGCTACACGTTGTACAAGGGTAAAATATACCAATGAGGAAACTGGCAATCTCGCTTATTTCTTAGATAACGTTGTCGTCACGACCCTAAAAGTAGACGCAGGTAATCGAAAATGGATTGGAACCAAAGGAAATGGCGTCTATGTTCTAGATAATGATAATGAGACAATCGTTTATCAATTTAATACGACCAATAGCCCGCTCCTTTCCGATAACATATACGATATAGAGATAAACGATAAGACCGGTGAGGTTTTTATCGGTACCGATAAAGGACTAAATTCCTATCAAGGAGAAGCTTCGGAGGGTAAATCTGATTACTCGGAGATCTATGCATATCCTAATCCGGTACGTCCCGAACATATGGATAAAGTAACGATTGTAGGATTAATGGATAATTCGAATGTAAAAATCACGGATTTAAACGGAAATATTATTTATCAAACTAAATCCTTGGGGGGGCAAGCTATCTGGAATTGCCGGAGCGCAAACGGATCACGTGTAGCGACAGGCGTATATCTTGTACTAGCTTCCACAGAGGAAGCCTCAGAGAGCGTTGTAACAAAAATCATTGTAGTCAAATAGAACAATGAATCAGTCAGAGAAAGTTTTACTCAACTCCAGATTAATAAATCAAGTAAAAGAGGCTGTCTCAAAATAAACTTGAGATGGCCTCTGTTGTTTTATTCCAAGT
>OLSE01002104.1_pt1 | contig 12611 bp, 10 predicted proteins | sample 1673191 | NCBI WGS metagenome assembly OLSE01 (sample SAMEA3136764, study PRJEB25190) | human gut metagenome | biome: human gut; feature: human-associated habitat; material: faeces | place: Austria | collected 2013
TGGAGCGCCTGCCCGGCATCGGCCCGAAGTCGGCGCAGCGCATCGCCTACTGGATACTCAACACCGACAAGGCCACGGCGCTGCGCCTGTCCGAGGCCATCGCGGAAGTGAAGGACCAGGTGCACTTCTGCCGGCAGTGCTTCAACTACGCCGAGGACGACCTGTGCGAGATATGCCGGTCGTCCCGGCGCGACCCGGGCATCATCTGCGTGGTCAGCGCGCGACATTCCGCCCATCGAGCGCACGGCCGTGTTCTCGGGCCTGTACCATGTGCTGGGCGGCGCCCTGTCGCCCATGGAGGGCATCGGCCCGGACAACCTGCGCATCGCCGAGCTCATGAAGCGCCTGGCATCGGGCGAGGTGACCGAAGTGGTGCTGGCCACCAACCCCAACGTGGAGGGCGAGACCACGGCCGCCTACCTGGCGCGCCTCATCAAGCCGCTCGGCGTGAACGTGACGCGTCCCGCCAGCGGCCTGCCCGTGGGCGGTGACCTGGAGTTCGCCGACGAGGTGACGCTCGGCCGCGCCATCGAGGCGCGTCGGCCGCTGTAGGCGGGGGAGGACGAAGGCAGGCGCCGAGGGCGCAGGCCGCCCTGATAGGGCAAGAGGCCGCCGCGCTTTCGCACGACGGCCTCTTCGCACCCAAGAAAAGACGAAGGGTTCTGCCCCCTCCAAAAAACAGAACCCCTATCTTTACCGAAGCAACAAAGCCTCTGTAAATGCAGGACTCAGTATACCACCCTCCTTCACAAAATCACAACACATTTTTTCGGCGAAAGAACGCCTTGCGGTTGGATGCGAGGGAGCCCCTGGTAACGACTCGGCGCGCGCTGCGGAAAGGGCGCCGAAAGGAAGGAGGGGAGCACCGGGACGGGTGCCCTGCCATGCTATACTTATGCGCCGAAAGGACGGGTGCAATGACCATGGTGAACATCCCCAGCCCGGCCCTCGCCATCGTGGGCCGCCACAACTCGGGCAAGACGACGCTTATCGAGCAGCTCATAGCCGAGCTGGTCGCGCGCGGCTATGACGTGGGCAGCGTGAAGCACCACAGCCACGTGGGCTTCGACATCGACTATCCCGGCAAGGACTCGTACCGCCACCGCGCCGCCGGCGCGAGCGAGACGGTGATCGCCGCACCGGGCCAGATGGCGCGCATCAAGACGGTGGAGGGCGAGGTGGAGTGCTCCGACATCGTGCGCAGCATGCACGGGCACGACATCGTCATCGTGGAGGGCTACCGCAAGAGCGGCCTGCCCACCATCGAGATCATGCGTTCCGGCAACGAGGCGGACGCGCGCGTGGCCGACGTGTTCGAACAGGGCGCGCGCCACGGATGGCCGCTGGGCACCGACTTCACGCAGTTCTCGCGCGGCACGGTGCCGCCCGCGGACGACGAGGACGCGCGCGAGGCGCTGCGCCGCGTCATGGAGGGCGACGACGTGCCGGCCGACGCCTCGGCGGTGGGCGAGCATTTCAAGACGCAGCACCCCGACCACGTGGACATCTCCAACAAGCTGCCCACGTCCGACACGGTGGCCGTGGTCACCGACATCGCCGAGGCCGTGCATGCCGCCAAGCTGTACAACGTCCCGTCGTTCGACCTGTGCGACGTGGCCGGCCTCGCCGACTTCGTGGAGGAGCACTACGTGCGCCCGCGCGTGACCGTGGTCATCCAGGCGGGCGGCGAGAGCCGGCGCATGGGGCGCAGCAAGGCAACCGTTCCCTTCGCGGGGCGCCCGCTCATCTGCCGCCTCGTGGAGCGCTTGGCCCCGGTGTCCGACGATCTGGTCATCACCACGAACGAGCCGGACAACCTGGCGTTTCTGCACGCCGAGTTCCCGCAGTACCGCATCCAGCTCGTGTGCGACGCGTTCGACTACCGCGGCGCGCTGCCCGGCCTCTACACGGCCATGCAGGCCGCCCGCAACCCCTACGTGGCCGTGGTGGCGTGCGACATGGTGTTCGCCTCGGGGTCGCTCGTGGTGGCCGAGGCGCTGGCCATGAACGAGTCGGGCGCCGACGTGGTGGTGCCCGTGAACAAACACGGCTACGAGCCGTTCCATGCCCTGTACCGCCGCATGGCCTGCCTGCCCGCCGTGCGCCGCGCGCTCGACCGGGGGGAGAAGCGCGCCCAGGCGTTCTTCGACGATGTGAAGGTGCTGGAGTTCCCGCAGAGCAAGGTGTTGGAGGCGGAGCCCATGGGCGGCTGCTTCATCAACGCGAACACGCCCGACGAGCTGCACGCGCTCGAGGAGTCGTTCCTGGAAGGATAGGCATGCCCAACCTCATCGACATCGTGGAAGTGGCCGAGGCCCTGGAGAGCAAGGCCGTGTTCCTGGCGCCCGATCGCTGCACCGTGGTGCGCAACCGCCACTCCTCGTGCCGGAAGTGCACCGATGCGTGCCTGACGGATGCCGTGGGTGCGAAGGACAACGTGCTCGCCCTCGACAACGAACGGTGCGTGGCGTGCGGCGCCTGCACCACCGTGTGCCCCACCGAGGCGCTCATCCCGCTCGCCCCGCTCGACGAGGACCTGGCCGCCTCGGTGGCCGACGCCGTGGTGGCCTCGGGCGGCCGCGCTGTTTTCGCGTGCGCCCGCATCGCCTCGAAGCGCAAGGGGGACCCCACGAAGTTCGCGGAGGTGCCGTGCCTGGCGCGCATGGAGGAAAGCGTTCTGTTGGAATTGGCGGCCCGCGGCGTGGAGGATATCCTGCTGGTGGACGGCACCTGCGCCACCTGCAAGTTCCGTGCGTGCGTGCCGGGCATCGACGCCACGGTGGCCTCGGCGAACCAGCTGCTGGCCGCCCAGGGTTCGCCCATCCGCGTGGAGCGCGCCTCGGCGTTCCCGGACGACGTGCTGCTGGAGGACGCGCGCAGCCTGCTGGGTGCCTCGCGCCGCGGTTTCTTCTCGCAGGCCAAGGGCACGGCGCTGGATGCGGCCGGGAAGACGGTGGAGGTTGCCTTCAAGAAGACCGGCATGGCGAACGTGCCGTCGCTGCGCGACAGGCTGCGCATGTCCGATGCGGGCACGCTGCCCCAGTTCAATCCCGTGCGGCGCATGCATGTGCTGGATGCCATGGACAGCCTGGGACCGTCGGTGGCGCCCGAGATAGACACGCGCCTGTTCGGCAGCGTGCACGTGGATGCCGAGGCGTGCTCGTCGTGCGGCATGTGCGCGGTGTTCTGCCCCACCGGCGCGCTCAAGAAGAGCGACCTCGTGCCCGAGGAGGGCGAGGGCAGCTTCCTGGAGTTCTCGGCGGCCGACTGCGTGCAGTGCAACCTGTGCGCCGACGCCTGCCTGAAGGACTGCCTGACGGTGAGCCCCATCGTGGCCACCGAGGAGTTGTTCGACTTCGAGCCCCGGCTGATCTACCTGCCGAACCCGCCCGCGCGCCCGGGCATCCTATCGAGCCTGAAGCGGTAAGCCGCACGCGGTCGCCGGCGGATTATTCGTGCCTTTCGCGAACTGTACCTTTTCTTTGTACAGAACATACTGTATAAGTAAAGTGAACAGTTAGGTAAGCAGTCCGGCGCAGGCGCCGAGTGCGAGCGAAGGCGGGCGAGTCAACTTGAACAGCGATTTCATCGTGGCGGTGCACGCATTGGTGTTCCTGAACCACAAGCAGGGCGTCGTGTCGAGCGAGGCGCTGGCGGAGAACGTGTGCACGAACGCCGCCCGGGTCCGCAAGGTCATGGCGCCGCTCAAGCGCGCGGGGCTCGTGGAGACGCGCGAAGGCAACGAGGGGGGCTACCGGTTCGCGGCCGACCCGGTTGGCACCGACCTGGCGTCCATCGCCGAGGCGCTGGGCGTGCGCTTCGTCGAGGCGCGCTGGCACAGCGGCGATGCCGACAAGGAGTGCCTCGTGGCCTCCGGCATGGGCGGCATCATGGACGGCATATTCGCCGAGCTGGACGAATGCTGCCGCGAGCGCTTGAAACAGGTGACGGTGGCGTCCATCGACGACCGCATCTTCGGCGGGGCGTCCGCGGCAAAGCCCGCGTAGCGCCGCATCCCCTCCCGCGTTCGGCCCCGCGCCGACGACGACCGATGAGGAGCAACCATGGGTTTCTCGCTTGAGACGAGCGTTCCGGCGCTCACCGTGTTCGTCCAGGGCCTGTTGAGCTTCTTCTCGCCCTGCGTGCTTCCGCTCATCCCGCTGTACGTGGGTTATCTCGCAGGCGGGGCGGGTGTCGAGGGCGACGACGGCACCATCGCGTACCCGCGCAAGAAGGTGCTGGTGAACACCTTGTTCTTCGTCGTGGGCGTGAGCTTTGCGTTCTTCCTGCTGGGCTTCGGATTCACGGCGCTCGGCCAGTTCTTCACCGGAAACCAGCGCGTGTTCTCGATCGTCGCCGGCGTCATCATGGCGGCGTTCGGCCTGTACATGCTGGGCGCGTTCGGCAAGACGAAGGCGGTGGAGAAGGAGCGTCGTCTGCCGTTTCGGCTGAATAGGTTCGCGATGAACCCGCTGGTGGCGCTGGTGCTGGGCTTCACGTTCAGCTTCGCGTGGACGCCGTGCGTGGGTCCGGTGCTGGCCAGCGTGCTGCTGATGGCGTCGTCGAGCGCTTCGGCCGCGGCAGGCTTCGGGCTGGTGGCCGTGTACACGATCGGCTTCGTGCTGCCGTTTTTGGCGGTGGGTCTGTTCACGGGCGAGGTGCTGCGCTTTTTCCGTACGCACGGCAACGTGGTGAAGTATACGGTGAAGGTGGGCGGCGCGCTGCTCATCGTCATGGGCGTGATGACCGTGACCGGGTGGATGAACGGCGTGACCAGCTATCTGTCGTCGTTCGGCGGCGCGCCCGCTGCGCAGGAGCAGCCGGCCGACCAGGGCGCGGATGAGGCGAAGGGCGACGGGGCGAACGGCGGTTCGTCCGATGCTTCCGATGCGGGCAAGGATGCCGGCTCGGGCGATGGCGCTGCGAGCAAGGCCGATGCGCAGGCGGCGCCGCTGGCCGACCTCAAGCTGGTCGACCAGAACGGCGAAGAGCACTCGCTGGACGAGTACCGCGGCAAGACGGTGTTCCTCAACTTCTGGGCCACCTGGTGCGGGCCGTGCCAGCGCGAGATCCCCGACATCGAGAAGCTGTACCGGGATCGTGGCGAGAACGAGGGCGACCTCGTGGTGCTGGGCGTGGCGAATCCTAAAACCGACAGCCGTCCCAACAACAGCGACGTGTCCGAAGCCGACGTGAAGGCGTTCATCGACGAGCGGGGCATTACGTATCCCGTGCTCATGGACACGACGGGCGAGATGTTCAGCGGCTATCGCATCTTGTCGTTCCCCACGACGTTCATGATCGACAAGGACGGCAACATCTTCGGCTATATCAGCGGCATGCTGACCCCCGACATGATGGACAGCATCGTCGAGCAAACCATGTCCGGTGTGAGGAAGTAGCGCTACGCCGCCCGCCCGCCGCTTCGCGCGGCGCCTCCGTAACGCGGATGTTTCACGTGAAACATCTGTTCGTAAAAGGGATCCTGCGGGATCCCTTTTCGCGCTCTGCTGCTCGACGCGGCGTATTCGCAAGCTCTTACTTTACAACGTAAATAAAACACGTTACCATTCACTTTACGTTGTAAAGAAAAACGAACAAGGAGGGACTATGGGAGAGTACGACGTATCGCGTCGCTCGTTCCTGAAGGGGATCGGCTTGGCGGGCCTTTCTGCTGGTACGCTGGGGACGCTGGGCGCGACGGGCATCGCCTTCGCCGACGATGCGCCCGTCGCCGAATCGGTGGACGCGTATCGGCAGCTTGCGTGCGAGACGGCGCTTGTGCCGGTGAAGAAGGCGGCATGCCCGGGGCCGCGCGGGCCGGTCGGCTTCGAAGACCGCGACATCGCCGCGAGCGACATCGCTTCGACCGAGGATTGCGACATCGTGGTGGTGGGCGCAGGTATCGCCGGGCTCATGGCCAGCCTCAAGGCAGCCGAAGAGGGCGCGAAAGTCATCTGCATCGAGAAGATGACGAAGGGCCGCGGCTGCTTCGAGTGCTTCGGCGCCGTGGGGGCGAAGTGCCAGGAGGGCACCGAGATCGACAAGGTGGCGCTGTTGGACGAGATGTACCGCAGCGCGTACTGGCGCGTGCGCCCCGAACCCATACGCACCTACGTCGACCGTTCGGGCGAGGCTACCGATTTCTGGCAGGCCGAACTCGACAAGGGACAGAACGGCTTCGTCATCTCGAAGGTGGAGCAGGCTCCCTCCACCTGCGGCATGCCGGCGCTGACCCCGCTCATCGACACGGAGCTGGGCTTCTACGACAGCCCCTCGCTGCCGCCCGACGCCGGAGTGCGCTCCGGCTATTCGGGCATCTACGTGTGCCTCGAGATGCAAGAGGTGGCGAAGGCCTACGACAACCTCGACCTGCGCTTCAGCACGCCGGGCGTGCAGCTGGTGCGCGACGGTTCGGGACGCGTGGGCGGCGTCATCGCCAAGAGCGGCGACGAGTACGTGCAGATCAACGCCGGAAAAGGCGTGATCCTGGCCACGGGCGGCTACGATGCGAACCCTGAGCTCATGGAAGCGTGGACGCGTCCGGAGGATTATGCCTCGTCGAGTTGGTGGAACCCCGGTTGGGGCACCACGGGCGACGGGCATCTCATGGGCATCAAAGCAGGCGCGCAGATGGATCCGTGCCCTCAGCCGGTGATGAACTTCCGCTGGGGCAATCCCGATTCGTTCTACGACGCGCGCACGTGGAACGCCGTGTACTTCGCCCTCATGGTGAACGGCGACGGCAAGCGCTTCGTGCGCGAGGATCTGCCCTTCCAAAGCGTGTCGAACGCGCAGAACGCCCAGCCCGACTTCGGGAAGAGCTGCTGGCAGGTGTTCGACGATACCATGTTCGAGGGCATGGAGGACGCGGTTGAGGAGTTCAAGCAGAAGGGCTGGCTGTTCGAGGGATCAACGCCCGAAGAGCTGGCCGCCGCCTGCGGCGTCGACCCGCAGGGCCTCGCCGACACCATCGCGCGGTACAACGGGTTTTTCGAGGCCGGCGTGGACGAGGACTTCGGACGCGACCTGGCGGGAACCATCCCGTTCACGGGCACGCGCTTCTTCGCGCTGACCACGAACAGCTGCGTGCTCGCCACGGTGGGCGGGCTCACCATCGACGGTTCGTGCCGCGTGCTCGATACCGACGACCGGGTGATCGAGGGGCTGTACGCCGTGGGCAACGCGTCGGGCAACTTCTTCGCCGGCAACTACCCCCGTCATATCCCTGGAACGTCCATCGGACGCGCCGTCACGTTCGGCTACGTTGCCGCCGAGCATGCGGTGAAAGGAGCGTAAAGCCATGTTGAACGTCAAACGATCCACGGTAGGCGCGTTGTCGACGGTTGCGCTTGTCCTTTGCCTGACCTTGGGGTTGGCGGCATGTGCGCCGCAGACATCAGAACCCGGCGCCGATGCGGACGGCTCGTCGGCCAAGACGACGCAGACCGCTGCCGGCGACGGCACCGGTGCGTATGTGTCCGACGAGCAGTGCTTGAGCTGCCATGGAGGCTCGTACGAGGCGCTGGCCGAGACCACTTCGTCCTACGAGCAGAGCAACCCGCACGACTCCCTCCACGGAGGGTACAACTCCTGCGTGAACTGCCATGCGCGCGACAAGGAGATCACCGACAACCAGTGCATGCACTGCCACGATTGGCCGCATAATCCCGCGGCGTAACGCCGATCGGCCTGTTCGGAAGAGGAGCCGGAGCGAGCGCGCTTCGGCTCCTCTTGGTTTTCGCATGCGAAGGAGGCGGGAGGGCTCGCGGCCGGGCATGCTCATGCTATGCTGGGCGAAACGAGGTGCTGGCAGGAGGGACGCGGCGTGGATGCGGAAACCGAAAAGAAGCGGAAGAGCGGGCTGACCCGGGACGTCATCGTGGATACCGCGTATCGCATGATCGATCGCGACGGCATGGGCGCATTCACGATGCGTGCCCTCGGCGCGGAGCTGGGCGTGTCGGCCATGGCGTTCTACGCGCACTTTTCCTCGCGCGAGGAGGTGCTGGTGGCGGTGCTCACGCGCTTCATGGAAACGCTCGACACCGATCCGGTGCCGGGAGAGCGGTGGGACGACACGCTGCGGCGCACGATGACCTCCATCCATCGGGAGTACTGCGCGCATCCGCACATGAACGATATCGACCTCGATCCGAACATCTCTTACGCGGGTTTGGCGGCCCACACCGAGAAGATCGTGTCGCTGCATCTCGACCAGGGTATGCCCGAGCCCGTGCTCACGAAGGCGTGGGCCATGGTGGACGCCTTTCTCACCGGGTTCAACGGAAGCGCGATCGCCGCCCAGAAGCGACGGCTGGCAGACGAGGCGGCGGGTGGCGCGACGCGCGACATGCCCGTGTGGCAGCGCATCGTGGATTCGGCGTACTCGGAAGAGTCGTTCGCGAACGGCGTGGAGATGATCATCATGGGTGTGCGTGGCTTGGCGGCACCCGACCCGTGCGAGTGGCATACCCCGAAATAATGCCGCGCCCCGGGGAGGTCGGGGCGCGGGTAGGATGCTGCGCGCGGGAGGGGAGGGCGCGCAGCTTATGAGGGGAACGCGTTACTTGGCGGCCACGAGCTTGACCACGTGCAGGGCCTCGGTCATCGTGCGGCCGCAGGCGACGCCGTGCATCTGGTCGGGGTAGTTGCCGCTGAAGAGCGACCCCGAGCAGTCGCCGGCGCAGTACAGGCCCTCGATGGGCTCGAAGTCGGTGTTGAGCGCCTGGCAGTCGGCGTTGATGCGGACGCCGTCGATGGTGGTGAGCAGCGTGCCGCCCAGCGTGGCGCCGAAGAACGGCGGGGTGCGCAGCTCGGAAAGGCGGTAGGGCTCCTTGCCGAAGTCGACGTCTTCCTGGTTGTCGTACAGCTCGTTGTAGCGCTCGCAGGTGGCGAGGAACGTCTTCTTGGCGTCGGCGTCGAAGCCAAGCTTGTCGGCAAGCTCGTCGAGCGTGTCGGCCTTCTGCAGGCGACCGTCGGCCAGCTCCTTCTCGAAGTACTTGTCCAGGTCGTACGTGCCGTCTTCCTTCTTCACGCCCAGCACGCCCGTGCGGGTGCCGGCCGAGCAGCCGAGGGTGTGGAAGCGCTGCACGTCGTCGCCGAAGTTGCCGTCCCAGACGCTGATGTACACGCCGCCGGGCTGCTGCGCGGCCGCATGGGGCAAGTAGTCGTAGTCGGCGGACTCGAGGGCGAAGCGCTCGCCGCGCAGGTTCACCTTGAGGAAGGGCTGCGTGCCGGGGTTGAACTGGCCGTTGCCCGGCCACTGCGGATTGCCGGCCTTGACGGACTCCTCGGTGTAGCCCGCGGTGGTGCCGGGCGCGACGAGGCCGCGGTCGAAGATCATCGTGGCGCTGGTGATGTCTTTCACCGCGCCTGCCCACAGCGCCGCCTTGATGCCGTCGCCCGTGTTGTTCTGGTTGTAGCCCAGCGCGGTCACCGACGCGGTGGTGATGGGGGACAGCGACGAGAGCATGGCGGGGTTCGCGGAGTAGCCGCCCGTGGTCAGCAGCACGCCCTTCTTGGCGTTGATCTGCGTGTAGCCGTTGTCAGTCTTGAAGATGGCGCCGGTAACCTTGCCGGAATCCTCGGTGACCAGCTTCACCAGCTCGTGCTTGTAGGAGATCTCGTAGCCGTTGTCGTTCATGACCTTCTCGAACAGCTCGTTGCGCACGGGGACGCCGTCGCGGCCGCCCTCGGCGTTGCCGTAGTGGTGCTCGCCGCAGGGGGTGTAGAAGGGGGTGGCGCCCATGCCGCCCGGCATCTCGAACTCGTCGGCGATGACCACGGCGCCGGCTTCGCTCATGTACTTGTCGACGTACTCGAACATGTCGTTGCTCTCGTTCATCCACATGTTGATGAGGTTGTGGTCGCACGTGCCGCTGGAATAGCGAGCCCACTCGCCGTGCAGGCGGGCGCGGTCGGTGTGGTAGCCCTGGTCGGTGAAGGGCTTGGTGTCGACGGCGTTGAACCAGTGGCGCGTGGCGCCCACCTCGGTGCCCTTCTCGCACAGGACGAAGTCCATCCCCTGGTCGGACGCGTACGCGCCGGCGATCATGCCGCCGTTGCCTGCGCCCACGATGAGCAGGTCGGTGTCCTTCGTCTCGGTGATGTCGCCGATCTCCGGCGGGGCGCCCAGCCAGTCGACCGTGATGGCGGCGCTGCCGTCGTCCACGGCCACCGCGTTGTTGTCGGCCACGCCCGTGGCTGCGCTGGCAGAGCTGGAAGCGCTCTCGGCTCCGGTTGTACCCGCGGCCTTGGGCGAGCAGCCGGCCAGGCCCATGGCGGCAAGCGCGCCGACGCCTGCGACGCCGCCCAGGAAGCTGCGGCGGGAGATGCCGCCTTCGTTCGTTACGTTCGTTCCCATGATGATCCTCCTAATGGTGCGATTTGTTTTGCGGCTCCGGATGAGGAGCCGCTTCCCTCGACGTGCACTCTACGGCGTTCGGCGAGGCTTGAAACCACCCCGTCGGGGGTGTTTCGGCTGGCGAAAGGCGAGTTGGCGCGCTCCCCCTGCGAGGGTGATTTGAGGGCGATAAGGCTGATGAACGTGGTGGATGCGGGGTGCCGTGATCGGATGGCGCAGGTTTCGCTTACAATGGGAGCAAGCGATGAGGGGGAGGGAGCCTTGCAAGCGATGGTGGAACGTATGCGCGATTCGAAGCACGGCGAAAGCGCGGCTATAGTGGTGTGCGTGATCGCCTTTGCGATCATGGGCTGTGTCGGCGGCATTCTGAACGCGAGCGTGTATTCTCGCGTGGCCGAATACTACGGCATCGCTCGGGAGATTTCCACGATGACGTCGGGCTTTCTGTTCTTGATCTTGTTTCTGATCGCCACGCGCAAGCCTTCGCTGCTCGATCGGCGCTTATTAACCGTGGTGGCGCTGGGCTGTGCGATCACGGCGGCGTTCGTGCTGGAGTTCGCTCTGCAGATGGCGAACGGTCCGCTGACGGTGGCGGGCTTCCTGTTCTACAACACGGCCTCCGCGTGGGCGTCGATCATGATGGTTTCCGCGTTCTCGTCGTTGCGTTCGTCGAAGGCGGCGCTTGCGGGGGTGGTGTGCGGCATGGCGTTGGGCGAAGTGGTGCGCGTGGCGCATCCTCCGGTTTCGTTCGAGCTGGGCATTGTCGAGGCGACGTGCTCGTACGCGCTGATCATCGTGATGCTGTATCATCGAGGCGGGCGACAGCTGGACGCGATCGCGCGCGAAGCGTCCCCGGCCAGCCTCGAACTGTCCAATCCGGAATCGTTCTTGCGGCCTGCTCACGCACTGTTTTTATGCGTAGGATTGTTCAGCGTTGCGACGGGTTACGGACTCACGCTCAACGAAGTGTCCCATGCTCCTATCAGCGTCGATGTTTCGGCGGTCGTGCTGGTGGGGGTGGCCGCATGGATGCTGCTGTCGCGCAGCGAGAGCAAGGAGGACATGCTGTTCTCGTTCGCGATGCTGCTGGTGGTGGCCGGCTTCATCATCGCGCCGTTCACATTTTTGACGGATCTGCCCTCGGCGAACGCGCTTTTGCGCATCGGCGTGCGCAGCTTTGACATGCTGGTGTGGCTTGTGGTGTTGGCAGTGGGGCGGCAAAACCTGTTGGCTTTGTTGCCGACGTTCGCGCTTGTGCGTTTCATGAGCGCGGTTGGAACCGACGTGGGCGCGATTGCCGGGCATACCACGAACGATATCGTGGGTACGAATGACGATGCAGCCATGCTCATCGCCGAGGTCGTTTTGTTCGCGTTCGTCGCGTTTCTGTGGTTGGGATTCAGGAAGTTCAGTTTCGCCGACACGATCCGAGGCGTGGTGAACGTGGGTGAGCGCGAGGCTGGGCCGGTTGGGGCTGCTGCTGCCGAGGCAGTCGGCGAGGTGAGGTTTGGCGGCGCTGGCGAGACGGTGCGGCAGCTCAGCATCGAGGAGCGGTGCGTTGAGCTGGGTGCGCAGCACGGCTTGACCGAGCGCGAGACGGAGATCTTCGCCATGTTGGCCCGCGGGCGCAACGGGCAGTTCGTCATGGAACACTACGTGGTGTCGCGCAACACGGTGAAGAGCCATGTCAAACATATCTACGCGAAGTTGGATGTGCATTCCCAGCAGGAGTTGATCGACCTGGTGGAGCGCGCGGGGGAGTAGTGCGGGGTAACGCTGTACTGATAGTGGTACATGCTGCAAGCGTTGTGCGCCGTCGCGAAGAAGCCTGTACGTTGTTTGCGGGGTCATGGTGACCCCGTAAGAATCAAGAGGTTAGCTAACCGCCCAATCGAGGTGTTGTCGGCAACATTGCTCGATAAGCGCGGTTATGTAAAGTCGAGCGAACTCGAGGCTTCCGACCTCGCTTTTCTAGCGCCGGAGCTCACGAGCGAGGCCGAGGGCCCGGTCCGGGCGCCGGCCCGCGCCGACGGGCGCTGGGGCTACCGCTTCGTGAAGCGCGCCTTCGACATCGCCTTCTCGCTCGTCGCGATCGCCGTCCTCCTGATCCCCTCGATCGTCCTGTGCGCCGCCATCCGCCTCGAGAGTCCGGGCAACCCCCTGTACTCGCAGAAGCGCGTCGGCCGCATCGGCCGGGACGGCCAGATCCGCACCTTCGACATGTACAAGTTCCGCTCCATGCACA
>OLSE01002105.1_pt1 | contig 12607 bp, 15 predicted proteins | sample 1673191 | NCBI WGS metagenome assembly OLSE01 (sample SAMEA3136764, study PRJEB25190) | human gut metagenome | biome: human gut; feature: human-associated habitat; material: faeces | place: Austria | collected 2013
ACTTCAATGCGCTTGTCGCGAGGAAGGTCGACACCAACAAGACGTGCCATAGGTTGATTCCCCTCTTTCCTAGCCTTGACGCTGCTTGTGGCGCGGGTTCTCGCAGATGACGAGCACCTTGCCATGGCGTCGGATGATCTTGCATTTGTCGCACATTTTCTTGACCGAAGGACGTACCTTCATAATCAATTCCTTTCGGTTTATGTGTACCTTAGTCTATTCATACGCCCAGCCGCAGGCGGTTGTTTTCGTGCTTGCCGTGTGCCGCATGGCACACAAAATGCGCACACCTGGTTCACAGGCCGTGCAGATTTGCGCGCTTACTTGAAGCGGTACGTGATGCGCCCGCGGTTCAAGTCGTAGACGGACAGCTCCACCGTCACCTTGTCCCCCGGGAGGATCTTGATGTAGTGCATACGCATCTTGCCGGAGATATGGGCCAATATCTTGTGGCCATTTTCGAGCTCCACCCTAAACATAGCGTTCGGCAACGCCTCCAGGACGGTCCCCTCGAGCTCGATAACATCTTCTTTGGTCAAAAGTGCTCCTTCAAGCAAATCGTCACTAAACAGCAACCATAGATGATACCAAAAGTTCCAGGGAAAGGGAGAAGAAAAATAAACGAGCGCACAACACCAACAAACCCGCTGGTTCGAAGTCACCTGCTTGCCAGGCGTGCGGTTCGATGCCGCGCGGTCCTCGCTCTAGAGACGGGACCGCCAGGTATTCGCGCCAAGCGCAGCCGCCTTGTCGGCTTGGGGGAAACGGGTCGCCGTGCGACGCCGTTGTCGATGGCACTATTGTAAGGGTTTCCGGCGCCCGGTCAAGCGGACGTGCGGAAAAGACCATGCGCCGCAGGCGACGGCCTTGTAGCGCCGCCTGCGAAGCGGACAGCAACCAGCGTGCGCCCCGACGGGTTTCCGCAGCGACGCCTCCCTACAGCCGCTCGTCGTTCACCAGGTAGTGCCACACGGCCTTGCCGAGGATCCTCACCTGGGGCGCATCGGGGTCGCTCGCGTCGATCGAGCGGTCGCGATGGGAGGGGTTGTTGCTCTCGGGGTGGAGAACGATGGTGTCGCCTGCGAAGAAGATGCGCTTCATGGTGGCGTCGTCGCCGTTCACCGTGACCGCCACGACATCGCCGCTGCGCACCTCTGCGCTCTTGTCGAAATAGACGAGCGAGCCGTTCGGCATGATCTTGTCCATGGAGTCGCCCGACACCGTGAGGAAGAAGCCGTCCGGATGGCTCTCGGCGACAGGCGGGATGACGTAGGCCTCCTCGGTCACGGGGAGCATCTCGAGCGCGTCGCCTGCCGATATCCGCCCGTACACGGGAGCGGTGAGCGACGTGACCTCGTAATGGACAGAGCCTGCCACGAAGCCATCCGCCTCGTCGTCGATGAGGGAGCTCTTGCTGATGCCGAAATAGTCGGCCATGCGCTGTATCGCGCCCATGCGCGGGACGGCCCGGCCGTTCTCCCATTGGGAGACCGCCATCGGGGAAACGCCGGCGATCTTGCCCAGCTCCCCCTGCGTCAAGCAGTGCTCGACCCGCAAGCGCTTTATATTGCTGCCCAAATCCATGACGCCCACTTTCTTCTGCAGGTTTCTTTCGACTATATTCTACAATATTTTAACTTTACTTTTAGTATAAGTTTAATTATAGTTTCCGCAGCACGCAACTATAATTATTACGCTCAACGTCGTGCCCCTTTCGATTCCTGACCAGCAGAAAGGACTGCGCATGAACGTAAAGGCAGCAGTGGGCGAGCAGGACGACGCCCTGCGCCCTTGGACCGAGGCCGAAGAGACGTACCTGTCAAACGCTGCGGGAATCCTCTCCCTCGAGAACTTGGGCCGGGCGCTCGGCCGCACGGAGACATCGGTGGAGGAGGCGGCCGGGCGGCTCGGGCTCGAAGTGCGGTGCGACGGGGCTTCCTTCGTATGGTGCGATCATTGCGCCACGTGGAGAACCCGCTTGAACAGCCGCACCGGATGGTGCCGCATCTGCACGATGCGCGAGCAGCTGCGGGGGCGCGAGCGGGCCTGTGCCGAGGCCCTTGCCGCCATGGCGCCCTCCGAGCGCGCCGTCTACGAGAAGACGGAGGCCGAGCGCCAGTCCAAGCGCCTGCCGCCCCACCCTGTCAAGCGGTTCGTCTCCGCCACACCGGACGGCAAGCCGCGCATCGAGGAGGCGCGCTACCTCGCGGAAGTGGAGGAATGGGAGTACCGCGTGCTCAAGCTGCGCTACGACGCCGCCAAGACCCGCCTTAGGCGCATGCGCGAGAAGACGGGTGCGAACCCCCGGAAGGCAGGCCGGCGAAACGGGTGACACCTCCGGCATCCTATGACCACCGCGAGCGCCTACCCGGCGAGCGCGCAACAAGCGAAACGCGATACCCCCGGAAAGGAGGTGACTGGATTGACGGACTCCCGCACGGCCCAGGCCGATGTCGCCACCTGCGTGTTCAGTGTGCTGAAGACGATCGTCGAAGGCGATCCCGGCGTGGCTTCCTGCACCTACGAGCAGACGCCCACGGATGCCCAGGGACTTCCCTGCATCACGATGCAAACCCTCGACGGCACTCCCGTGGAGCGCCGCTACTTGGACGGAAGCCGCGTGGAGAACTACCGCTTCGCCCTGCTGCTGCGCCGGCAGGCCCTGGAGGACCAGGACCGGCTCGACGCCCGCGCCCTGCTCGAACGCGTGGCATCGTCGCTCGCGGAAGCGGACGTCGAACTGGGCGAGGGCCGCACAGCTTGGGACCTGTCCTTGGACACGCTGCCCTACCGCGCCGAGTCGGCGGCCGACTATGCCGACTGGAAGGCGGAACTGACCTTGAAGTACCAGACAAACCGATGAAAGGAACCGAACTATGAGCGAGAACGCCGCACCCATCTGGGGCAACGAACTGGAGTACTACATCAACACGGACACGGGCGAGGCAGCGGCCTGGACGAAGGTGACGGAGCTCCTGACGTGGGAGCCCAGCGCCGAGCCCAAGACCTACGAGCCCGCCTGGCTCGACCGCAAGGTCTCCCCCGTGTTCGTGCAGGGACGCACCTGCTCGATCAACTGGACGAAGGACACGGTGAAGAACGGCGCCCTGGAGGCATGGGTCATGGAGCACCGCAACGAGACCGACGTGGCGTGCGAGGTGTGCCGCGTGTTCACGTGGCTGGGCACGGCCGCGGCGCAGACCGCCGACATGGCCTCCTTCCTGTTCAACCCCGCCGATCCCAGCAACGCCAACGGCGGCCAGCCGGTGGTGACGGGCGGCACGCTGAACATGGCCGACGACGGTTGGACCGAGGGCACGTGGAACCCCTCGACCAAGGCCTTCGCGGCGGGCAGCGCACCGGCCCAGGCGTAACGCGGCAGCACGACCAGACGAATACAACGGGCGGCCGCCCAGCCGCGGCCGCCCGAACGACGAAGGAGGATCTTGTGGGATTCGAGTTTTCGAGCCATACCGTTACCGTGGAGATAGGAGGCAAGCCCTACGTCATCAACATGGGCGATGCGGACATGCTGGACAAGGTGGAGCATTGGAGCGACAAGCTCGCCGGCACCGACTACCCGGGATTGAGCGAGGGGCGCCTGAACGCGCTCTCCGCCGACGTGCGCAACTACCTGATGGCACTGCTCGGCAAAGAGCAGTTCGAGCAGGTGTTCGAGAACCGCCCGTTCGACTTCATCGACGGCTTGGAGCTGTTCGCCTTCCTGTACGCCGAGATCGCGAAGAGCCGCGTGGACGCCTCGTTCAAGGCCACGCTGGGCAAGTACCTGCCCGACCTGGACTGGCACGACGCCGAAGCATAGGGCCATGGAGCCGAACATCCTGCTCGAACGGGCGCCGTCGGCCGTGCCGGTCGGCAATGCATGCGTCCCTCTCAACACGTCCCACCGTACCGGCATCCAAGCCATGCGCCTCGCCGACGACCCCTTCGTGGGCGACGAGGAGAAGGCCCGCGCGCTGCTGTTCCTTTACTTCGGACGGCCCGACGGTCGCACGGGGCGGCTCGCCCTCCCCGACGCCGTGGCCGAGAACCCGCAGCTGGGCGTGGAGGCCGCGTTCGCGTTCTTCAACCTGAACGAGCCGAGGCCGCCCGAGGTTCCCGGCACGCGACCTGCCGCCGGCACGCGGGTGTTCGACTGGGATTGGGACGCGGGGCGTGTGGCCGCCGACTTCCAACGCGAGTACGGCCTCGATCTGACCGACCGCGGCTTGCGGCTGCACTGGTGGCGCTTCTGGTCGCTGCTGCGCAACCTGAGCGAGTCGTCGCTCACCATGCAGGCCGTCGGCGTGCGCGGCACTGTGCCCGACGAGAAGAAGATGGGGCGCGAGGCGGTGGAGAGCCTCATGAGGCGCAAGGCCGCCCTCATGCTCCCCGCCCGCACCGAGGAGGAGGCCCTGCAGCTGACCCACCTGAGGTACCGGTGGGCGCTGGAGGTGTGACAGCCGCGCAAAACAAGCCAGAGTAAAACCAATAGGAACCAAGCTGGAAAGGAGACGAGCCTTGGATACTGTGCGCGAAAAAACAAGGGCACCAGCGCGTATGCATAACGAAATTCTCGCAAACGATGCGAGTGGAGCCAAAAGCCTCGAAAGAAAAAACCGCAGGAAAGGGGGCGTCCCATGTCGGACATCAGCGTTGCCATCGGAGTGACCATAAACGCATCCCGTTACGAAGCAGCCCTCGCGTCCATCGCCACCGCCACAAATCGGCAGATCGGAGCTCTCGCAACAGCCTTTGCGGCGCTTAACGGCGTTGCCGGCGCCGCCGAAGCCGTCAGGAATGCCGCTTCGCAGATCACCTCCTCCCTTGGAGAAATCGGAAATGCGGCATCGAAATCGCTCGACACGGCGAACGGCGCCATCGCCAAAACCGCCGACGATGGAAGCAAAGCGTCGTCCGTGTTCGACACCATCGGGAAAACCGCAAGCGCAATGGCGAAGGGCTTGGGAAAAGCAGCCGGCACCGTTAAAGCAGCATCGAAAGAACTGCTCTCGCTTGGTACGTCCGCTTTGCAGGGAAACGATGGAATCCAGAAAATGGCAAGCGGCGTAATCGCCAACATGGGCACGCTCACCGCCTCGCTACCCTTGCTGGCCTCGCAAGCAACCGCTGTCCTGCCAGCATTCGCAGCCCAGGTTGCAGATGCCGCGCCAGGACTTATCGATGCCCTCGTCGGTGCTTTCAACCAAGTGACTACCGCCCTTCCCGAAATCATTCCCCAGCTTGTGGAGGGAATAGCCAGCATAGCGGCCCCGATGGCGGAGGCACTTGTCGAGCTGGCCCCGGTATTGGTAGCTGCCGGAATCGAGCTTTTTGCAGGGCTGGTTGAGAGCCTCGCCGAAGTCGTGCCCTTGCTCGTCGAGCAGCTGCCGGTGTTCATCGAAGGCATTTGCACCGCCCTAATCGAGAGCATGCCGATCCTCCTCGAAGCAGGCCTTCAATTCTTCATGGCGCTTGGACAGGCGCTCATCGAGGTATTGCCGCTGCTTCTTGAGCAACTCCCCGACTTCATTGCGGGCTTCATCGAAATGCTCGTCACCTTTTTGCCACAGCTCATAGAGGGCGCCATGCAATTGTTCACCGCTTTCGTAGAAGCGCTGCCGCTCGTTATCCCCGCCCTTGTCGAGGCCATCCCGACGGTGATCCAGGCAGTGTGCGACATGCTCCCAACGCTCTTCCCCCTGATTTTGTTCGCCGCCGTGCAGCTCTTCCTTGCCATCGCGCAGGCGGTTCCCCAGATCCTCGAGGCACTCATCCCGGCAATAGGAGCGCTTATCCAGGCGGGCATCGACCATCTGCCCACCTTTTTGGAGAACATGGGGAATGCAGCGAAGGAGCTGTTCCGCAAGATCGCCGATGCGGTTCCCAAGGTGCTGAACGACCTGAAAAACGCTCTTGGCGAGCTGATCTTGGCCGGAGCTGCCAAAGTTGGCGAGTTCGCTAACGACATGATAGCCGCAGGCGAGAACCTCGTGCACGGCATCGTCGACGGCATCGGAAATGCAGCCCGCAGCGTCATCGATGCCATCGGAGGCGTCATCAACGATGCCATAGGGTGGGCGAAATCGCTTCTTGGCATCGCCTCCCCTTCGAAGGTGTTTCGCTCTATCGGCGGGTACGTTTCGGAGGGCTTCGCCGACGGCATCGCGGCCAAGGCGGGCGAGGCAGTGGGCGCCATGAAGGCGCTGGCCGACGACGTGGTTGACGCGGCCAAGGCCGACCTTCCGGCCATCGAGGTGCCGGTGGGCTTCAACGTGCGGAAGCTCTCGGCGGGATCGCTCGGCGGGTTCGGCTTCGCTGCCGCCTTCGCCGCGGCGCCTGCAGGCGGACAAACCACGAACAACTACTACACGATCGAGAAGGTGGACCTTTCGGGCGATCCTGCCGCAACGAAGGCGGCGGGCACGCTTTGGAACGGCGTCCGCCGGCAGATGAGAATGGGGGCGATATAGCATGGCAACCTGGTCGGGATGGAGCAAGCCTTACGGCGACAGCCGTGCCATGGCCGTGGGCGTGGACGCATGGATCAGCTCGTCGAGCGACACCGAGGTGTACATCACCGTCAGCGTATTGGCCAAGTCGGGCGATGCGGGTACCTGGGAGGCGGCCTACCAGTACGGCGTGGTGACGCAGGACGGCCACGCGGCCGCCGGCAACCGCGGCGCCGACTGGAACGAGGCGGGCCGCGGCGTGCTGAACGCAGGCAACGGGGTGGCGCAGGGCCAGCACACCTACGGCCCCTTCACGCGCGAGACATCCGCCTACAACGTGACCTGCTGGGGCAAGGCGTGGGGCGAGACGGTGAACGGCTACGGGGCCTGGGCCGGAAGCGCCGAGGTCTACACCACCGTCACCGTGCCCGCGCGGCCGGTGTACGCGCCGCCCGCGGCAACGGGCGTGACGAACACCCGGCAAGACGACAGCCGCAACGTGGTGGCCTGGGCGAACCACAGCGACGCCACCCATCCCTACGACTCCATCAAGGTGGAGCGGTCGATCGACGGGGGCAGCTGGTCCCAGATTGCCAGCATCTCGGGAGCCGCAACCTCGTACGTCGACGCCTCGACCGCGGCGAACCACGCCTACGCCTATCGCGTGCGCGCCCAGAACGCCGCCGGCTTCAGCGCCTACGCGACGAGCGGAACCACGTACAACACCCCGGCGGCACCCCGTGGCATCGTCGCCTCGCGCTCGGCCGCGAACACCGTGACGCTCGCCATCGACAACCCCGCCCTCACCGCCACGGCGCTGGAGCTCCAGCGCTCGGCCAGCGGCACGGACGGATGGGCTGCCGTGAAGACCGTTCCCGGCTCCCCCGTCGCCGAGGCGGAGGACGAGCCAGGCGGCGACACGTTCTACTACCGCGCGCGCAATACCCGCGCATCGCTCGCCTCCGGTTGGTCGGCCGCCTCCAACAAGGTGGTGACCATCGTCGCGCCGGCGGCGCCGAGCCTCATCGCGCCGGCCTCGGGCGTGACCCTGCCCAAAACGCAACCGACCGTGTCGTTCTCCTGGAAGCACAACCCCATCGACGGGTCGGAGCAGAGCGCGGCCCAGCTGCAGCACAGCGTGAACGGCGGGTCGACGTGGACGGCAGTGCAGGTGACGGGCAACGATCAGGAAACGGCCGTCGCCAACAGCTGGGAGAAGAACGCCACCGTGACCTGGCGCGTGCGCACGAAGGGCGCCCATGCCGACTACGGTCCCTGGTCGTCCGTGCAGGCGTTCAAGGTATGCCAGGTACCCAGCGTGGCCATTTCCTCGCCGGCGGCCGACGGAACCGTGCTGAACGACGTGCCCTTGAGCGTGGCCTGGACCTATGCGGACGAATCCGGTACGCAGCAGCGCGCCGCCCTCTCCATCGCCGACTCCCAGGAGCGCGAGCTTTGGAGCACCGTCGTGCAGGGCCCGGCCGCCTCGCTTTCCATCCCATCGTCGGAGCTGCTGCCGGAGAACCACGGGAGCTTCCGCATCGCGCTCACTGCGTACTCCACGTCCGGGCTGGCGGCTTCGGCCTCGCGCACGTTCTCGACCGATTATGAGGAGCCGGCCGAGCCTGGCCTGCAGGTTGAGGTGGACCCGGTGCGCGGCAGCGTTGCAGCCACCGTGTTCGAGGGCGCAGCCGCGACCGGCGTGCCGCGCACGGCCTCGCTCGGCCTGTTCCGCGCACGGCCGGACGGCACGCTGCTGTGCCTGGCCGACGGCGTTGCGTCGGGCACCGGCGTGACCGACCTGTATCCCCCGCTCGATTGCGACCTTTGCTACCTCGCCGTCGCCTACACCGAGAACGGGCTCACCGCGCGCACCGAGCGGGCCGCCCGCGTGCCCTCGGGCGGCGCCGTGTTCTTCAACTTCGGAGACCACGGCTACGCCGACGTGGCGAAGGTGGCCATGGACGTGGAGTGGAGCATGTCGGTGGCAACCGACGGCGAGGTGATCGACACGGCGGGAGCGGAGGACCCGCTGGTGTTCTTCGGCACGGCCAAGTCGGTGGAAGGCGGCGTGTCGGGCGACGTATGGCGCAACGCGGCCATCGCGCCCGCCCGATGGAGCGACGAGGCTTGCCGCGCGGAGGCGTTCGAGCGGCTTGCGGCCGATACCGGCATCAAGATCGTGCGCTACCCAAGCGGTTCCGTCATGCCGGCGCATACCTCCTGCAAGACGGCGACGTCGGCCGCCAACGGCCTGGTGTCGTCCGTAGAGGTAACGGCAAGGAAGGTGAGGGCAGATGAATTGGTTCTCTAGCGGACGCGTGGACTCCTTCCGCTTCGTGCGGGTGCGTTGGGGCACTTGGACGGAGACGGAGGAGCTGGAAGGCATCATCGGCGGCACGCTCGAGCGGAACGACTCCACCGCCATCAAGGCCTCGGGATCGCTCGACTATATCCTTGAGCCCGCCTTGGGCAGCGACCTCGTGCGCGTCTACTCCGACAGCTACTACCCGCCCACGGGCGAGCGCACGAGCATCGCCCAGGGAACGTATTTGGCGTCCACGCCTTCGAGCACCTACCGGGGCGCCATCGAGGAGGGAACGGCCGACCTGTACGGTGTGCTGCACGTGCTGGCCGAAGATGCCTTCGCCGAGCCGCTCGTCGTGCCGGCCGGCACGCGGGCGGTCGAGAAGGCCGCGGAGATCGTGCGCGAGGCAGGGCTGCCGGTCGTCGCATCGGAGTCCCCCGCCACACTCGGGTCGCCGGCGGTGTTCGACGACAAGGACACGAGCAAGCTGGACGCGGTGAACTGGCTTCTGGGCTTCGCCGGTTTCGCCAGCGCGGGCTGCGACGGCTACGGCACCGTGCTGATGCAGCCCTACCAGGATCCCTCCCTGCGGCTGCCCGTCCTGGCCTTGGAAGACGACGGGGCGTGCATCTTCCGCAGCGGCGTGGTGCGCGAGTACGACACGTTCGACGTTCCCAACGTGGTGGTGGTCGTCTGCTCGAACGCGCAAGCCGGCTCGATGACGGCCAAGGCCGTGAACGACGACCCGCAAAGCGCCTTCTCCACCGTCGCCCGCGGACGCGAGATCGTGCGCAAGGAAACCGTCTCGGACATCGCCAGCCAGGAAGCCCTGCAGGCCAAAGCGGAGGCGCTGCTGGCCGCGAAGACGTCGATGGTCGAAGGGTTCGAGATAGCCCACGCGTTCGTCCCGCTGGAAATGGGCGACGTCTGCTCCCTCACGTACCGCAAGGCCGGCGTGCACCGCGACGACCTCGTGGCCGTGCGCCAATCCCTGAAGCTGAAGCCCGGCATGGAGTGCACCACGCGCTTCCGCCGCTTCCCGAGGAGCTGATGGCCATGGATGCTTTCGACATCGCCCTGCTCATGGCGAACCAGCATGCCGCCGGCCCGGTGAGGATGCGCTACGGCACCGTCGTCGGGGCGTGCGACGAGAGCGTGCTCTCGGTGGTTCCCGACGGTCGGGAGTCGCCCGTGCCCGCCGTGAAGTGCTGCCTCCCCGTGGAGGGGAGCCGCGTGGTGCTGCTGGTTAACGGCACCGAGTGGATCGCCGTGAGCGTGGTGGGCGGGGATTGCCCTTACGGCGTGGGAGACGTCTTGACCACGTTCTCGAGCGATGATCCTCACGAACGCTGGCGGGGAACGACGTGGGAGCAGCTGCACGACCGGATGCTGCTTGCGAGCGGGAAAAGGGGCGTCGGAGAAGCGGGAGGCGAAGAGGAGCATGTGTTGTCATCGGCTGAACTGCCAAAGCATACACATGAGATCAACTTGGCATGGGGAGGTAGCGCGGGAGCAGGATCTGATTACGTCCAGTATTCTGGCGGCGGAAATGTTTCCGGTTGGCAGACCTGGTTCTCGGGTTTTGGCGGCAGCTTGCTTAACCAGCCTCACAACAACATGCCGCCCTACCTCGTAGCGCATATGTGGAAGAGAATTGCTTGACGTAAAGGAGGACTCCCTACCCATGGACAAATGCCCCGAGCACAGCGCTCATGACCAGCATCTCGATCGGCTCGATGCGCGCGTCCTCGAGCTTGAGGACGCGAACAAGGAGCTATCGCGGTTCACCGAGCGCATCACGGTGCTCGTGGACAAATACGACGAGACGCTCGACGACCACGCCGCGCGCCTCGCCGCCCTCGAATCGATCCCGGCGAGGCGGTGGGAGCAGATCGCCAACTACACGCTGACCGCCGCGCTCGGCGCTGCCGCCGGGATCGTACTCGCCCACTTCGGACTCTAAGGAGCCTACATGAACGACAATGCGAAACAATGGCTGCGGGCCGCAGCCATCCGCGCCGCCAAGACGGCTGCGCAAGCTGCCATCGGCACCATCGGGGCCTCGACGGCACTCGGTGCCGTGGACTGGCCGCTGGCCGCATCGGCAGCGGCTCTCGCTGCAATTGCCTCCCTGCTGACCAGTATCGGAGGCCTTCCTGAAGTAGACGGGGGATCAACCCTTCCGTCGCTCGCGAAAGGAGGCGAGTGACATGGCCGCGTCGAACGAGGTGGCCGCGCACATCATGGAGCACCTGGTGGCCCATGACGGCGACGGCGGCCACGGGTACAGCCAAGGGTCGAACCGCTGGGGCAACGGCGTACTGGAAACACTGGAGATCGACGGTCACGCCTATCGCTTCGCGGGGGGCGACCGCGATTGCTCCTCCGGCGTTATCAGCGCCTACGAGGCGGCCGGAGTGGATTGCGGGGGCGCCACTTACACCGGCAATATGCGCGTTCGCCTGTGCAGCACGGGCAACTTCGAGTGGAAGCCGATGAGCTACACCGCGCAAAGAGGCGACATCTACTTGAACGAGCGGAGCCACACCGCACTATGCAAGTCGGCCGTACCCGACATGCTCATGCAGTTCAGCATCGACGAGAACGGCGGCATCATTGGCGGCCGCGAGGGCGACCAAACCGGAAGCGAGTCTAACACGCGACCCTACTACGACTACCCTTGGGACGGCATACTGCGCTTCGTTGGGGAAGGAGGCGCGCCTGCGCAGGGATCTCAGAGCAGCACGATACCGGACATTCGCTACCGTGCCTGCTCGCAAGCCCAAGGTTGGCTTCCGGAAATGGTAAACCACTTCGACCCCTCGGGCTCGGGCGACGACTACGCCGGCGACGGTTCCCCCATCGTGTACCTGGCGGTGGACATGCCGGGTTGGTACCAGGCGCGCACGCAGTCGTCTGGCTGGCTCCCACCCGTACGCGGCTACGACGCCGATGACCTGGAGTACGGCTGCACGGGAGACGGAACGCCCATCACCGGCATCCGCTGCTACTATGAAACTCAAAACCCCGCGGCCACCGGCTGGCTCGCCATCGAGTACGCCGTTGCGAACGTCGGCTGCGGGTTCCTGCCGAGCATGCGCGACTTGGCGGACACGGGCGGGTCGACCGACGACTACGCGGGCAACGGTGGTTATCAGCGCCTTCAGGGCCAGAATCGTCCGAGTGTAGGCCCTTATGGACGCCTACGATATCGCCTTGCTCATGGCCAACCAAGACCCCAGCAGGCCTTTGAAGATGCGCTATGGGACGGTGGCCGACAACACAGGAAGCCTGCTGCAGGTCGTCCCCGACGGGCAGACCGAAACGACGCCTGTGGTGAAATGCTGCCATCCCTTGAAGGGCGACCGTGTGATCCTGCTGGTAAACGGCACCGAATGGCTCGCCATTTCCGTAATCGGTGGCGAAAGCGCCCCGCCCCGCGTGGGACAGCCGTTTATTACCGCCGCAAGCGAGGACCCTCACATTGTTTGGCCGAATACCAGATGGCGCAAGCTGGAAGACAGGTTCATCCTAGCGTCCGGGATGCATTCCCGAGGAACAACCGGAGGCGAAGAGAGTCACTTGTTAACGGAAGCGGAAATGCCAGAGCACAGTCATTTCTTCAAGCAACATAACAACGACGGCTCGGATACTGCGTGGATTGGCTCGGTCGAAAAGAGACTTTTCCGTTGGTCAACCGAGAACATCATGAGCGCAGGGAGCTCTCAGGCTCACAACAACATGCCGCCTTACGAGGTATTCGATATCTGGATTCGCTTTGAATGATCAAACTGGCTGGGCCACCAGGATTCGAACCTGGATAGCTGGTACCAAAAACCAGAGTCCT
>OLSE01002106.1_pt1 | contig 12599 bp, 10 predicted proteins | sample 1673191 | NCBI WGS metagenome assembly OLSE01 (sample SAMEA3136764, study PRJEB25190) | human gut metagenome | biome: human gut; feature: human-associated habitat; material: faeces | place: Austria | collected 2013
GCGGCCAAGGTGGCCGCCGCGCAGAAGGTGTTCGCGGGCCTGAACGAGGGGCATCGCGCCCGCACGCTCGACCTCACCGATGACGAGCGCGCCGCGCTGCACGATTTGCACCTGCTCACGATGAAGCCGATGCTCTACATCGCCAACGTCGACGAGGACCACTTGGACGCCGACCTGCCCGAGATCGACGGCTGCGCGCCCGTGCCCATTTCCGCGAAGGTGGAGGCCGACCTGGCCGAGCTCGACCCGGCCGAGGCGCGCGAGTACCTGGAGGCCATGGGCCTCGAGGAGAGCGGCCTGGCTCGCCTCGTGCGCGAGGCGTACAAGCTGCTGGGGCTGCAGAGTTACTTCACGAGCGGCGAGACCGAGACGCGCGCCTGGACCGTCCCCATAGGAGCCAAGGCCCCCCAGGCCGCCGGCGTCATCCACACCGACTTCGAGCGCGGCTTCATCAAGGCCGAGACGGCCGCCTTCGAGGACTACGTGGGCCTCGGCGGCGAGAAAGGCTGCCGCGACGCCGGCAAGCTCCGCCAGGAAGGCAAGGAGTACGTGGTGCAGGACGGCGACGTCATGCACTTCAAGTTCAACGTTTGATAGTTTTCAGGTTTGCTGCGGAAGTTGCATAACCTCGTTTCATCAGGGGTTATGCGGCTTTCCTTCTATTTCTCGCTATCTCGTCCAAAACCGGATTTCGGCTGAATTTCCCGTATGTTTGTTGTAAAAATGTTGTACGGGACTCGCCGCCTCTTCCGACGAGCTTCAGCATTTCAGAAGTGGTTAGATTTCCCTGCACCGCGGTGTAAACGTTCGCGGTCATGTTGATGTCCTCGTGTCCCATGAGGTATTGGGCTACCCTCAACGACACTCCCGCCTCGCACAAGCGGGTTGCGAACGTCCTGCGAAGCCAGTGACAAGATATGCACGGTAGGCGCAGTTCGCTCCCTTTAACCGCTTGGTCTTTGTTGAATGCCTCCACTGCGCGTTTCAACGAAGAATTCACTCCGGCAGATGTGAGGGGCCAACCTTTCCGCGTCATGAAGACGAAGCTATCGAAGCCATTCACGGGTTCTTTGAGGACGAAGCCGTTGTCCTCGATCCATCCCCGGTATTGGGCGATAGCGTTGGCGGTTGGTTCCAACAGGGGGAGAGTGCGCTTTCCCGCTGCCGATTTCGGGGCTTGCATCACCCTTCTCATCCTGCTGCGTCCGTTTTCGGTCAGAGGGAAGTACGCAAACGAATGCCGAACTTTGATGAACTTGTCGGAAACATCGGGCGCTTGCAATCCCGATAGCTCGCCGATCCTCATTCCCGAATAGAGGAAGGTTTCAACGATGCATTTCAGCGGCAGACGGGCAGGATCTTCGCCGAGCCATTGCAGGAAGGAAACCTGCTGTTCTTCGGTGAGCGCCTTGATCTGCGTTTCATCTTCGCTCTGTAGCTTCTTGGAGGCTGACGTTACCGCCTTGAGCGCTCCATGGGTGGGGCTGCGTCGTGTCCAGTGCTCTTCTTCTGCGATAGCGAGGGTCTGGTTAATGGGTTTGGCGATATTGGTGATTTGGGACAATCCCAAACCGTCTGCCATCTTGCGTTTGTAGAAAGCCGAGAGCTTGGTCTTGGTAATGTCTTTGATTTTCAAGGTGCCGAGCGAATCGCGAACGTGATTATCGTACGTACGGAGGTATTGGCTGAGAGTGGTTGGCTTCAGCGCTCCGATGGCTACGTCATCCTGGCGAACTTTGATCCAGTACTCAATCGCTTCGTTAAGCGTGAGGTTCGCGCCGTCTTGGCTTATTCCTGTGAGAACGTCGAATACAACGGTTTTTTCCTTGTTCCGGAGTTCTGCGAGGGTGGTTGCGTAGACGAAATGACGTTTTCCAAGCTCATCAGACCATTCGTAGTAATAACGCCCGTCTTTTCTTTGGCCTTCTCCTTTCTCTAAAACGAGTCCGTTCTTATCTTTCCTTCTGGTAAGTTTCGCCATGGGATACCTTCCCGGCAAAACTAGATGCTGAAACTGATGGTAGCGTTGCGCCCTGCTAACTGCTTCGCGGCTTTGGCAAAAAAGTCGCTTAGCATCGTTTTTGGTTGCAGCTGTTGAAGACGATGGGAACCGATGAAAGCATCTTCAAGACAGGACTGATTATACCATACGAAAATCAGCATAAGGCCAGTACAACATGCATTATTGCTAATTCATCCGACGAGTTTTGAGCCGATTTCGACCAAGCTGGAATCATCGGTTTCAGGCTATCCGAGCCAAGAAAAATCGAGAGTCTTCCCCTGTTGCAAACTTGGAAAATCCCCCTGGAAAATTCGTCTCGCGTTGCGATCAGCTCAACCTGGGAAGTAGTCCAATCAACCACCAACCACCAAGCAATCAAAGCGAGTGCGATCTGCGCTCCTTTTGTCGTTCAGCTGGCTTGTTGTTAACTGGATAGTGCGATCTCTAAAGCGTTTATCAGTTCCTGAGGGGAAAGATTGAGGGCTTGGGAGTAATCGAATAGTTCGTATACCTGTAGGCTTCGTTCTCCCATTTCGATTTTCGACACGTAAGACTGTGGCTTGTGCAGTTCGTTTGCAAGTTGAGACTGAGTGGTGCCAGCATCGATCCGCAGCCGTTGGAGGCATCTGCCTATCGTCTTGTTGGCTTCGATGTTCATTTTGCCAACAATAGGTGATAGTATAAAATATCCCAATTTGGGATATTATTTTGATAATCGCTTGTTTCTGGGAGGTAAATCGGAAGGGGATTGGATCGTGGAATCGAAAAACAAGAAGACTGTGGGAATCGCTTTATCAATTGTTTTTGTCGCCTCTTTGCTTCTGGGGCTGTTCAGTCTCGTCACTGCGTATGACAAGAAGGATCGCTACTACAACAGCGAGTCGCTCACGTCGCTGAACGAGAACGCCTACGTCGGAGGGGACGCGTACAACTACATCATCAACGGCACCCATTTCACCGGGTATATGGTTCAAGGCATGGGATTCCTCGTCATATCGACCATGACGGGCATGGGCGCGCTGTACTGTCTCTTGGGCAACAGAAGAAACCCTGTGACGGAGAAAGCGGAAGATCTTCCGGCAATATAGGCATTTCTCATCATGCGTGGAAAAGCGTCCATATCGCAACCGTTACAGCAAAGGAATCCTCATGGCTGAGTACAAAGTCATTTTTAGAGCGGACACCGACCATCCGTACGACCAGCACGTAATCACATGGGAGCAAGGCTGTCCCTTGATGTTCGAGGCGATCCAGATTTCAAGAGAGACGGAATCGGGCAAGGCGTTCTTGCAAACCAAAGTAAGGAACCTGAGCGGCGCTATCGCATCATCATTCAAAGCGAGACTGACGTGCCATTACAAAGACGGCAGCACCGAAGAATTCGAGACGGAGCCTCTAGATGCCGACATAGCGCCATGTGGGGAGTACGCGCTAAAGCCGATAGCGCTTTCAAGGGGCGATGCTGCCCATGCGGAAGCGCTCGTGCTCTCGGTTGATACGTCTGATGGCAATTGGACGAGCACGGCTACTGCTTGCCCGTTGCCAAGAAGAAGCCCGCTTGCATTGTCGGCAGATGCTTTGAACGAACGCATCTCTCAATTGCGAGAGCGAGGCTGCAATAAGCCTTGTGAAGCTGCTCCGTATTCCTATGTAGAGCATGACGGATGGTCGCAATGCCCGTGCGGTCAGATCAGCATCGGGTGCAGGGTCTGCCCTTCCTGCGGGCTTCGATTCGGCAATGATACCACTATCGAAAACGGGGATTTCCTGGAAGAAGCCGCTTTGGAGCGTGCTCAAAAGACCAAAGATGCTGAAGAAGCGAAAGCCGAGCGCAATTCGAAGCTAAAAAGGAGCTTCAAGAGATGGGGGCTGATCGGAGGGGCGGTTGCGGTATTGCTGGTTTGCGCGGTGTCGATTTACGCCCTTGCCACCAAGCCCCTTGCCGTATCCGTTGTTTCCAGAATAACCTACGGAGACAGCGAAAAGCCAGATCGCACAGATAGCTTCTTGCTCGATACCAACGGTAATATCCTTGAATTGATTTGCAGCAATACCGGCAAAGAATCAATGAACTATGAAATCGAATACACGCTCGATGACCTTGCGGTAGGGTTTCCGGTATCTGTCGATACTTCCAATGAATATGATGAGAGCTGCATTCAGAAAATCCTCTCCAAAGACGAATCGGGCCGCCCTACGGAGTTTTCCCAAGAATTCGATGGGGTGTTCAACCCTGGAACAGTAAAAATCGAATATTATGAAGACGGCAAGGTCAAAACAGTGGTCGAAGAAACGGTAAACACGCACAATGACACTTATGTTTACCTCTTTGCTTATAACGATGAAGGCAATTTGACCGAAATGACGTATGCCTGTACATCCGGGGCGACGGGAGAATCAGCAGGAGGCTTTTCCTACTATTACACTTACGAGAAAGACGCCTCTGGGGAAGTTTCGACGTGCATTAAAACAACTGTGGGACTCCGTACCGATGAGGTTGTAGAATATACTTATGAATACGCGGACGGGAATATCTCGAAAGTCTACAAGGATGGCAAGCAGCTTCTTGGGTTTGAATACGTCTCGGTAGAAAACCCTTCGGTATGGACGCAGATACGCTCAAGCGTAAATCCTTCCCAAATCGGGGCGTTGCTCAAAACAGCTCCGATGAGCACGGTGTATTGATAGACCTCAGTTTCGTGATTCGCTCTCATTTTAGATAAAGCGCTGCATTTCTTCGTGAGAGGGTGGCTTAGGATGCCGCTTGCAGCTTTATCGGGGTCTTTGCTCGAAAGGGTGAAGACCCTTTCTTTCCCAGCGAGGATCGTGCAAATCATCATCTCTCATCCTGCGTTGCCTACGGAATCCAACCTCTCGGTGAAATCCATCCGCGATCTACAGAAGAACCTCTTTGATACCCGACTCTGTTCATGGAAACGCACGCTGAAGACCCTCTAAGACGAGATAGCGACCTCGCAGGACAAATACTTCATCTTGCGGCAAAACAAAGAAATCAGCCCGTTTAAGATGCCTAGAAACCAACAGTATACGTGCAAGGTCTTCGAGCCTCGGATGCTCCTAGAAACTATCCGCTCAAACTTGGCATCGAAATGCTATTTTGGAGGCATGACAACCGATGCTCTTTACCCTCTTTGCCAAGGGAAAACGGAAGCTGCTGGTTCTCTAAGACGCGCAAGCCTCTTCCATGGACAAATACCCCACAAAGAGAAAAACAAAGGAAACAACCCCTCCAAACGCCCTAAAAGCCATAGGCATAGAGAGAGCTTCCGCATGACCGCATCAATCGTATCGTTCAGCCCGCCAATAAAAACGTCGGTTGCTTCCAGGGTATCCAAGTCGAAATGAAAACAGCTCGCCACTCCTTGGATCGGCACCTATCATGAAGGTGGCTCGAATACCCCTTTCCCTTGACTAAACGAGGGGAACAGGATGCCAGGAGGCGAGCAAACCACCTCCTAGGGCAAATACCCCATATCGAACAAGACGTAGGAAACAGCGCTCTAAACTACCCGAAAACCTAAACGCATAGCAGGGTGAGAGCAAATAGAGCGCGCAGAGCTTCGCAGCGGCATCCGCGTTGAGCTTCTTCCAAAGAATCGATGGTCAAGCAGCACCGAGGAGAGCGTAGAAAGCAACCTATGGCAACAGGATCGCCAGCATTTCCTTCGCTTTGAGGAACGCAAGGATTTTCGCTTTTGAGACGAGGCAAACGGATATTTTCTGCCATACACATATTCTGTCGCCTTTTTGACATTCTGCGTATGAGCGAACGAAAGGGAGCTATCCATGAGCTCTCTAAAACGAAGCGAGGGCTTATGTCCGCAGCGAAACCATCAAGACTTGCAACCCCTGGAACAGCCCAAAACCCATCCCAGTAGCTTTATTGAGGATGGGCGTTCGTCATCGGGAGCCGCTTCTTGCCCGTTGCTCCTCCAATTCAAGGAATTGCTCGTAATATCTCGTCATCGCCGCGATGTAAGACCAATACGTCTCATGTCCTTCGACGTGCGGGATGCGTTTCTCCTCGTACACCCATATCGGGGTCATCTCGTATGATTCGTCGAACAGGCAGAGGCCGAGCAGCGAATCCACCTCCACCCCCACCTCTGCTGCATGCTCAAGCCAATCCTCTTCCGAGCAGCGCGTATGCTCGACGATTAGGGCGAGGAGCCTTTTGTCTTCCCTCAGCCTTTCCGACAGCTTCAATCCCAATAGTTTATGCTCTTCGTCCAGCCATGCCTTTTCTAGGGCTTCCATCGACTGCTTGTCCACGGAGCCGTACCTCAAGCGGAACCTGTCCCGAATCCTGTTGTAGCTCGGCGGGTTATGGTACATCTCGATGGCTTCAGCTTGCTCTTCATGGGTGAGGTCGTCGAGTTCCCGATCGTGTCCGACCTCTTCGCGAACCCGAACGGGGGCAATCGGATCTAGAGGTTGAAGTGTTTCAAACGCCCGCTCGCCCTCGTTGTTGTTTGTTTCGGTTTGCTCGCTGTCTGCTTCCGGGCTACCGCTCAAAGCGTCGATCTTTTCATTGGACGCATCGCAAACCTCATTGTAACAATTTCCCGGGATCAAGACTATGTCCTCAAGCAGCGCGCCCTTTAGCTCCGCAGCCCTGTCCATGCTTTTCTCCCCGTACAGCTTCCGTGCGTAGTCGATGTAGTCGAAGAATAGCTCGATTGTCTCGAAATCCTCCTCGGACATCGTATCCCTCAGCTCGTCGAAATCTCGCTGTGCCCCTTTGTCGATGTCGCTCTCGACGCATTTGCGGGCTTGCGCCACGGAAAGCTCGTTGATCCGCCCTCTCGCCTCCCTGTACGCGTCTTCATCGGTGTCTTTGCCGAGCAGTGCCGAGTGAAGCGTGATTTCGTACTTGATATAGGTTCCAGTCCAGCCGTACATCTCCTTCAGCTTCTTGTTCAGCTCGTAGTAGTACTCGTCGCGCGTGTACTCGTTGACCCACGTGATGCCGTTCTCCTCGGCAAGGATTCTCTTCGCCTCCTCTTGCATCTCGATTTCACTGTCGGTGGCGGCGACGATCTCGCCTTTAGCCTCCTTTTGGACGCACAGCCTCTTCCTCCAGCTCAAAATGCCTCTTTTGGCGAGCCTGCCTAGGCACCTATCGAAAACCCTGCTGCAATACCGGTCTACGTTGTCGGAAAGCTGCGAATAGAAGAACCTGGCCTGCTCGACGGTGCAGTCATGGGTTTCGGAGAACTCCCTGAAGTAGTCCCATCGTTCCCTTCTGGCGTTCACGAATCTTTCGTTGACGAACCCGCACAGGCTCAGCCATTCCAACCTGAACTTGCTGTGAAGAACGTCTTTCGCAAGATGGCTCGACAGCGCGCCCCTCACGAGGTCGCTGTAGATATCGTTCCCGTGCGTCTTCTCAGGCTCCGGGGTTTCGAGCACCTCTGTGACTATGTACTTGTGCCCGCTTCTCTCGAACCTTATGAAGCGTGCCCACCTGTCGATTTGCGAGATTTTCGAATCGCCCGCAAGCTTCGGCTCGTCCAGCAGGTCGCACATGGCGGGGTAGTTTTTCACGAGTAGCTCGGAGCAGGATTCCAGTTCTAGTTTGACCTTCGATAGATCCATTGAGTCCCCTTTGCTCGCTCCGTGCCGTTGTCCTATACTGTAATGGTTCTGCTTGCTCTGACGCTCGACTATTATTTGAATGATGTCTGGTATATTACAGAGATTATTATACCACATATTATTCATTTTACTTTATTGAGCTGCCGCGCCGAGCGAAGCGGGCGGGCAGCGCAAGCGAAGCGCGCAGCCGCGAAGCGGCGAAGTCTCACCTCTCCCCGAGGGGCAGCCCTGCGGTTCTTTCTTCGTGCCGCTTCGCAGCACTGCGCGGCTTCGCCTTGCCTTCGCGCTTCGCACTGCGCGCTTCGCTTGCCTACCGCACTCGCTTCGCTCGATTGTTCCGCCATTCGCTTCGCTCATCCGCACGGCTTCGCCGCGCTGGCGTATTATATTTTCATTTTCTGGTTAACGGTGTTCAGAAGACTAAACAATTAAACGAAGGGATTGAGAAGAGGCGTTCGGAACTTGAGCTGTTAACAGGTTTGTGGGAGCAATTGGGACAAAACATGGATGAACCATATATGAATACTTCATATTTTGCCCATGCAAGGCAAAAGGCGCAAACGCTGCGAAACTACGATTACGCATCATCCAGCCCCTTTCTTTGCATGCTGCTCGACCAATAAGGTCGCTTCGCGGCGCTTAAGGGTCGCTTGACGCAAAGACGGGGCTATCTGAAACGTCCTCGCAGCCTCTCGCTTGCTTGCGCCTTAAGGCAAGAGGGTTTTCTTTATTTTCTTGGTCAATGAAGCCGACCAAGCTTAAAACAGGTGGAATGCATGAGGCAATTCGTTTTCGGTGCTTTCATTTCGGTATGCTCCCAAGTACGTTCATGCTCCAGAGATTGGCGTCAAGCTAGGATGGCTTTCACTTTATCGAACTGTATTTTCCGGTGAAGCCAAACATAGATATCTCGTTTGAGAGATTGAAATACTGGACAATGATGCGGTCGCCTAATCTTTTTAGCTCCGCTTGAATCGCATCGCGCCTTTCTGTGCTATTTTTGACGCTGCGACAGGTATGAAACGGTCTGGATGCAAAAGCAAGGTTCTGAAAAGAGCCATATCGCTAACGAAGTTTTCGATGGTGTAAGACAGCGTGCCCTTCTTGTCCCCGTAATCGAAGCATCCGTTAAGCTTGCTCGTTATTCGGCGCTCCCTTTCGCAAAAAGACTCGATTTTCATCTCAAGCAGTGCTTCGTCTCGATCCTTCGCATCAAGCAGATATGCAGCTTCAATCAGCTGACTAACCTTTTTCTGGGATAGTATGTCTTCGTATTCTGAAAGCACGTTGCCGACTGTTCTGATCCTCTCGGAATTCCTTCGCTTGCTTTCGGTTTTTCTATCGTGCCTGTTGGTTAGCCACGCGCCAAACCCGGAGCCGAGTAAGCATGCGAGAAAGGTTGCTGCTATCATCAGGATGTCTTTCGGCTCGGGCATCGTTTCTCCTTGCATTTGCATAATGAACATTATGAGATAAGATGATCCCAATACTAACATATAGAATTATAAACTGGGGTATTCCGAAATTCGATGTATCATGAATCGAGGCTTTGATGCGGTCTTCCTCTGTTCTCTTCCCACGCAATTTGAACAAGTGAACCGCATACGCCTCTTGAAAATGGACAGATAAGCAGCGATTCTTATCGAGCGATGATAAAATATCCCCTAGACTTCATTTCGATGGATCGGATGCCAAATGCTCGATGTAGATGCTGCCGCAATTAAGCTAGAAGGACATTATCATGCTGGGAAAGGTTCTTCCGAAAATAAGGGCTTGATGCGGAAGCTGAGGGAGTCTATAGATCCCGGGGCGGCCGAAATGGTCTATGCGGAAAAAGACCGTATCTTTGTGAGAAGCTTGAAAGAGATAGCGGCTGAGCTTGTCGAGGCTGGCATACCTCCTCGTCTCGCAGCTTGTCAAGCGTATGAGATCAAACGAGGAGCTGATCATCTCACTAATATTGATGCAGTCATGAGTTATGCCGAGGATGAATTGAGGGAAGATGCGACGTATGCTCTTCCGAGGGCTTCGTTTATGGATGATTACATTCCTTTTGTTGAAGATGTGACGGATGAAAAGATCCAGCGACTCTTCGGCAAGATACTTGCTGGGGAAATGGAAGCGGAGGGGTCGTTCTCTCGTTTGGCTTTGAGCAAGCTCTCCCAATTCTCTAAACTTGAGGTCGAACTTATTGAAAAGTTATGCTCGGTATCGACCGGTGGTCATTCAGGGTCGGGCTGGGTACTTCCATTGCCGATCCTGATTGGGGGAGACAAAGGTACCGACAAGCAAAGTGGAGCCATAACGAATTATGAATTACGCGATCTCGAGTCTCTTGGAATAATTAAAAACGAAATGTCTTCTACGATTAGTGCTGCCGATGGGGTTTTTCAGTTCTGCGTCCATGGGGAGGAGTACAGGATAGTTGGACATGATTTCGAAAATATAAGGTTTAAGACGGCGTTGCTGACTACGGTAGGCGAGCAATTATCTAAGTTGTTTGAGTTTGGAACATCGGAGGGCTTTCTTGATATTATTAAGGAAGAATGGGGAAGGCAAGGGGCTTCTATTGAGCGAGTTGTCTAGAAAAAGGTTGGCTACTTGTCGTAATCAAGCATTGCGTAATCAAAGGAAGCATGAAAATGGTTGATGAAAGCGGCATGCCGGATGGTATTGTCGAAAAAACTGCCAACGCCCTTGGGTACTTTAGTGATTGTTCAAGCAGGGCGGCACGCAGGATGCTTCCGACGTTCTACGCCAAAAGGGACGGTAAAGCGCTTGGCGTGAGGACGGATTCCGTTTTAAAAAGCGCGCAGAGAATTCAAGACAGCAATCTAGACGAAGAGACGAAGCGGATAATGCTCGCTAGCTTATCAGTGGAATACTCCCATCGCGAAAATGTAAACGCGACTGTAGATATCGCTATTCAATCTGGAAGGATACACGACAATTCTAGCATGGATGAGTTGGGCGACGAATGGGTGGAAAATTTCGTAGATCACGTTGAAAAGGTCAGCGATGAGGAAACTCAGCGCCTATGGGCTGCTGTTCTTTCTGGTGAAGTGAATCAGCCTGGAACGTACTCGAAGCGAACCATGTCCATCTTGTCAGACATGAGTAAAAGCGATGCAGAAGCGTTCAAGGGATTCTGCTCGATGTGTTGCGGGGGCAGAAGCATCTCGACTGGCATTGAGTATTGGACGCAGCCTTACATTATTCTTGATGACGATGGTGGAGGGTACAACGACCATGAATTAGCGTATGCCGATATTGCAAGGCTTGATTCGCTCGGCCTTGTTCTGAAGGATTCTAATACTAGGTTTCAAGCAGGGTCGCAGCCGATATTTTGCATATCGGGAACACCGTACATCGCTGCCCCAATGGACGGGGAGGCGAAGCTGCTAACCGTTGGAAATTGCATACTAACCCCGTTTGGGAATGAACTCTCAAGGCTTTGCGATAAGGGGACGCACCCTAAGTTGCATTCAATTATCTCAAAGGACTTGGATACCAAGGGATTTTATCTTTTGCGTGTCGGATAGTATTCAGGTGTATTTTACGCTGCTTGATGAAGATAGGAACGATGCCCAAGGTTTACAGGTGCGTTTTCAGCTTGCTCGGTTTTGAGGCTGTCTTGAGCATTCGGCTGGTTTGCATTAACTAGCCGTTGCTATGGTGCGAACAGATGAACCCCATACGGTATCGTCCGAGAAATCAAATTGCTTTGGAAGTTTTAACCACCCGCCTACAATTCCAAGACTGGATAGCTTGCTCAAATAGCCTATGTTTTTTGGGTAGTATACGGATAAATAAGACTCGGATATTCTCGGATAGGTGTTTGGTCGTTCTGGGGCGAAGCAGGGGCTAAAGGGATGGGAAACGCTTGCTCATCCAAAAGAAAAGGGGCGCTGAACGATGCGGCATGATAGCCTCAACACCGTCAGCACCCCTCTATCGCCTGTCCTATTGATCCACTCCGACTCTATCGCTCAGCTTGGAAACCACCTCGTAGGCGGCTTCGGTCGCTTGCAGCAGGGAATGAAGCGCTCCTTCTATGAAGTCGTTGCTGTCGGCTAGACCGGAACTCACCGCGATACCCACGCACTCTATCGATTCGGACAGGCACCGCACCTCGAAAGCTATGTCAACCATGCCGTCTTTCACGTAGAGGGGCACGCCCTCATCCGCAAACGAGTTTTTCTTCGCCTTGTTTTTCGTCATTTCATCAGCCTCTTTCTGGGTCTTGTCCATCCGCAAATGATCCGCAAATGGGCTCGATTTCACGTTATTTCAGGTCGAAACCTGTAGCCAAGACAAACGCAAGCAACTGCAATTTGCATCTAGCTTTGCCTGTTTTGTTGTAATTTTGTTGTAAACGAGATTGGAAATGCTGATCGGCATAGGACTCTGCCGCTATATTGGGATGAAGAGCGTAAGAACAAATTCCTTGGTTAACCTGCGAAAATAAGCGACGCCGGCAAGCTCCGCCAGGAGGGCAAGGAGTACGTGGTGCAAGACGGGGATGTGATGCACTTCAAGTTCAACGTGTAGAGGCGCCTGCCGGCGTCCTGCTTGGCCGCATGCCCCTCTTCAGCAGGGGCATGCGGCTTTGAAACGTTTAGTGCATGCCGGGGTACACCGCTCCGGTGGCGGGCGCGGATGCGTTGGCGCCGTCGGACGGGATCACGCCGAACTCGGCCAGCAGCCCGTAGAGGTCGGTGCCCTTGAGCTTCTCGATACCTTCATGCAGGGCGAGCTTCTCGAGGGGGTTCATCTCCATGTCGGTGACGGGCTTGCCGTCCCTGATGAGCGTCGTGGCGTTCAGCAGGTCGCGGATGTCGAACGCGCTGCCCCACACTTCGGGCACGCCGCGGTCGACGTTGCACAGCGTGTAGACCGCCTCCATGCCGGTGCGCATGGAGTACTCGGTGGTGAAGATGGTGTCGCGCGGCGTTTCGGCGAACTGGCCGATGAACGC
>OLSE01002115.1_pt1 | contig 12540 bp, 11 predicted proteins | sample 1673191 | NCBI WGS metagenome assembly OLSE01 (sample SAMEA3136764, study PRJEB25190) | human gut metagenome | biome: human gut; feature: human-associated habitat; material: faeces | place: Austria | collected 2013
ATTCATAAGCAAAGGACGCATGAAAAAACTTTCGTTTTTTCACACGCCCTTTTTTAAATGCCTGCCTACTAATGTTATTCTGTATATACCATGCTGATATGCGATAATGCATAAGTTCTACCAGTATCTAATAATTAACGAGGGGAATGATCCTGGATATAATCAGCCAGCATTGAAATAAATTCGGATGAGGTCGGTTTGTCAAATACAGGATAACCAAGCAGCGGGCTTAAAATTTTATTGGAATTCTGATTCCAATAACTGTTGATCATTGTACGGATGGCGGCTTCAACACACATGTTGGAAACGCCATACTGCTCACCGACAACGCGGTAAAGATTAGAGGTTACGTTCTTCAGGTAAAATTCCTGATCTTTGAGAACGAGGGCGACTGCTGAAGCAAGATAGTTATAACCAGAGTACGTGGAACGAAGACCGGCTTTTCTTAATACATGCCTGACGTCATACATAAGAACCTCCTTCTAATATTCATACCGACTATCTAACTATAGAATAAAGGAATTCTATAGATATGTAAATAATTTTGTCCATAACGATATATTTCGTGAGATTTCGATATATTGTGTGAAGTGGATAATGGAAAAATCTGCTTTTTTTTGCTATAATCCTTAATTGGATAGAACAGACAGAATCAATTTCAGGAGTGAAATTTATGAAGATACAATATCAGAAAATAGAAAACGGACTTGAAATTCTCAGGATCTGGCAGGATTCAGGAATCATAAAAGTACCGGAGCAGATAGAGGGAATTCCTGTCATCCGCATTGCTCCATATACATTTTCACTGCATAAAGATGAAGAAGAGAAAAATGCATCTGTTTATCAGACAGAGACAGGTGAAGAGGATGATCGTTTTGCGCAGCCGGAAGAACTCTGCTGTGGTGGAATGGTAAGGGAGATCCATCTTCCGTCTACTGTACAGTCAATTGGAAATTATGCGTTTTATGGATGTATGAATCTGAAACTTTTCCATGGGACAGATGCAATCGTGCGGATGGGGAGCGGGGTATTTACCGGATGCCGTCTGGAGAAGGTGGAGATTGATTTTATGGATGGAAATAAGTCCTGTCTTAAGGAAATTCTGACGGAGATCCGGTATCAGATCATTGCAACACTGCGTTATCAGGGAACGGAGACGAAGATCCTGTTTCCGGAATATTACGCAGATGCGGTGGAAAATACGCCGGCGCGGATCGTGGAGACGCATTATTATGGTTCCGGTGGAGAGTACAGGGAGTGCTTTTACCGGCGGGAACTGGATTATGGAAAATACGACCGGCTGTTTGCACTTTCTGAAGCAAGAGATTCGGAAGAGGCAATTTTCAGTGTGGCTCTGACGCGTCTGCGATATCCGTGGAAGCTGGAAGATGCGGCAAAGCTGCGCTATGAAAATTATGTAAAGGCGCATATGGAAGGAATTGGAGAAAGCTGTATCCATGCGGTGAAAGAAAGACGCGAAATCGCCGCCGGAGATCCGCAGGAGGTTCTGCTTTTTTGCTGCAGAGAGCATTATTTTGATGAACAAGCGTTGGAAAAAACGATTACTTATGCGGCAGATGCAGGACAGACCGAGATTTCAGCTATTTTGATGGACGAGCGTTACCGTAGTTTTCCAAAAAAGAAGAAAAAGTTTGTATTGTAAAAGAAGGTGGAAAGATTGGAAGAAATGTCATTAGAACAGGGTCTGGAAGAAATCGGACATAAAATACTGGTTCTGACGAGGAACGAACTGTATATGAAGATGAGATTTATGGATGTGGCGCTTTCGGCGTTTTATTATGTACAGGATTTTTCGGTAGACCTTCTTGCTACAGACGGAGAGACAATGTATTTTAACGGGCAGATGCTGGGAGGTGAGTACAGGCAGAACCGGATCGAGGTAAACCGCGCCTATCTACATCTGGTTCTGCACTGCATTTTCCGACATGTATTTCGCAGAAATGGACGGGAAGAGCTTGTATGGAACCTGGCGGCGGATATTGCGGTAGAATCTGTGATTGACGACTGGAACCTCCAGAATATACGAAAAAGCCAGTCCTGGATCAGACAGAGAACCTACCGGGATCTGAAAGAGGAAATCAAGGTATTTACAGCGGAAAAAATTTATGGAGTACTGGTAAGATGGAAGCTTTCGGACAGAGAGATGGAGCGCATGGCCCGGGAATTTACCGTGGATGATCACAAGTACTGGGCAAAAGATGAAGATGATGAAAAACAAAGCGAAATGAACCAGAGGTGGCAGGATATCAGCGAGAAAATGCAGACCGATATGGAAACTTTTTCGAAAGAAGCAGCATCAAATACCGGGCATTTTCTGGATCAGGTCCGGGTAGAGAACCGACAGCGATATGACTACCGCAGCTTTTTGCATAAATTTGCTGTACTGAAGGAAGAGGTTACCGTGGATGATGACAGCTTTGATTATGTATTTTACAGTTATGGACTGCACCTTTATGGAAATATGCCTCTGATCGAGCCACAGGAATGGAAAGAAGTGAAAAAAGTGGAGGATTTTGCAATCGTGATCGATACTTCCATGTCCTGTTCAGGAGATCTGGTAAAAAAATTCCTGGAGGAGACCTATGGCATTTTAAGTGAAGCAGGGAGCTTTTTTCAGAGAGTCAATATCCACATTATACAATGTGATGACCAGGTGCAGTCGGACAGGAAGATTACCTGTAAAGAAGAATTACAGGAATATATGGAAAAGCTGGATCTTGCCGGGGAAGGTGGAACGGATTTCAGGCCGGCGTTTGCCTATATTGATGAGCTGATCGCGACGCACCGGTTCACTGAACTGAAGGGTGTGATCTATTTTACCGATGGACAGGGGATTTATCCACAGAAAATGCCTCTGTACCAGACCGCGTTTGTATTTATGGACGACGGGGCAGAAGAACAGGAAGTTCCGCCGTGGGCGATGAAACTGGTTCTGGATGAAGAAGATTTGAGAGGAGTGAGAAATAGATGAATATTAAACGTGCAAAACAGGAAATCAAGGATGCGGTGCAGGCATACCTAATGAAGGATGAATATGGAGAATATCAGATTCCGGCAATCCATCAGAGACCGATCCTTCTGATGGGACCTCCGGGAATTGGAAAAACACAGATCATGGAGCAGATTTCAAGGGAATGTGAGATCGGACTGGTTGCGTATACGATCACGCACCATACCAGACAGAGTGCGATCGGGCTTCCATTTATTCAGACAAAGATCTACGGTGGAAAAGAGTATTCGGTAACCGAGTATACGATGAGTGAGATCATTGCTGCTGTATATGAAAAGATAGAGCAGAGCGGCATGAAAGAGGGAATCCTGTTTATTGATGAGATCAACTGTGTTTCAGAGACGTTGGCGCCGACTATGCTGCAGTTTTTACAGTGCAAGATGTTTGGTAATCAGAGTGTGCCGGAGGGATGGATCATTGTAGCGGCAGGGAATCCGCCGGAATATAATAAGTCGGTGCGGGAATTTGATGTGGTGACACTGGACCGGATCAAGCGGATCGATGTGGAAGCTGATTTTGATGTCTGGAAGGAATATGCGTATCAGGTTGGAATCCATCCTGCAGTGCTTTCTTATCTGGAACTTCGAAAAGAGAATTTCTATCGTATGGAAAATACAGTAGATGGAAAAATGTTTGTCACAGCCAGAGGATGGGAAGACCTGTCAAGGTTGATCCAGGTTTATGAAAAGCTTGGTAAAGAGGTGGATCGAGAGGTTGTGCATCAGTACCTCCAGCACTGGAAGACAGCGAAGGATTTTGCAAATTATCTGGAGCTTTACCGAAAGTATCAGAAGGAGTATGGACTGGAGCGGATTCTTGCAGGATATTATGAAAAAGATATCTTAGAACGTTTGAAATTTGCGTCGTTTGATGAGCGGCTGAGTGTGGTAAATCTTCTGGTCGGAAAGATGGCAGATCTTTTTAAAGAAGAATATGAGATGGAAAAATTTGTGGAGGGACTGTTTGCTCAGCTGTGTGCTTATAAAGAGGAATTGCAAAAGGAAGGTGCAGTTCCGGGAGAGGTTCTTGCTGCGAAAATTCAGTCTCTTAGGCGGGAAGTTGAACAGAAGAAGGCCGCCGGACAGCTTACAAAGGCGGAAATGCACAGTATGGAGCGTATTTTATGCAAATTGGAAGAATACCGGAAAGCTCCAGAATTTGAGTCTGTAAAGGCCACATTTGACAGCGAAGAAGAGCAGAGAGAGCAAATGGCAGATAAGACACTGGAAACGCTGAATCACTGCTTTGAATTTCTGGAATCTGCTTTCGGCGAGAGCCAGGAAATGGCAGTATTTGTCACGGAACTCAACAGTAATGTGTACAGCATTGCGTTCCTGCGGGAAAATGACTGTGCGATGTATTACAAATACAACAAAGGTTTACTTTTGGATGAACGCCGTGAAGAAATCCTGGAACAGATGGATGCCGTGGAAAATGTAGTGGAAAGAGGACTGGTTGAAGATTAAAGAGCAAGAACTGACAGAATAAGAACGACTGTGCCTGTGGTATCATATAATGATAGAAAGCAGAAGAAATGGGAATGAAATTCATGCCAGATCTGCAATTTTGTAAGGAACTTCCCGAAATAAAACCAGGGGAGTATCGCCTGAAATATGATCTCACTTTGCGCGTGTCTCCCGGTCTTGGAACTGCGTTGTGCCGGGGAAACTATCACCGGGAGAGCTGCCTGAAAGCGGAAAGTAAGGTGTATATCTGCCAAATCAGATATTTGAGCAGATCTGTATGGGGATTGATAGAGAATACGGGGTGGATATGCCTTTATATGAATCATAAATGGCTGATAACTACTATAGCATAATTATAAAAATGATATTTTATGCCTGACGAGCCTGTTGGAGTGAAACCCCTCGCCAAAAGCGGAACCTTTTAAGCGTTGGCTTGCTCAGAAAAAGGACGCTGATAATTTCATATCAACGTCCTTTAAATCTGTCAGTATTGGGATATACAATTATTTATTGTTTACCTCAAGATTCTTCATCGCACGAACCTTCAGCGGAAGTCCGAACAGAGTGATGAATCCGCTTGCATCATGATGATCGTACATATCACCGGTTGTGAAGCTTGCCAGAGATTCATTGTAAAGTGAGTATGGAGAAGTAGTTCCGGCTTTAATGATATTTCCTTTGTAAAGTCTGAATTTAACTTCACCTGTAACATATTTCTGGGTAGATTTTACGAAAGCACGAAGAGCTTCACAAAGTGGTGTGAACCATTTTCCTTCGTATACAACCTGAGCGAGTTTGTTGCCAAGATCTTTCTTAACTTCCATGGTAGCACGGTCGATAACCAGTTCTTCAAGCTGTTTGTGAGCTTCCATCAGGATTGTTCCACCAGGAGTTTCATAAACACCACGGGATTTCATACCAACAACACGGTTCTCAACGATATCAACGATACCGATACCATGCTTGCCGCCAAGTTCGTTGAGTTTGCGGATGATATCAGAAACCTTCATGGCTTCTCCGTTGATTGTCTTCGGAACACCTTCTTCAAATGTCATAGTTACATATTCATCTTCATCCGGTGCATTTTCCGGTGTATTTCCAAGAACAAGAAGATCAGCGTAATTTGGTTCGCAGGATGGATCTTCAAGTTCCAGTCCTTCGTGGCTGATGTGCCATAAGTTACGGTCACGGCTATAGCTGTGGCTTGCGTCAAACGGAAGATCGATTCCGTGAGCTTTACAGTAAGCAATCTCATCGTCACGTGACTGAAGTGTCCACAGATCTGTCATTCTCCAAGGAGCGATGATCTTAAGATCCGGGGCAAGAGCCATGATAGAAAGCTCGAAACGGATCTGGTCATTTCCTTTTCCGGTAGCACCGTGGCAGATAGCAGTAGCACCTTCTTTTCTTGCTACTTCAACAAGTCTCTTGGAGATTGCCGGACGAGCCATAGAAGTTCCGAGAAGGTATGCATTTTCGTAAACAGCATTTGCCTGTACACATGGCATAATATAGTTGTCACAGAAATCATCAGTGATATCTTCGATGTATAATTTAGAAGCACCTGCGAGTTTTGCTCTTTCATCAAGACCATCCAGCTCTTCGCCCTGTCCGCAGTCGATACAGCAGCAGATTACTTCATAATCAAATGTCTCCTTTAACCAAGGGATCAGTGTGGTAGTATCAAGACCACCAGAATATGCAAGAACTACTTTTTCTTTCATTGTATATAAACCTCCTAACAATTTTCTTTCGTCTTCAATTCACAACCCACTATACACCATTTTTTATATTTATGCAATAATAAAATGAAAAAACTTTTAAAAATGTTATTTTTATGCAAATAAAAGTAAAAATATACATAAAATATGCATAATTATGTATAAAAAAGGAAAGAGAGTAATAAGAAAAAAGAAGGATAGAAGAGGATTAAACAGAAAATATAAAGATAAATCAGAAAAATACTTGACATTTGCACAAAAATCCGTAAAATATAACAAAAAGTAACAAGGTAACACGCTAAAGGAAGAAAGGAACCGGCGAGATGAGTGATATGCATAAAATGAATAAGAATAACATATTTGATTTCGTTCTGACATTGCCGGCAGAAGTCAGTGTATTTTTCATTCCTACATTCCCGCATCGACCGTGTCCTTCAAGGGCACAGAACAGAAAATTCAATATTGCAGATTAGGGAATGCGTGTATCCAATATATACAGCTCAAAATGTTCATTTCGGATGGAATGAAAAAGTGATAGGTTTTGTTCAGTCATTGAAGTATTATGATTTGATAGTGAAAAAAGAAGCAGAAAAAGGTATCGCCGCATACTCTTTTTCTGCTTCTTTTATTTATACCTACTAAGAATATGAATTGAAAAGAGGAAAAACGAAATGGAATTAAGAGCCACCCTAAAGGAAAAGAAACGAATCGTAGTATCTTCCGGTGTAGTCGGTATCGGGAAAAATGTCCTTGGAATCAGCGAGAAGCCGGCTGGTTCTGCCAAACAGGCATATATAATAGAAGAAAACCAAAAGGATATTATGCTTGCAAGAAAAAATAAGATGACAGAGCCACTGATCGACCGGCTTCTTCTAAATGAAAACAGAATCCGGAAAATTGCAGAGGAGGCGTTTCCGGTGATCTGTGACCGGCTTTCGGCAAAAGGGGTAGAGATCCGGGGAGACGAAGCAGCAAGGCAGATTGATGAGCGGATCGCTTGGGCATAGGAAAGCGACTGGGGGCAGGAAGCCCTTACCACGAAAAAGTATGTGATCTTTGGAAATGGACAAATTCGCGGATAAGAAGATTGACAGAAAAAAATCTCCATTTTATAATTTGAATGGTACAAAAGTTAAGGAATTTTGTTTTTATTTTTAAGATGTTGGGGTCCAAAGGTATTTTGACCCCTTTGATACCAGATTGCTACGTGCTTTGCACTCTCGCAATCCTCAAAAACATGGGTATCAGGACGGATGAAAAAGGGGAAGAATGAAAAATGCTGTATGTAAGCTACTATGATTCGCCGATCGGGAAAATTACGCTTGGAGCACGGGAGGATGTACTTGTCGGTGCATGGTTTGAAGGACAGAAATACTATATGGACAAGATTATAGAAGATTTTGAGGAGAAGAAAGACTTGCCGGTACTGGATCAGGCAGAGTACTGGCTGGATCGGTATTTTGCAGGGCAGGATCCGGATCCGGAAGAACTTCCTCTTGCACCTGCAGGAAGTGATTTCCGAAAAGAAGTATGGAAGATTATCGCAAAAATCCCATATGGATGTACCATTACTTATGGAAAGATCGCAAAGATCCTTGCAGTAAAACGGGGCGCGAAAAGTATCTCGCCGCAGGCAGTCGGAGGTGCGGTCGGACATAATCCAATCTCTGTGATTATTCCCTGTCACCGGGTCATCGGAAGCGACGGAAGCCTGACCGGATATGCCGGTGGACTTGAAAAGAAAGAATGGCTGCTTGCACATGAAGAAGCGCATATCAGATAAGTGATCATCAAAAATGGTGGCTCGTAGTGAGTCACCATTTTTGATGATCTGGAGAAATCCGTAAGAGTCCGATCCTGTATTCTATTTTTCGGATTTTTTACATAACCATCGGTAAGCAATGATGCAGATGATCACGGACAATAAGGAGCCGGTAGCGGTTGCGAGTCCCATCGGAAACAGTGTATGCGGGAAAATTTTTGAAGTTAGATAAACACCCGGAATACGCACGCACAAAATAGCGATCAGGTTATGTAAAAATGAAATTCCAGATTTTCCGCATGCACAGAAGTATCCGCTGAAACTGAAATGAACGCCGGCAAAAATACAATCCCAGATATATCCGCGAATGTACTGCGCGCCGAGAAGAATAACGGCTGCGTCTGCAGTGAAAAGTCCGACAACCGGAGCTGCGATAAACTGGATCAATATAGAGACGACCAGACCAAATCCAATGGCGATCATCATGGCATAGCGAAGCGTCTGCTTTGCACGGTCATACTTTCCGGCACCGATATTCTGAGCTGCGAGTGCAGAAACAGTCGAAAGCATGGAAGACGGAATCAGGAACAGAAAGCTGATGATTTTTTCCACAATGCCGACAGCAGCGGCTGCGTTCAGTCCGCGCCGGTTGGCAATGATCGTAATAATAATGAAAGCAATCTGAATAAATCCGTCCTGAAGCGCTACCGGAATCCCAATATTCAGAATTTTGCCAAGCGGTTTTTTCTGTGGGCGGAAACAGTCTCCGGAAAGAGAAAGTCCGGTCTGCTTACGTTTAATGGCAATCAGTGCAAACAGAACACTGCACGCTTGGGAAAGTGTTGTGCCAAGCGCAGCACCGGAAGCTCCCAGATGGAAAAATCCGATAAACAGATAATCCAGTATAATATTCATCGCACATGCAACTGCGATGAAATACATCGGACTTTTAGAATCCCCCAGTCCGCGGAAAATCGAACTGATCACATTATACGCCGTAATAAAAGGAATCCCGAGAAAACAGATCGTCAGATAAGCTGCCGTTCCTGACACAGCCTCCGCAGGTGTAGACATCACGGCAACAGCCGGCTTCACAAAAAACAGAAGCAAAACCGACAGCACCAGAGAAATCCCCATAAACAAAATCACCGTATTTCCCACAAACACAGAAGCCCTTTTCTTATCGCCCGCTCCAATAGACTGCCCGATTGAAACCGTAGCCCCCATCGCAAGCCCCACGATCATCACCGTCAACATATGCATCACCTGGCTCCCAATCGAAACAGCTGTTGTACTGGCAACCCCATCAAACTGCCCAACAATAAAAAGATCCGCCATCCCATAAAGCGTCTGCAAAAAATAAGATAAAAAATAAGGCAGCGAAAAATAAATCACATTCTGAAAAACACTCCCCGAAGTAAGATCCCGTTCCATAAAATAACAACTCCTTTACAATCACTTCCTTAATACTAACTGAATTTTCCTAAAATAGTCAATAAAAAGAATACAGACCTAATGCATCTTATAATAATAAAAATGCATAATAATGCATAAAAATAAATATAAATGCATAAAAATAAGAAATTATACATAAAAATACACAGAAATATGCATAAAAATCAAAAAAACCACTTGCTTTCCCAAATAAAACCATGTATACTAAACCAATCGGAAAATGTTCCCATTCGTCAGTGCACAGCTCCTGCGCGAAATATCTTTGCTAAGCAACCCCTCGAAAACGCCGGCACTTGGCAAGGCGAGCGTAAGCAAAGCCGAGCCTAGTACCGCTGCGTTTGAGACGCGCCGAAGAAATATCCACTGGATATTTCTTTAGGCATGCATGGCAAGCGCAAGCGCGGTTGCGTGCAAACATATTTCGCGCAGGAGCGTCCCCGCACCAATCAAAAAAACATTTCCCCAATTCCCGCGAACCTCTTTACAATAGGGATTAATGGGTTTATAGTATTTATGATTATGCCTATCTATACACAAATACGGCATTTACGAAAGGATGGTTTACATGATTAAAGCAGGAATCATCGGTTCTACCGGTTACGCCGGAGGAGAACTGGTTCGCATTTTAACAGGACATAAAGACGTAGAAATTAAATGGTTTGGCTCAAGAAGCTATATCGATAAGAAATATGCAGATGTATACCGCAATATGTTTCAGATCGTAGATGCGGTATGTTTAGATGATAATATGGAACAACTTGCAGATCAGGTAGATGTGATTTTCACAGCAACTCCACAGGGACTGTGCGCATCATTAGTTAATGAAGAAATCTTATCAAAGGTTAAGATCATCGACCTGAGCGCAGATTTCCGTATCAAAGATGTCAAGACTTACGAAAAATGGTACGGTATTGAGCACAAGAGCCCGCAGTTTATCGAAGAAGCAGTTTACGGACTGTGTGAAGTGAACAGAGAAGATATCAAAGGCGCAAGACTGATCGCCAATCCTGGATGCTATACAACATGCTCCATCCTGACTGCTTATCCGCTGGCAAAAGAAGGACTGATCGATATGGATACGCTGATCATTGATGCCAAATCCGGAACATCCGGAGCAGGAAGAGGGGCAAAGGTTCCGAACCTGTACTGTGAAGTCAATGAGAATATGAAAGCATACGGTGTGGCAACACACAGACACACACCGGAGATCGAGGAACAGCTTGGATATGCGAGCGGCAAAGAGGTTGTGATCAACTTTACACCGCATCTGGTTCCGATGAACAGAGGAATCCTGGCAACAGAGTACGCGAAGCTTACAAAGGATGTTACCTGGGAAGAAGTAAAAGCAGTTTACGATAAATATTATGCAAATGAAAAATTTGTCCGCGTTCTGGAGAAAGATGTTTACCCGGAAACAAAATGGGTAGAAGGAAGCAATTATGTCGATATCGGATTTAAGATCGATCCGAGAACAAACCGTATCATTATGATGGGTGCGATTGACAACCTGGTAAAAGGTGCAGCAGGACAGGCTGTACAGAACATGAACCTGATCTTTGGACTTCCGGAAAGTGAAGGTCTTGATCTGGTTCCGATATTCCCGTAGAACACGGCAGAAAAAGAAAAGGAATGGAAAATATATGACAACAATTATTCGTGCGATGACAGTAGAAGATTATGACCAGCTTCATGCACTTTGGATGCGGATCAAAGGATTTGGAATCCGGAGCATAGATGATTCAAAAGAAGGCGTGGAACGATTCCTGAAAAGGAATCCGACAACCAGTGTGATCGCCGAAATAGACGGAAAAGTAGTAGGAGGAATCCTCTGCGGACACGACGGAAGAACCGGATGTTTTTATCATGTATGTGTAGATCCGGCGTACCGCTGTCATGGGATTGGAAAGAGCATGGTTGCCTATGCAATGTCAGCTCTGAAAGAGGAACATATCAACAAGATCACACTGATCGCATTTACCAAGAATGATATCGGCAATACGTTCTGGAATACGATCGGATGGACCAAGAGACCGGATGTCAACTACTATGAGTTTGTTTTAAATGAGGAAAATATTACAGCATTTATCGAAGAGGGCTAAAGGAGGCTATATACGATGAAGATTATCGAAGGCGGTGTGACCGCAGCAAAAGGATTTGAGGCAGCATCAACAGCAGCAAAGATCAAATATCAGGACAGAACCGACATGGCAATGATCTACAGCCAGGTTCCATGTGAATGTGCAGGAACATTTACTACAAACGTTGTAAAGGCAGCATGCGTAAAATGGGATCAGCAGGTTGTAAAGAGCGGTGCGAAAGCACAGGCTGTGATCGTCAATTCCGGAATTGCCAATGCATGTACCGGTGCGGAAGGATTTGGCTACTGCAAGGACACAGCAGATGCGGCAGCAGAAGCTCTTGGAATTAATGCAGACGGTGTACTGATCGGATCGACCGGTGTCATCGGAAAGCAGCTTCCAATTGATCGCATCGTGGCAGGGGTAAAGGCTCTTGCTGAAAAGAAAAATGATACACTGGCAAACGGAACTGAGGCAGCAAAAGCAATCATGACGACTGATACCTGTGAAAAACAGATCGCAGTAGAGATCGAGGTTGCCGGAAAGACCGTTACCATCGGTGGTATGGCAAAAGGATCTGGTATGATCCATCCGAATATGTGCACCATGCTCAGCTTTATCACAACAGATGCAGCAATCACAAAAGAGGCACTTCAGAAAGCCCTCAGTGATGATGTCAATGATACATACAATATGATTTCCGTAGACGGAGATACTTCTACAAATGATTCTGTAGTTCTTCTTGCAAACGGAATGGCTGAAAATGAAGTGATCACGGTAGACAGTGAAAGCTATAAGACCTTTGCGGAAGCATTGCATGAGATCAACGAATACCTTGCAAAGAAGATCGCAGGGGACGGAGAAGGAGCAACTGCTTTATTTGAAGTAACTGTAGTTGGCGCAGATACAAAAGAGACTGCAAAGACACTTGCAAAATCAATCGTATGCTCAAATCTTACCAAGACAGCAATTGCAGGACATGATGCAAACTGGGGAAGAATCCTCTGTGCAATGGGATATTCCGGAG
>OLSE01002122.1_pt1 | contig 12508 bp, 8 predicted proteins | sample 1673191 | NCBI WGS metagenome assembly OLSE01 (sample SAMEA3136764, study PRJEB25190) | human gut metagenome | biome: human gut; feature: human-associated habitat; material: faeces | place: Austria | collected 2013
GAGCCTGTAGCGGAGAGCGAATCTGCACCGGAGAGCGAGTCCGCGGCGGAGAGCGAGTCCGCGGCGGAGAGCGAGTCCGCGGCGGAGAGCGAGCCTGCGGCGGAGAGCGAATCCGCGCCGGAGAGCGAGCCCGCGGCGGAGAGCGAATCTGCGGCGGAGAGCGAGCCTGTAGCGGAGAGCGAATCTGCACCGGAGAGCGAATCTGTACCGGAGAGCGAGCCTGCGGCGGAGAGCGAGCCCGCGGCGGAGAGCGAGCCTGCGGCGGAGAGCGAGTCTGCGGCGGAGAGCGAGTCCGCGCCGGAGAGCGAGCCTGCGGCGGAGAGCGAGTCCGCGCCGGAGAGCGAGCCTGCGGCGGAGGATGAGTCTGCGCCGGAAGCGGGTATACAGGCAGCGATATTGACGATACAGCCTGCGGCTTCGGAGAGCAACCGCGGAAAGCTGTCCAAGACGATTTCCGTGCAGCCGGACACGACCTATACGCTCACAGCGTGGGCCAAGGTCGAGCCGGGCGAGGAACTGACGCTCGGCGTGGAAGGCGGCGGCACCGTGGTCGTGCCGGAATCTGCCGGGGGCGTGTGGACGCGCCACCAGGTGGAATATACGACGGCCGCGGACGAGACAGACATCACGATTTATTTTGAAAAGACAAGCGACGGCTCCAATGCCGTGTATGTGGATGACGTGGGCTTGATGGAGAAAGAATTGCCCCGGCAGAACACAGCCGAGCCTCAGCGTGTTGCGCTGAACAATATGAGCGCAACAATCAGCGAGAAAGATGCGCTTCAGCTCACCGCTACCGTGCTGCCCTTCAACGCAAAGGCGCAGGAGGTGGAATGGAGCTCCAGCGACTCGTCCGTTGCCACAGTGAGCGATACGGGCAGCGTGCTGGGGGTGAAGAACGGTACCGCCGTGATTACCGCGACAGTGAAGGGATATCCCAATGTCAGCGCAAGCTGCACCGTCACGGTGGCCGCAGGCACAAATTATCCGGTGCGGGATCTGACAGACAAGCTTGCGGACAAAGCCGCATGGACAACAGACGGCGCCCCCCTCTTTGAAGATGGGCAGGTCGTGCTGGAGTCGATGAAAACGCTGGCCAGCGCCGAGACGTATGAAAACGACGCGCTGTTCCATCTGCGCATGAAACTGGACTTTAAGGATGCAGAGTGGTACGGAGTGGGCGTTTCCAGCACCCGTCCTCTCAACTATGCCTGGAGCGACAACGGGCTGTATCATCTTGTCATCAAGGAGAGCCAGTTTGAACTGCAAAAATGGGGCAATGGCGGCGGCGGCGCCAATCAGGTCGTTGTGCAAAACAATGGGCTGGTGAAAGACGGCGAGTATTTTGACTTCAAAATGGGAGCTATCCCGGAGAACGGCGGGATGCGCGTCATCGTGGAAATCAACGGGCAGCGCATCATGTCGTGGCTGGATAAGACAGATCCCTTTGACGCCCCGGGCTATTTGAACTTCTATAACCAGGGCACCGGCACAATGACGCTGGGGGCCCCCGAGACAGGTGAAACAGACCCGGATCCCGATGATTCCAGCAGTTCGAGCACTTCGGGAAGCTCGAGTGACTCTGGCACTTCGGGAAGCTCGAGTGATTCTGGCAGTTCGGGAGGCTCGAGCGATTCCGGCAACACAGGCAATTCGGGCGGCTCTGGCGATGCAGGCGACCCGGGCAGCACAGGAGGGCCCGGTTCTGAAAGCACGGGTGTTCCGCAGACAGGCGACCCGTTCCCCTATGGGATGCTTGTTGTGGTGGTGGCTGCTTGCCTGTCCCTGCTGGGCTTGCTGATCTACCAACATAAGAAGAGCGTGCAATAAAGATTAAACGGAAAGGCAGGGATGCGCGGAGCATCCCTGCCTTTTAAGGAGAAAATATAAGATGAAAACGATTCTGCTGTATGGAGATTCCAACACCTGGGGGTTTAACCCCGATTTTACCTGCCGGACAGATATGCGCTATGTCCGGCAAGAGCGCTGGGGCGGTGTGCTGCAGGCGCAGCTGGGGGATGATTACAATGTGCTCGAAGAGGGCCTGGGGGGCCGCACCACGACACTGGAGGATCCCGCCGCCCCCGGGCGAAGCGGGTTGGCGCTCCTGGCGCCCATCGTGCAAAGCCATCAGCCGATAGAGGTCCTTGTGTTTTTGCTGGGCACCAACGATATGAAAAATACATATCGCGCTTCTGTGGCGGATATCCGCCGCGGCATGGAGCTGCTGCTTCAAAATGCACAAAATCCATACTGGTGGGATACGCGCAAGCCGCCCAAAATGCTGCTCATTTCGCCGACGCATATCCACGACACCGGCGTGCACGACTTCATAGACGCGACTTCGGCGGAGAAATCCAAAAAACTGGCCCCGCATTACAAACAGCTTGCCGAAGAGTACGGCTGCGGCTTTTTGGACGCGGCAACTGTGACAGAGCCAAGCGCCTGGGAGGGCCTGCATTTGGACAGGGCCGGGCACGCGGCGCTGGGGAAAGCCGCTGCCGCTGTGCTGCGCGAAATGCTGGGATAAGCGGAAAGGGAAGGCCATGTACACATTTGACGATGCACGCAGAGAGATTACTTTCGACCGGTACAATACGCCGACTCCGTGGATGAATTATCTTTCCAACGGCGTCTTTCATACGATGATATCCCATTGCGGCGGCGGGGTGGCGTTTTATAAGTCTCCCCAGATATGGCGCATCAATCATTATCGCTTTTTTCACCTGCCGACGGACCGAAGCGGCTTTTATACATATATCAGGGACGGAAAAGACGTCTGGACGCCGACAAACGAGCCGTGCCGCACAAAGCCGGAACAGTGGCGCTCCACGCACGGGATGGGATATACGCGCTTTGAGGCGCAGAGAGAGGGCCTGCGCGCCACGGCAACATATTTTGTGGGCCGATATGAAAATTGTCTGATATGGAACCTGAAGCTGTGTTCGGACAGGGACAGGGATATCACGCTCTTTCCCTATGTGGAGCTTGGCATGATGGAATTCATCCGCGAGCTGAGCTGGCAGTGCTATAACAAGCACCAGCTTTCGGCGGGAAATATGGACGATATCCTCATGTACAAATACGGCGTGGAGATGCAGCCGAAGCCGGATGAAACGCCGCTGGTATATTTTGCCGCCGACGCGCAGATCAAGGGCTTTGACTGTGACCGGGACGAGTTTGTGGGCAGCTACCGCAGCGAAGAAAATCCGCAGGCGGTGGAGCGCGGATGCTGCAGCAACTCCTGTTTGGCCGGCGGGGACCCCTGCTTTGCGCTTGAAATCCCGGTTTCCCTGCGCGCCGGAGAAGAACGCGAGATCAATATATTCCTCGGAACAGGCATGACGAAGGCCGATATCGCCCGCTCGGTCGCGCACTGCCGGGAACGCGGGTTCGCGGAAGCTTCGTTCAAGGCGCTCGGGGAACAGTGGGACGGTTATTTCAGCCACTTTTCCTGCGAGGTGCCCGATAAGAGCGCTATGACGATGGCGAACATTTGGAACCCGTATCAGGCAGAGCGCAATTTCCAGTTTTCCAGAAATATCTCGTACTATGCCACGGGAACGTTCCGGGGCGTTGGTTTCCGGGACACCGCGCAGGACGTTCTGGCAATGATACCTTTCGACACGCAGCGCGCCGAGGAAAAGCTGGACCTGCTGCTGGGGCAGCAATATGCCGACGGGCACACGAACCATTACTTTTTCCCTGTCGAGGGATATGAGCCGGTGGCGCGTATCCACAGCGACAACCACCTTTGGGCGGTGATGGCGGTATATGCGCTGGTGATGGAGGAGGGGAAACTCGATTATCTGCGCCGGAAAGTCGCCTGGTACGATGGCGGCGAGGCGACCGTGTGGGAGCATCTGAAAAGGTCGATTGCATTTGTGTACGAAAACATTGGAAGCCATGGCCTTCCGCTGATGCTGCACAGCGACTGGAACGATATGCTGTATAAGGTGTGCCGCGAGGGCAAAGGCGAGAGCGTGATGGTGGCCTTTATGCTGGGCGTCGCGCTGCGGCAGATGGAAGAGCTGGCCGGCCTGCTGGGCGAAGAGAACGATTATGCCGCGCGGTATGAGGCGATGCGGGAAACGGTGAACCGCGTTGCATGGGACGGCCGGTGGTACGCAAGGGCCACAATGGACGACGGCCGCTTTTTGGGAACGGAAAAAGAGCCGCAGGCAAAAATCTGGCTCAACGCGCAGACATGGGCCGTGCTTTCCGGCATGGCGCCGCAGCCGCGAGCGGAGCAGGCCATGGACAGTGTAAAGCAATATTTGGACACGCCGCTCGGCATCAAAAAGATTCATCCCGCCATGGCCGATTACCCCACAGCGGAGGACCCGTTGACCTATTACAACAAAGGGTGCGGGGAAAACGGCTCCGTGTTCTGCCATGCCAATGCGTGGGCGGTCATCGCGGAATGTATGCTGGGCCGGGGCGCGAACGCGTGGAAATATTACAGCCAGCTGCTCCCGATGAATGCGCAGGCAAAGGCCGGAGAGTGGCGCTATAAGGCGGAACCGTATGTATACAGTTCCAACATTTTCGGGCCGGAGAGCGACAAATTCGGCCTTGCGAATGTGAGCTGGCTCACGGGGACGTCGGCGTGGATGTACGTTGCCTTTACACAGCACATTTTGGGTGTGCGCGCCCGCTGGGACGGCCTGGAGCTGTGCCCCTGCCTTCCGCCGGAGTGGGAAAGCGTACAGGTCACGCGCGTTTTCCGCGGCTGCCGATATCAGCTTACGCTGAAAAATGGGGAAAAGTTATTTATTCCGCATATGGAAGGACGAAAAGAATATGTACGAAACGAAGCTGCCTCAGCCGAAGTATGAATTGCCGGCGCGGCAGGTGCATTTGGATTTTCACACCTCGGGGCTCATCAAAGGCGTGGGCGCGCAGTTCAGCAAAGAAGATTTCCAGCAGGCGCTGCGGGAGGGAAATGTATCCAGCATCACGGTGTTCGCCAAATGTCACCATGGATATTGCTATTATCCGACAAAAACAGGCACGATGCACCCGCAGCTCGATTTCGATTTGTTGGGCGCAATGCTGGATGCCGCGCATGAGGTTGGAGTAAAAGCGCCGATTTACATCACTGCGGGGTGGTCGGCGTTGGACGCGGAGCGTCACCCGGAATGGTGGTCGCGCCGTCCGGACGGGAACTATTCGCCGGTGGAGGGCTTTGACCCCAATGCGGCGCCCGAGCAAGCGAAGCCGGAGGCAGCCTGGATGAACCTGTGCCTCAATGACGGCAGTTATGCGGAGCACATCTATGCGCTCACAAGGGAGATCTGCGAGCGGTATGAGCAGGTGGACGGCCTGTTTTACGACATCTGCTTTTTTGAGGAGAGCTGCTACTGCGACGAGTGCCGTGCGGGGATGCAGGCGATGGGGTTTTGCCCGGACAATGAGGCCGATGCAAAGCGGTATTTTGTGGAAAAGCACAATTGCTTTATGGAGAAGTGCCGGCGCATCGTGGCGCAGACACACCCCAACGCCAGCGTGTTTTTCAACGGCGGCGCAGAAATCCACAAGCCGGAATACCACGCGAATCAGACGCACTTTGAGTTGGAGGATCTGCCCACAGCGTGGGGCGGTTATGACAAGCTGCCGCTGCGCGCAAAATATTTTGCAAAAACCGGGAAGCAATATTTGGGCATGACGGGCAAGTTCCATATGGCGTGGGGAGAGTTCGGGGGCTTTAAGGCCCCGCAGGCGCTGTGCTATGAGGTGGCGGCAATGATGGCGTTTGGCGCGCGCTGCTCCATTGGAGACCAGCTTCATCCGCTTGGGAGGATGGACAAGGAGACCTACCGCATCATCGGCGCCGCCTATCGTTATGCGGAGAGCATCGAGCCGTACTGCTTTGATGTGGAACCGGTAGCCGGGCTGGGGCTGTATCTTTCACAGAGCCAGGATGCAAACGAAGGCACTGCCAAGGCGCTGCTGGACGCGCATATGGAATTTGATGTGCTGCTGCCCGGCGCAGAGCTTTCGCGGTACGCCGCGGTGCTCGTGCCGGAGGGAACCGTGCTGAGCGGCGAAGAGGCAGCGCGGCTGCGGGAATATGCCGGAAAAGGCGGCGCGCTGTTGGTGATGGGGGACAGCATCCGCCAGGCGGATGGGCTGTTGGCGGACATCGGTTGCCGTGTGCTCGGGCCGGCAGAGGCGGATATCGATTATCTGCAAATCCATGAGCAGGCGCTGGGGGATATCCTGCGTTCGCCGTTTCTTATGTACTGCCCCGCTGTGCGTGTGGAGGCCCTCCCCGGCGTATGCGAGGTGCTGAGCGATGTGGTGCCGCCGTATTTCAACCGCACCTATGGCCATTACTGCGGGCATAAGAACACGCCTTATGACCCAAAGGCGCCGCGCCGGCCCGCCGCTGTTCGGAGGGGGAATGTCGTGTATGCCGCGCATCCGCTGGGCACCATTTACAAGCGCTTCGGCTCTGAATATCATCGCCGGTATTTCGAGGCCCTGCTGAACCTGGCCTGCCCGCAGCCTGTGGCGAGGGTGGAGCTCCCCAGCGCGGGGCGGATATCCTTTGGCAGGCAGCGGGATAAGGCGCGCTACTGCCTGCACCTTTTGTATGGGGCGCCGCAGCATCGGGGCTCCGTGGACGTGATTGAGGATATTGTTCCGCAATATGACACAAAGGTGGAGCTGCGCATCCCGGAGACGGTGGTGCGGGTCACTGCGTTTCCGCAGGAAGAAGAGCTGGAGTTTGTGCAGAGCGCCGATAAGGTCATGCTTACGGTGCCGAAATTTACGATGCATACGGTGCTAGTGCTGGAATATTCTGCGCAGCAGGCATAGACGGCACCCACAGCCATCGAGGTGTTTTGACGATGAAAAAGAAAAGGCATATCCGTTGGAGATGGTATGAGCTCCTGCTGGCCGGAGGCCTGCTGGGCCTGGCGATATGCTGCACCGCGTGGCTCTTATCATATCGGGGGCAGACGCGGGCTGCGCAGCAGGCATTTGAAAAGCTGTCGCAGGCCGTTCGCCCCGCATCATCGCAGGATGACCGGGATATGGCGTGGGCAAAAGGTGTGGAGGCGTTGCAGGCGCAAAATCAAGACTGCGAGGCCTGGCTGTTCAGTGAGGATACGGGCCTGGACTATCCGGTGATGTATACGCCGTCGCAGCCGGAATATTATCTGCGCAGAGGGTTTGATAAGCAGTATTCTTTGGCGGGCACGCCGTTTTTCGACGCGGACAGCGGTCCAAAGGACTGCGTGAACCTTATTGTGCATGGGCACAACATGAAAGACGGGGGGATGTTCGCGCCGCTGAGCAGATATTTGGAAAAAAGATATGGGCTTGCGCATAACACGTTTGAGCTGGCCTTTGCGGATGGCGTGCGGCGGTATGCGCTGATGGCGGTTCTGCATATTCAGCTGACGCCGGAAAATGCGGAGCGATATTATCCCCAGCCGCAGACGAAGGAGGAGTTTGACGCCTTTGTCAAAATGCTGGAGCAGGAATCGCTTTATTGCGGCGGGAACAGCGCGCAGTGGGGAGAGCAGCTTCTGACATTGAGCACCTGCGACAACGACACAGACAATGGCCGGATTTTGGTGATTGCCCGCGCGGCAGCGGGGAACGGGCGGGCCCGTGAGGCTGCCGCCGCAAGAGATATTCTCGCGGCGGCAGCGGATATCACCCCGCCCCATATCTGTAAAAAGAGAGACCGATGACAAACACAGGCCGGGAAAATGAAAGGAGTGTCTTATGGAGATTCAAACAATCAAGGAGCAAATCTGCGATGTCTGCCACAAGATGTGGCAGCTTGGCTGGGTAGCGGCCAACGACGGCAACGTGAGCGCGAAACTGGAGGACGGAACGTTTCTGGCGACGCCCACGGGCATGAGCAAGAGCTTCATCACACCGGAAAAGCTCATCCGCATTGACGCACGGGGCAATGTGCTGGAGGCGGCCGAAGGGCTGCGCCCGTCCAGCGAGATTAAAATGCATCTGCGCTGCTATGAAAAGCGGGATGACGTGTGGAGCGTCATCCACGCGCACCCGCCCGGGGCCACAGGCTTTGCCGTTGCGCACCGCAGCATGGATATGTACAACATGATCGAGGACGTGGCGGCCATCGGCAGCGTGCCGCTGACACCCTACGGCACGCCCAGCACAAGCGAGGTGCCGGACGCCATCGAGCCGTATCTGGAGGAGCACGATGTGATGCTGCTGGAAAATCACGGCGCGCTGGCCGTGGGCAGCGACGTGGTGACGGCGTTCTACCGTATGGAAAGCCTGGAGCTTTGGGCTAAGATTACCATCAACGCGGTCATTTTGGGCGGCAGTTATGACATCAGCCGGGAAAACATCGATAAGCTGATCGACCTGCGCGGCTTTTACCGTGTGACGGGCCGCCACCCGGGCTACAAAAAATATCCACGCCGTGAAAAAGGCGCGCCCACGGACACCTGAAAGGGGAAAAATATGCTGAAAAATATTCCGAAAATCGTCAGCCCGCAGCTTTTGAAGGTGCTCTGCGAGATGGGCCATGGCGATGAAATTGTGCTGGCGGACGGCAATTTCCCCGCCGAGAGCATGGGAAAGGACGCTGTTGTCGTGCGCGCGGACGGCCACGGCATGGCGGAGCTTTTGGACGCGGTTTTGGCGCTGATGCCACTGGATCAGTATGCAGAGCAGCCGGCGGCGCTGATGGAGGTTGTGCCGGGCGACCCGTGTGTCCCGGTGATTTGGGATGAGTACAGGGCGTTGCTGGACGCGCACGGGGAGGACCCGCGGAAGATACAGATGCTGGAGCGCTTTGCCTTTTATGAGCGCGCCAAAAAAGCCTATGCCATCGTTGCCACGGGCGAGACTGCCATCTATGCAAATATCCTTCTGAAAAAGGGCGTGGTGCAATGAGCGGAAAAACAACTGTCCTTGCCTTTGACTTCGGCGCGTCCAGCGGCCGGGCCATCAAAGCGGTGTACGACGCAGGGACGCTTTCCTACGAAGAGGTGCACCGTTTTGAGAATTGCCCGCGGGAAAAAGACGGGCACCTGCGCTGGGACTTTTCCGCACTGATGGATGAGGTGCGCACAGGGCTGGGAAAGGCGGGCGCGGTCGACAGCATCGGCTTCGATACCTGGGGTGTGGATTTTGGCCTGCTGGACAAAGACGGGACCTTGCTGGAAGACCCGGTGCACTACCGCGACGGCCGCACTGCCGGAATGGTGGAGCAGGCGCTGCGCACAATGGACGCCCGAACGCTTTATGAGGCAACGGGCAATCAGATCATGGCCATCAACACGCTGTTCCAGCTGATGGCAGTAAAAGAGCAGGCGCCGGAGCTGTGGCGCAGGGCAAAGCGGCTGCTGTTCATGCCGGACCTGTTCATCCATGCGCTGTGCGGGGCACAGGTGTGCGAGAGGACGATTGCCTCCACAAGCCAAATGATGGACGTGCGCGCCGGCGCATGGGACAGGGACGTGCTGGCCGCGTTCTATATTCCGGAAATGCTGTTCGCGCCGCCCGCGCCCAGCGGCACGGTGGTGGGCGCGCTTGAGAGCGGTGCAAAAGTGGTGGCGGTGGCGGGCCATGATACCCAGTGCGCGGTGGCGGCGTTGCCCACACAGGCGCGCGACATTGCGTTCCTTTCCTGTGGGACATGGAGCCTGCTGGGGTGCGAGCTGGACGCGCCGGTGCTCACGGAGGAGAGTATGCGGCTGGGCCTCTCCAACGAACTGGGGGCCAATGGCCGCGTGAACTATCTGAAAAACATCATCGGCCTGTGGCTCATCCAGGAGAGCCGACGGGAGTGGCGGCGGCAGGGGCAGGCGTATTCTTATGCGGAGCTGGAGCGCCTTGCGCTCGAGGCCGCGCCGCTGCGCTGCTTTATCGACCCGGACGACCCGGCGTTTACGCCGCCGGGGGATATCCCGGCCCGCGTGCAGGAATACTGCGCGGCCACAGGGCAGTATGTCCCGCAGACCGTGGGAGAGGTGATGCGCTGCATCTACGAAAGCCTGGCACTCAAATACCGTTTTTCGCTGGGCCAGCTGAGGGCGGCTACGGGCAGGCGCTTTGCGGCGCTGCACATTTTGGGCGGCGGCACAAAGGACGGCCTTTTGTGCCGAATGACGGCGGACGCTACGGGCCTGCGCATCGTGGCAGGCCCGGTGGAGGCCACGGCTTTGGGCAATATCCTCATCCAGCTTGTGGCGCTGGGCGCTCTGCCGTCCATTGACGCGGGGCGGCAGCTCGTTGCAAAAACAGAACGGGTGACGGAATATCTGCCCGGGGACACAGCCGCGTGGGATGCGGCCTATATACGGTATGAAGGCCTGCTGCAGCGAGGCAGGACAACAGAAAAATAACAAAAGACAAGGGAGAGAATGAGATGTTGTATCCGAAAATCGGGATTCGTCCGGTCATCGACGGCCGCTGGGGCGGCGTGCGCGAAAGCTTGGAGAACCAAACCATGACGATGGCGAACAACGCTGCGAAACTCATCAGTGAAACGCTGCGCTACCCGGACGGCAAGCCGGTGGAGTGCGTTGTCGGCTGCACCACCATCGGCGGAGGCGCCGAGGCCGCGCGCGTGGCCGAGCAGTTCAGCACGCAGAATGTGGTGGCCACACTGTCTGTCACACCCTGCTGGTGCTACGGCACGGAGACGTTCGACATGGACCCGAAGACGATCAAGGCTGTGTGGGGCTTCAACGGAACCGAGCGCCCGGGCGCGGTGTATCTGGCAGCCGTGATGGCGGCCCATGCCCAGCGGGGCCTGCCCGCGTTTTCCATCTACGGCCATGATGTGCAGGACGCGTCCGACACGACGATCCCCGCCGACGTGGCCGAAAAAATCCTGCGTTTTGCGCGCTGCGCCGTGGCCGTGGGCTGGATGAAAAACAAGGCCTATGTGAACCTGGGCGGTGTTGCAATGGGCATTGCGGGCAGCTTCTGCGACGCGGAGCTGTTCCAGAAATATTTTGGTATGCGCGCCGAATGGGTGGATATGACGGAGATTGTGCGCCGCATTACGCTGGGGATTTACGATGCGGAGGAATACGAACGGGCGCTGGCCTGGGTGAAGGCCAATTGCCGCGAGGGCTTTGACTGCAACGCGGGCAAAAACCTGCCCGAGGTCATTACAAAGTCCAAGGTTGTGCCCGCGGACCGGGATTGGGAGTTCATCACCAAGATGACGATGGTGATGCGGGATATCCTGTATGGCAACCCGAAGCTGGACGAGATGGGCTGGCACGAGGAGGCGCTGGGCCGCAACGCGGTGGCGGGCGGCTTCCAGGGGCAGCGCCAGTGGACGGACTGGCTGCCCAACGCGGATTTTTCCGAGGCCATCCTGGCCAGCACCTTCGACTGGAACGGCCCGAAAATGCCCACGCCCTTTGCAACGGAGAACGACACCTGCAACGGTGTGTCCATGCTGCTGGGCACGCTGGTCTCCAACACCGCGCCCTGCTTCCATGACGTGCGCACCTATTGGAGCCCCGAGGCCTGTGAGCGCGTGACGGGCCGGCGGCCGGAGGGCGTGGCAAAGGACGGCTTTATCCACCTCATCAACTCGGGCGCGACAGCCCTGGACGGCAGCGGCGCGTGCCGGAACGAGGCGGGCGATAATGTGATGAAGCCTTTCTGGGAGATGAAAGACGAGGACATCAAGGTCTGCACGGACGCGACGGACTGGTGCCGCGCGAATTACGAGTATTTCCGCGGCGGCGGCTTCTCCAGCCATTTCCGCTGCAAGGCGGAGATGCCCGTCACCATGCTGCGCTACAACATCGTGGACGGCATTGGCCCTGTGCTGCAGATTGCTGAGGGCTGGACGGCCAACCTGCCGGACGAGGTGCACGACACCATCGATGTGCGCACGGACCGCACCTGGCCCACGACCTGGTTCGCACCGCGCCTGACGGGAGAGGGCGCGTTTAAGGACGTGTACAGTGTGATGGCGAACTGGGGCGCGAATCACGGCGTGACGGTGTACGGTCATGTGGGCGCAGACCTGATCACGCTGGCCAGCATGCTGCGCATCCCGGTGACCATGCACAACGTGCCGCAGGAAAAGGTGTATCGCCCCCATGCCTGGGCAAGCTTCGGCACGCAGGACACACAGGCTGCGGATTACGCCGCCTGCAAGTTCTACGGCCCGCTGTATCGCTGAGACGCCCGAAAAGTCCATTTGGATAAAAACAAGTTGAAGTGTGTAGATAGAAATTAGCAAAAGATATATAGCCAACAATTTATAGTACATAAATGTTGAAGGCAGCCAATGCACGGCAGTGCTTGGCTGCCTTCTTTTTTTGTATAACGGACAGATTCGTAAATTGCAGCTATCGATAAAGGCGTTGAGACCACGAGCACGTGCACCTCCAATCAAACTGAATTTTTGAATTTCAGATTGATTGGAGGAAGAGACGATGGCATACAACCATCGAAAGGCAGAAATAGAATGGCTTGTGCCCTTCCCGGTTTCGTGGACAGTAAAAATGAAGAAAAAACAGAAAGAAAC
>OLSE01002127.1_pt1 | contig 12449 bp, 8 predicted proteins | sample 1673191 | NCBI WGS metagenome assembly OLSE01 (sample SAMEA3136764, study PRJEB25190) | human gut metagenome | biome: human gut; feature: human-associated habitat; material: faeces | place: Austria | collected 2013
TATGACCCTCTGCTTGTAAGGCAGATGCTCTCCCAGCTGAGCTATGATCCCATATATTTTATCGTTTCTCTCGAACCGACTTCGTTAGTATAGCATTGGTTTTTTGGAAAGTCAACTGTTTTTTTGATTTTTTCAAATTTTTTCTACAATTTCTTCTATAACCGGAATAAATCAAAATCGCTGTGCGTTAATCTGATTCAAAAAAAGTCCCGCAAGCACAAGGCCTGCGGGGCATTTTTGAAAATATTATACGATTCCCTGAGCTGTCATAGCATCTACAACTTTTTCAAATCCTGCAATGTTAGCTCCGGCAACATAGTTACCTTCCATTCCGTAACGTTTTGCAGCATCGTCCATGTTGTGGCAGATGTTTACCATGATGTTCTTCAGTTTTGCATCTACTTCTTCGAATGTCCAGCTAAGTCTCTCGCTGTTCTGTGACATCTCAAGTGCAGATGTAGCAACACCACCGGCATTTGCAGCCTTACCAGGTGCAAAGATCACACCATTCTCCTGCAGATACTGTGTTGCTTCTAATGTAGTAGGCATGTTAGCACCTTCGCATACAGCTACGCATCCGTTAGCAACTAACTGTTTTGCATCTTCAAGGTGAAGTTCGTTCTGTGTAGCACATGGAAGAGCAAGGTCAACCTTAACAGACCATACACCGCGTCCTTCATGATATTCTGAATTAGGACGGTAGTTCTTGTACTCTGTCAGTCTTGCACGTTTTACTTCTTTGATTTCTTTTAATGCTGCAACGTCGATTCCGTCCGGATCATATACCCATCCTGTAGAATCACTTGCTGTTACAACTTTCGCTCCAAGCTGCTGAGCTTTCTGGATTGCATAGATTGCAACGTTACCAGCTCCGGAAACTGCAACTGTCATTCCCTTGATGTCTTTTCCGTTGATCTTTAATAATTCTTCTGTTAAGTAGAGAAGTCCATATCCTGTAGCTTCTGTTCTTGCTAAAGATCCGCCGTAGCTTAATCCTTTTCCTGTCAGAACACCTTCATACAGACCTCTGATTCTCTTGTACTGACCGAACATGTAACCAATCTCTCTTGCACCTGTTCCGATGTCTCCTGCAGGAACATCTGTGTCAGCTCCGATATATTTGCAAAGTTCTGTCATAAAGCTCTGGCAGAATGCCATAACTTCTCTGTCTGATTTTCCCTTAGGATCGAAGTCAGAACCACCTTTACCTCCGCCGATCGGAAGTCCTGTCAGTGAGTTCTTGAAGATCTGCTCAAATCCAAGGAATTTGATGATACCAAGGTTTACAGATGGGTGCAGACGTAATCCTCCTTTGTATGGTCCGATTGCGCTGTTAAACTGTACACGATATCCTGTATTAACCTGAACCTGTCCTTTGTCATCTACCCATGGAACACGGAATTTGATCTGTCTTTCAGGTTCAACAAGTCTTTCAAGAAGAGCGTCTTTTCTGAATTTCTCCTCGTTAGCCTCTACAACAACTCTTAATGACTCTAATACCTCTTTTACTGCCTGGTGGAATTCTGGCTCTGCAGGATTCTTAGCTACTACTTTCTCTAGTACTTCATCAACATATGACATAGCTTTCTACCTCCTAAATAATATACGTATCCTTTTCAAAGGCATACTTTACTATAAAAAAACAGATGACTTACGCCATCTGTTTTTCCCTGACGCCTTTGTCCTTTACTATTGTAAAGCAAACAAGTGTATCTGGCAAGATATTTTTACAGTTTTTTGTTATTTTTGCAACTTTTTACAAAACCCTTGCAGATTTTGCAAGGGTTTTGTGCTTTTTCTTGTATTTTATTCATTTTTTTGAAACAGAACGCACTCTGAATTGCATTTATCACAATACATAGAATTCTGCTCTTCTCTCTGTCTGTTTCATTATCTGAAGTATTTTACTCCGGATTCGAAGATCTTCATATCCTGTTCTCCGTAAATGTTCATTGCCACGCTTCTGTTTCTTCTTTCTGAGTGTGCCATCTTGCCAAGTACACGTCCATCCGGGCTTGTAATACCTTCGATTGCACAGTAAGAACCGTTGACATTCCATTCTTCGTCCATCGTGATATTTCCTTCCGGATCACAGTACTGTGTTGCAACCTGTCCATTTGCAAATAATCTGTCCAGCCACTCTTTATTTGCAACAAATCTTCCTTCTCCGTGAGATGCAGGGTTTGTATATACGCCGCCAAGCTCTGCCTCTCTAAGCCATGGAGATTTGTTCGTTACTACTTTTGTATAGACCATCTTGGAGATATGGCGGCCGATCGTGTTGTATGTAAGTGTCGGTGAATCCGGCTGCTGTCCTGTAATCTCTCCGCTTGGTACCAGACCAAGCTTGATCAGAGCCTGGAATCCGTTGCAGATACCAAGTGCCAGTCCGTCACGCTCATTCAATAATTTTTCTACCGCTTCTTTCATCTTCGCATTCTTAAATGCTGTTGCGAAGAATTTTGCTGATCCGTCTGGTTCATCACCTGCACTGAATCCGCCAGGGAACATGATGATCTGTGACTGTCCGATTGCTTTTTCGAATACTTCTACCGAATCAACGATATCAGATGCACTCATATTTCTGAATACCTTTGTGATCACCTTTGCTCCTGCTCTTTCAAATGCTTTCGCACTGTCATACTCACAGTTTGTTCCAGGCATTACCGGGATAAATACTGTTGGCTGCGCAATCTTGTGGCTGCAGATATAGATATCTGATGTATCATATAATCCTGTCTCCACCTTCTCGTCCTGTCCTTCCGCTCCGGAATTGGTCGGGAATACCTTTTCCAGCGTCTCTTCCCATGCAGATACTGCCTCTTCTAATGCGATCTTCACATCTTTATATTCGATTGCCGCATTATCTGTCACTTCACCGATCACGGTATAGGTAATTCCAAGTTCAGACACCTTATCTGCAGGTACTTCTGCAATGATATCTCCGAATGCCGGTGCAAATAAATCTCTTGCATCTACATTATGCTCAATCTTCACACCCATGCCGTTACCGAAAGCCATCTTGCTGACTGCTGCCGCGATACCATGTCTGTCTAATGCATAAGCTGCTACGATCTTGCCGCTGTGTATATCTTCAGTAAACTTACCATACTGATCCATAACCTTTCCGTATACAGGAATATCGTAATTATCCGTCTCAATGCGAAGCCATACAAGTTTATCTCCGGCTTTCTTAAGTTCCGGTGAAATAATGTCTTTCTCTTTTGCAATGTCTACTGCGAAAGATACCAGTGTCGGCGGTACATCAATGTCTTCAAACGTTCCTGACATACTGTCTTTTCCACCAATAGAAGGAAGTCCGTATCCAAGCTGTGCACTGTAAGCACCAAGAAGTGCCGCAAACGGCTGGCTCCATCTGTGTGGATCTTCTGTCATACGACGGAAGTATTCCTGGAATGTGAAACGGATCTTGCTGTAGTCACCGCCTGCTGCTACGATCTTAGCGATAGATTCTGTCACTGCATAGATTGCTCCGTGATATGGACTCCATGTTGACAGATACGGATCGAATCCGTAACTCATCATACTTACAGTATCGCAGTCTCCTGTTAATACCGGAAGTTTTGCCACCATTGCCTGCGTCTCTGTCTTCTGATATTTTCCACCATGCGGCATGAATACAGAAGCTGCTCCGATCGATCCGTCGAACATCTCTACCAGACCTTTCTGTGAGCATACATTCAGGTCTTTTAACATGCCAAGCCATTTTTCTCTTACATCTTTCACATCTTCTCTTACAAGGATACTGTCTTTTCTGTTTGGAATATCAACTGCTACCGTTGTCTCCTGGTGTGCTCCGTTGGTGTCAAGGAATGCACGTGAAAGATTTACAATCTCTTTTCCTCTCCACGAAAGTACCAGTCTTGGATCTTCTGTTACAACTGCTACTTTTGTTGCCTCCAGGTTCTCTTCGGATGCATATTTCATGAATTCATCTACATCTTTTGGATCTACAACAACTGCCATACGTTCCTGTGATTCAGAGATTGCGATCTCTGTTCCGTCAAGACCGGCATATTTCTTAGGTACTTTATCAAGATCGATCTGAAGTCCGTCTGCAAGTTCTCCGATAGCAACGGATACTCCGCCTGCACCGAAGTCGTTACATTTCTTGATCAGCTTGCTGACTTCTTCTCTTCTGAATAATCTCTGGATCTTTCTTTCTGTCGGTGCATTACCTTTCTGCACTTCTGCCCCACATGTTTCGATGGACTCTTCTGTATGTACTTTGGAAGATCCTGTTGCTCCGCCGCAGCCGTCACGTCCGGTACGTCCGCCAAGAAGAATGATGATATCTCCAGGATCCGATGTCTCTCTGATAACCGCACGTCTCGGTGCTGCTCCAAGCACTGCTCCGATCTCCATACGTTTTGCAACATAATTCGGATGATAGATTTCTTTTACCGCTCCGGTTGCCAGGCCGATCTGGTTACCATATGAACTATATCCATGGGCTGCTTCTCTGACCAGTTTCTTCTGTGGAAGCTTTCCTTTTAATGTATCCTTTACAGATACGGTAGGATCAGCGGCTCCTGTCACGCGCATTGCCTGATATACATAAGTACGTCCTGACAATGGGTCACGGATAGCTCCTCCAAGGCAGGTAGCAGCACCACCGAATGGCTCGATCTCTGTCGGATGGTTATGTGTCTCGTTCTTAAAGTTTACAAGCCACTCTTCTTCCACTCCGTCTACCTCGATCGGAACAACGATACTGCATGCATTGATCTCATCAGACTCTTCCTGATCCTGTAACTTTCCTTCACGTTTTAATTTTCTCATTGCCATCAGTGCAAGATCCATCAGGCAGACAAACTTATCTTCTCTTCCTTTGAAAATCTCACTGTGGTCAGCGATATACTGTTTATAAGTTGCTTCCATCGGCTCTCTGTAATCACCATCGCCGAACGAAACATCTGTAAGTTCTGTCGAGAATGTTGTATGACGGCAGTGATCTGACCAGTAGGTATCCAGAACACGGATCTCTGTCATAGAAGGATCTCTGTCTTCTTCTGACGCAAAATAATTCTGGATATGCTGGAAATCCTTAAATGTCATGGCAAGTCCGAGAGAATCGTATAATTCTTTCAGTTTGCTTTCTTCCATATCTTTAAATCCGTCAAAGATCTTTACATCTGCCGGCTCATCGAATACAGTAACCAGTGTCTCCGGTTTTTCTTCCTGTGCTTCTCTGGAATCTACAGGGTTAATACAATGCTCTTTGATTGCTTCGAATTCTTCATCCGAAACAGTTCCGTTTCCACCATGGATCACGTAAGTAGTCGCAGTACGGATTACCGGCTGCTCGTCTTCTTTGATAAACTGAATACACTGCACAGCGGAATCTGCTCTTTGATCAAACTGTCCCGGAAGAAATTCTACGGAAAAGATCTTGCTTCCTTCTTCTGCCTGAAATTCTTCTTTATATAATGTATCTACAGGTGGTTCAGAAAAGATGCCGTTACATGCTTTCTCAAATGTCTCATCCGATACGTTTTCCACATCGTAACGGATCAGTACACGGACGCTGTCTACGTCTTTGATTCCAAGATAGCTTCGGATCTCGGTCTTAAGTTCCTTTGCCTGTACATCAAATCCTGATTTTTTCTCCACGTACACTCTTTTTACATTGCTCATAAGTAATCCTCCACAAATGAATTTTTACACATTTTCTATTGTTAGTATAACACAACAATCATTATTTAATACAATTAATATATCTAAACACTTTTATAACTTATACTTATCAATCATCTTTTTTCTCTTCCTTTTTATAATTTCTTTTTCCCCAAAACAATACAATCCATATCAGAACCAGTACTGCAACAAACACTTTACTGATGCGGATCACCATATCCAAAAAGAATCCTTCCGGCAGCATCCGTATCATATAATCCGTCTCCGGGTCGAATAGCCACAGATCATTGGTAAAAAACAGCTTATGAAAAATCGTAAAACACGTTGTAAAATCTACACGGAATGCAATCCCCAGCAGTACGCCTATGACCAGCCAGGTACTCAGTGCGATCGAATATGTTCTGAAATACAGTCTCTTCCAGTCTTCTTCCCGTGTTCTCAGTACCGCCAGTATAACTGCTGCCACAGCCAGACAGATTACTCCGACTTTCATTCCTCCCAAGAACAGATTCCTGACATCACGCATATGCAGCCGGTCTCTTTCATTAAAGAAATCCTGCTCTCTTCCTTCCACTGTCGTCACAACCGACAGCTCCTCCTCTTTCCCGATCAGATAATTCATCATATGTTCTGTCACATACATGACATGGTCTATGCTCATATCCAGATCTTCCGTCACTTCATAGCGTTGATATTCTTTTTTATAAAACCTGTAATTACTGTCTCCATATACGGCCAGCCATATACTAAATATCAGTGCTGCCATCACTGCACACATCATGGCCGTAACAGATATGATCGTTGTTAGCTTCTTCAAGTCTTTTTCCTCCTGCTTTTCATTATTATAACACTTCTATTTATAAATACGGTTGTAATTTTCTTTCATTTCACTTATAATACAGTTAAGATTCATTAGGAGGACTTATCATGGATATTAACTATGAATTATATAAAGTATTTTACTATGTAGCTTCCACCTTAAGCTTTTCGGAAGCCTCCAAGCAATTGTTCATCTCACAGTCGGCTGTCAGCCAGTCCATCAAGGCACTGGAGAAGAAGCTGGATCAGACCTTATTCATCCGGAGTACCAAGAAAGTCCGTCTTACTACCGAAGGCGAGATCCTTCTACGCCACATCGAACCGGCGATCAGCCTGATCAAGCGCGGCGAAAGCCAGCTCCTCGATGTCGGCGCACGCGGAGGACAGCTTCATATCGGAGCCAGTGACACAATCTGCCGGTATTTTCTGGTCCCTTATCTGGAACGTTTCCACCGGGAATTTCCCGGAGCGCATATCAAAGTTACCAATGCGACATCCATTCGCTGTGTAGAACTCCTTGAGACCGGACAGGTGGATCTGATCGTTGTCAATTCACCGAATGCTTATCTCGGGAATGTTCCGAATGTAAAAAAAATCAAAGATTTTCAGGATGTATTTATCGCAGACAAGGCATTTGAGGAATTAAAAGGAAAGAAGCTCTCTTTCAAAGAACTTCTGAACTATCCGATCCTTATGCTGGACAGAAAAAGTACAACCAGTGAATATCTGCACAACCTGTTTCTTCAGAACCAGCTGGATCTGGTTCCGGAGATTGAACTCAGCAGTAATGATCTTCTCATTGATCTTGCCCGCATCGGACTTGGAATTGCATTTATTCCGGATTTCTGCCTTTCCCAGACCTCCGATTCGGATTCGCTTTTCATTGTCGAGACAAAAGAAGTACTTCCGGAAAGGGAGCTTGTCATCGCATATAACGAGAAAGTCCCAATATCCAAGGCCGCGCAGGAATTTTTATCTTATTTTTAATACATCTTTCGGATGCATGACGGAAAATACCATAGGAGCATATGTTCCTCATGGTATTTTTCTTTTTAATGCTGCTTATTTCGCATCTGTCTGTTCTTCCGCCTTCCAGAATTTTGCAATCTTTTCTTCAATATTTTCACTGTTACAGATCTGGAAATCATTCCACTCCCTCGGGAACACCTCCTGGCACTGTCTGTCCATAAACCGGTCATCCAACAGTGTTATCACACCTCTGTCCTGATCGGTCCGGATAACTCTTCCTGCGGACTGTAACACCTTATTCATCCCCGGATACAGGTAAGCATAATCGAATCCGTTCAGATTCTTCCGGTCGAAATAATACTTTAAAAGTTCCCGTTCCAGGCACACTTGCGGAAGTCCTGTCCCGATGATCATTGCCCCGATCAGTTTATCTTCCGTCAGATCAATTCCTTCTGAAAAGACACCACCCATCACACAGAAACCGATCAGGCTGTGTGCTCTTTCCTGTTCGAATTTTTTCAGGAATTCTTCCCGTTCCTGCTCCGTCATATATTGGGACTGTACTACAACTTCAATCTGTTCCTGTGGCAATTCCATGAATACTTCCCAGACTTTTTCCAGAAATCGATAAGACGGGAAAAACGCAATATAATTCCCTGTTCTTCCTTTTATCACATGCATCACGTATTCTGCATACTTCCGGTACATCTCTGGTCCTCGCCTGGTATACTTCGTGCTGACATCATTTCCCAGAAGCAATAATCTTTTGCCTGGTTCAAATGGAGATTCCGCATAGATTGCATAGTCTTCCTTTGTTGTAGATAACAGTTTTTTATAATAATTGATCGGAAGAAATGTTGCCGAAAATAATATCGTACTATTTGCTTTCCCCATATATTCCTGCAGACATCCTGCCGGATTGACACAGAACAGATGCAGGTAAAACTTTCCTTCTTCACTAAGTTCTGAATAGATCAGATAATTTTCATCCTGCCGGTCATGAATATATATGAAATTACGGATACCAAAGTAAAACTCCAGCACCTCTTTCCGTATCACTTCATCTTTACAGTCTTCTATAAACTCTTCCAGCTTCGTCATCAAAGACAGAAGCTTAATATACACATGTGACACACTGTTCAGCATCTGGCAGCCGTCACATTCTCTTTTCAATTCCAGAAGCTGCTTATTGCAGCTCTCCAACGCCGAGACAAGTTTCGGTTCCCCGTATTTTACCAGCTTTTTGATCTTCAGAAAATCCTCCTTGCAAATACTGCTGCTGTACATTGTCCTGCCGCGTTCTACCAGATTGTGTGCCTCATCGATCAGGAACAGGTATTCTCCTTTGACGCCGTCTCCGAAAAAGCGTTTCAGATGTGCATTTGGATCAAAAACATAATTATAATCACATATAACAGCGTCTACCCACTGCGATACATCCAGTGCCATTTCAAATGGACATACATTCCATTTTCTTGCCTGTTCTTCCAATACTTCCCGGCTCATCTCGTCTGTCGATGTGAGCAGTTCATAAACGGCATCATTTACACGGTCAAAATGCCCTTTTGCATATGGACACCCATCCGGATTACAGATGGTTTCTTCACAGAAACAGATTTTTTCTTTTGCCGTCAATGTGATGACCTTCATCTTCAGATCCTGTTCTCTCAGAATCGCGAATGCCTGACTTGCCACCGTTCTGGTAATCGTCCTGGCCGTCAGATAAAAAATCTTTTCTCCCAGTTCTTCCCCGACAGCTTTCACCGCCGGAAATACGGCCGCCATCGTCTTGCCGACTCCGGTAGGTGCCTGGATGAATAATTTCTTTTTTCTTAAAATGGTCCGATATACAGACTCAACCAGTTTCTTCTGTCCATCTCTGTATTCGAATGGGAATTCTACGGTTTTAATGGAAGCATTTCTCTTTGCTCTCCATGTCATCTGGTATCTTGCCCATTTTTCATATTCAGATACCAGCTTTTCGAACCATTTCTTAAGTTCTGCCCGGGTATATGTCTCCCGGAATCTGCGGATCTCTTCGGTATCCAGATTACAATACGTCATCTGCACTCCGATCTCTTCCAGATTTTTTTGTTCTGCATAAATATATGCATAGCATTTTGCCTGTGCCAGATGCAAAAGCTGTGGCTCTTCCAGACGTTTCAGATCTTTAAATACACCTTTGATCTCGTCGACCACCACACGCTTCGGAAGTTCTATGATTCCGTCCGCTCTTCCTTCTACACTCAGGATAAATCCATCACACGGGATCTGATATCTTAACGGAACTTCTGCACGGTACTCTGCCCCCTGCTGTCTCTGGATTTTCCGGTGTATGCGGCTGCCCTGCTGCATGGCATCCTTATCTGCCCCTCCGGTCCGGTTGTCAATATCTCCATGTCTTAATATAAATTCCACCAGATTCCGCACCGAAATGCGGATACACGGCTGTTCCAGATTCATGATCTGCTTTCCCCCAATCGTTCTTCATACATCGATCGAATCGCTCCCGTCATCCCTGCGATCACATCGATCACCGTCATGATATCTCCGCTCCGGTTCTTCTGGTAAGCGTGGTAGCTTCCCTGGATACAATAGCTGAGCATCACATTCATTGCTGTATCTTCTTTCAATTCCGGGTATTTTTCAAAGATCATCTGCTTGATGCTCCGCTCGATACTATCCGCAAAATGATTCGCCTGACTGCCGGAAAATAAAATCGCCGTCAGGGAATTCTGCGATACATAAGCCATCAGAAGTTCCCGTGCAAACTCTGCCGGATGCTCCAGCAGATATTCCGGATGCTGGATACTGTTCGCAATCGACTGTACTACTTCTTCTTCCATCGCATCTGACAAATCATAGATATCTTTATAATGCGCATAAAAGGTAGACTTATTGATTCTTGCACTTTCACATAGTTCTTTTACTGTTATCTTTTCCAAAGGTTTCCTGGAACGCAGTTCGATAAATGCGTTCTTGATTCCCCGCTCTGTTTTCTCAATTCTAAGATCCATCTTACCTCCCATTTCCCAACACTTTCTCATATTCGTCGGTTATCCATCCTTTCGTCGGTTTTGTCGGTGGATACCTCCTCGCATTTTTCTTATAATATGATTATAAATCAAAAAAGCAACTACTGTCCATTATCTTTTCGACAGTTGATCTTTTACGTTGCATTTTCAGGGAGGTTAATATGGATTTTTACGGATTTTACACAGGAAAAATATTCGACGCTTATGAATTTCTCGGCGCACACCCGGACAAAGACGGAACCACATTCCGTACCTTTGCACCTGCCGCATCACGCATTACAGTCATTGGGGAATTTAACGACTGGCAGGAATGGGAACTGAACAAAACTTATGACGGCAATTTTTGGGAATGCTATGCCAGGGGAGCAAAACCGGGTATGATGTACAAATACCGCATTTACAGACAGGACGGAAGCTGCGTGGAGCACTGCGATCCTTATGGCTTCGGCATGGAACTACGCCCGGCCTTTGCTTCCATCATCCGCGATCTGTCCCACTATAAATTCAAAGACAGCAAATGGATGCAGAAACGTTCGGTATGCAAGGACAAGCCGCTGAACATCTATGAACTGCATTTCGGATCATTTAAAAAGCCTTCTAAAAAAGCAGACGACTGGTATACTTATGTGGAAATGATCGATATCCTGATTCCTTATCTGAAAGAAAATGATTACAATTATATTGAGATTATGCCGCTCAGCGAACATCCATGTGATGAATCCTGGGGATATCAGAACACCGGATTCTTCAGTCCGACCGCCCGCTACGGAACTGCCGAAGAACTGATGAAATTCATCGATGCCTGCCATAAGAATGACATCGGTGTCATCATGGATTTTGTACCGGTACATTTTGCCGTTGATCACTATGCGCTGTCCGACTATGACGGAACTGCACTCTATGAATATCCACACCAGGATGTCGGTGTCAGCGAATGGGGCAGCTGTAACTTTATGCACTCCAGAGGCGAAGTCCGAAGCTTCCTTCAGTCTGCTGCAAATTACTGGCTAAGTGTCTATCACGTAGACGGAATCCGCATGGATGCCATCAGCCGTATCATCTACTGGCAGGGCGAACCTGCAAGAGGTGTTAACAATAATGCGGTGGATTTCATCCGTGAAATGACCCGCGGATTAAAGACAATGCATCCGACAGCCATGCTCTCCGCCGAAGATTCCACCTCTTTTGAAGGTGTCACAAAACCTGTAGATCAGGGCGGACTTGGATTCGATTACAAATGGGATATGGGTTGGATGAACGATACTCTCGACTACTTCCGCACAGCACCGGAGTACAGAAGCCGTGATTATCATAAGCTTACTTTCTCTATGATGTATTATTATAACGACGATTTCCTTCTCCCTCTTTCACATGACGAAGTTGTTCACGGAAAAGTAACGATTGCACAAAAAATGTATGGTGAGTACGAAGAGAAATTTCCACAGGCGCGTGCGTTCTATATGTATATGTACGCACATCCGGGAAAAAAATTGAACTTCATGGGTAACGAGATCGGTCAGCTCCGCGAATGGGACGAAAAGCGTGAGCAGGACTGGGATATCCTGAAGTATCCGATACACGATACTTTCCACCACTTCATGCAGAAACTGAATCATCTGTATCTGACAACTCCTGCTCTTTCTGCCAAAGATTATGAGAATGCAGGATTTCAGTGGCTGGACTGCCATCAGGAAGAGCGCTGTATCTATGCGTTTGAAAGAACAGATGGAAAAGATCGTATCGTTGCTGTCTTTAATTTCTCGGATGAGGATCAGAAAGGCTATGACCTTCCAATAACGGATGCAAAGGAACTGGAAGTGATTCTGGCTAGTGATGATGTAACATTTGGAGGCAGTAAGAAGTATACGAAGAAGAAAGTGAAGGTTACGGATGGGAAAGCTGTGCTGGATCTTTCGGCGTATTCAGCAGTGTATTTTGGGATTTAATTCAGGAAGGCTGTGGATACCC
>OLSE01002136.1_pt1 | contig 12374 bp, 14 predicted proteins | sample 1673191 | NCBI WGS metagenome assembly OLSE01 (sample SAMEA3136764, study PRJEB25190) | human gut metagenome | biome: human gut; feature: human-associated habitat; material: faeces | place: Austria | collected 2013
ACCTCTCCCAAAGGGAGAGGCTTTATAAGTAACCAGCATCCCGCCCCAGGTCAATCCGCCGCCGAAGCCGATGCAGGATACCTTCTGCCCGGCCTTGAGCAGACCGGCTTCGGCCATCTCGTTGAGGGCCACCGGAATGCTGGCCGCGCTGGTGTTGCCGTGGCGGTCCATGTTCTTGTAGAACTTTGCGGCGTCGGCGTGGAGCGCTTTCACACAGTGGTCGATGATGCGGCTGTTGGCCTGATGGCAGACCACCCAGTCCACATCGTCCAGCGCCAGCTGCGTCTCGTCCAGCACCGCGTGCAGACAGCGGGGCAGTGCGTCCACCGCAAAGCGGAAGACGGCACGCCCGTCCATGCTGATGGGGGCCGAGCCGGTGCGGCAGGGGCCTCCTGCGTGGATAGCCTCGTCGCCCCGTGCGCCCAGCGTGATCGCAAACGGTGCGTCGCACAGTTCAAAAATCGCTGCGCCCGCACCGTCGCCGAAGAGCACACAGGTGGAGCGGTCGGTCTGGTCCATCAGGCGGGACAGCGCTTCGCAGCCCACCACGAGGGCGTACCGTCCGCCCAGCGTCGCCATCAGGCCGCGGGCCACGGCGGTGCCGTAGATGAAGCCCGAGCAGGCGGCGTTGACATCCAGCGCGGGGCGGTTTTCGGGCAGATTCAGCGCCCGCTGCACCTGACAGGCCACACTTGGGGTGGCGTCAGGGGCCGAAAGGGTCGCGCAGACACAGCAGGCAATATCCTGCGGCGAAAGACCACTGCGCTCCAGCGCCTGCTTTGCCGCCGCGATGGCCAGCGTGGCGGCGGATTCTTCCTCCGTACACCAGTGGCGGGCGCGGATGCCGGTGCGGGTGGTGATCCACTCGTCGCTGGTGTCCACGGTGCGGCTCAACTCTTCATTGGTGACCGTGCGGCCGGGCAGAGCTCCGCCGGTGGCGATCAACTGCAAACCGTTCATGCTCGTTTCGCTTCTCCGATCTGACGAAATTTTTTGTACCGCTGGTCGGCCAGTGCCTTGCCGCTCATCTTGCAGAGGGCGGTGAGGTGGTTTTTCAGAGCCGTATCCATGGCAGCAAACAGGGCCGCGTGGCTGCGCTGTGCGCCGCCCACAGGCTCCGGGATGATCTCCTCGACGATGCCGTCCTTGTAGAGGTCCTGTGCGGTCAGCTTCATGATCTCGCAGGCTTCGCCGCTGCGGGAGGAATCCTTCCACAGGATGCTGGCGAAGCCCTCAGGGCTGAGCACCGAGTAGACGGCATTTTCCAGCATGAGGATGTGGTTTGCCACACCCAGCGCCAGTGCGCCGCCGGAAGAGCCCTCGCCGGTGACGACAGCGATGACGGGAACCGTCAGACCGCTCATCTCCATCAGGTTTCGGGCGATAGCCTCGCCCTGTCCCCGCTCTTCGGCCTCCTTGCCGGGGTATGCGCCCGGCGTGTCGATGAAGGTGATGATGGGGCGGCCAAACTTTTCGGCCTGCTTCATGAGACGGAGGGCCTTGCGGTAGCCCTCCGGTCCCGGCATACCGAAGTTGCAGGCCATGTTCTCTTCCAGTGTGGAACCTTTGCGGTGGCCGATGACGGTCACAGGCATCCCGTGGAAGCGGGCGATGCCGCCCAGGATGGCGCTGTCCTCCCGGCACTGACGATCGCCGCACTGCTCAAAGAAATCGGTGAACAGGGCGTTGATGGTCTCGTCGATATGGGGGCGCTCGGGATGGCGGGCCAGAAAGACCCGGTCCTCGGCGGTCAGCGGGCCGCAGCAGCGGAGGATCTCATCTTCCTCCACAGCCAGTTCGGCCAGCTCGGAAGCGTGGGCCGTGATGGCGGCCATCTGGCTCTCCTCGTCCTGTGCGCCGCCCCGCAGGGCAGCGATCTGGGCGTCCAAAGGAGCAAGCTGCTCCAGAAGTTCTTTTATCATTCCGTTTTCCTCCCGCCTGCGTGGAGCTGCAGCAGCTGGATGAGGGTGGCGCGGAGCTCACTGCGGGGTACGACCTTGTCTACAAAGCCGTGTTCCAGCTGGAACTCGCTGCGCTGGAAGCCCTCGGGCAGGCGCTCGCCGATGGTCTGCTCGATGACGCGGGGGCCTGCAAAACCGATGAGTGCGCCCGGCTCAGCCAGCATGATGTCGCCAAGGCTGGCAAAGCTGGCGGTAACGCCGCCGGTAGTGGGGTGGGTCAACACACTGATGTACAGCCCGCCCTTGGCCGAAAAGCGCTCGATGGCGGCGCTGGTCTTGGCCATCTGCATCAGGCTGAAAATGCCCTCCTGCATCCGGGCGCCGCCGCTGGCCGAAAAGATGACCAGCGGCAGTTTTTTCGCCGCCGCGTACTCGATGGCGCGGGTGATCTTCTCGCCCACGGCCGTGCTCATGCTGCCCATAAAGAAGCGGCTGTCCAGCACAGCGGCCACCACCGACACGCCGCCGATGCGGCCCACTGCCGCGACAGCGGCCTCGCTGAGGCCCGTCTTCTGGGTCTGGGCGCTGAGCTTGTCGGTGTAGCCGGGAAATCCCAGCACGTCCTGCGGGGCCAGCTCTGCGTCCAGCTCCCGGAAACTGCCGCTGTCCAGCACAAGGCTCAGGCGGTAGTACGCACCGATGGGCTGGTGATTGCCGCAGTTGGGGCAGACGAAGAGGCTCTTGGCCCAGATCTGGCGGGTGGCACGGCGGCCGCACTACTTGCATTCCACAAACTGCGGCTCATGCCACGCCACACCGGTGTCCCTCCGGGCTTTGAGCTGGAAGGTACGCTCCCGCATCCGGCCCGGGAGCAGGTCTCTGATGTCGTTCATCGTTATGCCTCAGCGTGTGCAGTCAGGTAGTTGAAGATGTCGCCGACGGTCTTCATGTTGGCCAGCTCCTCGTCGGGGATGGAGACGCCGAAAGCATCCTCCAGAGCCATGTTCAGCTCCACAGCGTCCAGGCTGTCGGCCTCGAGGTCCTCGGTCAGGCTGGCCTCCATCGTGACCTTCTCCTCCTCGCAGTTCAGGGTGTCAACGACGATCTTCTTCATATCCTCAAAAGTCATGGTGATTTTCTCCTTTTATCTTGTGTATGTGTGTTGTACTATCGTATCTTGTTCGGGCAAATCAGTTCACGTCATTTAGTTAAATGTTTTGAACGATTTGATAAGGCAATTATACTCGCGAGGCCACCATTGTCAATAGTTTTATCTAAAAAGTTTTAGTTTTCTCATTTCTTTCACAGGTCGTTGCGCAACCAATACAATATTTTCGTCGTGTATTTCGGGCTTTTTGTAGTTTTTCCCGGCCCCTGTGCGATATTCGGCCCAGAAACGCTGATAGATACAGAACAAAAAGAGCAGAGACTTGCGGTTTCGCACCGCAGGCTCTGCTCTTTTGTGTTATTTATTCTTCATTTACGCCAAGTCTTTTATATACTTCTGCCTCGTCCACGGGAACACCGGAAATTTTTCCAGCTTCCAGTTCCTCCATGAGGCGCGCTCTATCTTGTTCTTTCATACTGTTATTTCAACCTGATTTCCTTCCACCGCAAGGACACAGCTTTCGTAATAGCCGTCTCCGGTGGTGCGGGGGCCGCTGAGGACTTCGAGGCCGTCGGCCTTGAGGCGGGCCGTCAGCGCATCCACCTTCTCCCGACTGCCGACGCTGAACGCGATGTGCGCGTATCCGGTGCGGGCGGCAGGCTTCGGCTCGTCGGACATCCCGGGTTTGTTCATCAGCTCCAGGCGTGCGCCGTCCGCGAAAGTGAGAAAGTAGGAGCGGAAGTCCGTCCTCGGGTTGTGGTAGCCCGCATTCGGCACGGCGTCAAAATAGCGCACAAAGAAGTCCTTTGCAGCCTCGAGGTCGTTGACGTACAGGGCGATGTGCTCGATCTTCATAGTGTCTCCTTTCTATGTTTCACCAGATAGTAACCAATGCCGAAGCTGTTCACGAGGCCCTGCACCATCAGGATGCAGAGGCCCAGCAGGATGCTGCCGGTGATGGGGCCGGATGTCAATGTACGCTGCACGGGGTAGATTTCTCCTTTTTTCACACCTCAACAAAATTTCATACGGTATTCTTTGGGAGTGCAGTGTTTTATCTCCCGGAAGATCTTGATAAAGTAGCTGCCATCGGTGAAGCCGCACTCCGCGCCGATCTCGCCGGTCTTGAGCCGGGTGGAACGGAGCAGCTCAGCGGCCTTTTCCACCCGGTACTGCTTGACGTACTGGATGGGCGTGATGCCCAGCATCTGCCTGAAACTGCGCAGACAGGCGCTCTCGCTGAGGGCCACGCTGCCCGCGATGAGCTGGACTGTCAGCTCTTCCGCGTAGTGTTCCTCCACGAAGCGGAGCATCTGCTTCATCCGCTCGGAGGCGATCTGCTCCTGCTGGGAGACTTTCGTCCGCCCGCCCACGCACTGGGTGCTCAGCAGCCGCAGGGCCAGAGAGAGGTGGTAGCGCACCCGGTTCTCGTAGTCGAAGGGTTCGTCCGACACGGCCTTCCAGCTCTCGTGCAGACAGTCCAGCACCTGTTTCTGCCACGGCACCAACCCATCCAGAAGGAAAAATGGCGGGGCGTCGGGCTGGGTCATGGGGCGGATGAGCTTCTGCCAGAAGATGGTGTCCATACCGCCCACGAGCCGCGGATGGAACACGCCCGAGTGGAGCAGGGCCGTGCCTTCCGGTGCCTGCTCCACCGCGTGGAGGACGCCCGAGTTGATGAACACTCCCTGCCCGGTCTGCAAGGTGAGGCGGGTCTTGTTGACGTCCACATGGAGCGGTCCCTTCGTGCAGAGCACATATTCAAACTCTTCGTGCCAGTGCCACGCCACCGAATAGCTGGACAGATCCTCGGCATAGCAGGCGATGGGAAACAGCGCACTGCCGTGCTGCACAAGTTCCCTGCCCTTTTCGCTGGCGACGATGTTGGAGCTGATATTTAGTGCCATATTCGCCAATTCCTTTCCCCAATACATTGAAGATTTTTTCTCAAAGCCGATTTTGTTGTACAAAGTATGTGTTTTTGTTCTATCATTTGTGCCGGTTTCGTGGTATTATTTCATCGGAGCTGATAAGCTCAGTATAGCACTGAAACGGGGCAGATACAACCCACAACGAAGCTTTGCTTCCAAGGGTCTTGCGCACTGTCCCACAGCTCCAAGGCCGCGATGCCGCCCGCACCCCGACCCACAAGGCTTTTGCAGAAGTCTTACACACTTTACCGAACACGGAGGTATTTATTATGCTTCGCATCGAATATTTTGATAAAAACCGCTTCATGAAACAGGTCGCCGCAAGCCGCGGCAGCGTCATCCTGCACCTGGACAATGGCTCCACCTGCGACCTCAAGAAGGACAACGAGGCTTCCGCCATCTTCCAGACCCTGGACGCCCCCAAGAAGGGCTTCAGCATCAGCGTGAGCGACCCCGCTGATGTCACCGGCTTCCTGCGCTATATGCTCGAGGCTGGCCGCGCCTGCTGAAAACGCCATCATCCATTCTTCATTATTCATCATCACAGCAAAACAGGACAGCCCCGCTCTGGCACATCTCAGAGCGGGGCTGTCCCGTTTTGTTGCATTTTTATTTTACAGGATGCACCGGCTGATGGCCTGCGCCACAGCCAGCAGCTCTTCCTGCCCGATGAAGCCGAACTTCATCTCGTGCTCGTCGGCGTAGCAGACCGTCAGTTCCGAAGTCTGCAATGGGTCGCCGAAGCCTGCCGTCTGGATGCCGAAGTGGACGATCTTCCGGTAGGGCAGGACGAAGATCTCCTGCCGGGTGCCGGTAACGCCCTGCATATCCACCATGAAAATGCGGTGGCTCGTAAAAACGGCCTGATCGCGCACCGTCTTGTATGCGCCCACGATACTTTCGCCGTCCAGCAAAAGCGCCTGCACATTCTTGCAGATCTCCTTCTCCTTGATGCGGATGAGGTTCTGCATCGGCTTTTCCCGAAATTCCATACCGGAGTCTCCCTTCTTTTGCCCTATATAATAGGTGTTTCTGGGCCAAGTATAACATTTCTGCCACAGAGCTTCAAGTCATTCTCGCCTTTTGGGCCGGGTTGTGTTATACTGACAGGTGATTTGAGATTTCTTGTATACAAAAAAGAGGTTCACCTATGGAGATCATCGTACATCAGGCCATTCTCCACGTTCTGGATACCACGCTGGACGCCCCCGTGCTCAGCGGCAGCTGCATGGAGATGACAGCCGAAAAGACGGCCTATCTGCAATACCACATCGAAAAGCTGCTTGCCAGCGACGACATCCGCCAGTGCCGCCCCCTGCCGGACTCGGCATTCCGGTACGAGCTGGAACAGAACAAGGACTTTATCGACCTGTCCTGCCGCATTGCGGGCGTCCTGTTCGACTATATGCATGCTCATACCACCATTCCGGGGGCCGACCTCGCCGTGGTGGATTTCACCCGGGACGGCCAGCCGTGGCTGGGCATCCTCAAGCTCAACTATAAAAACGGCTACACCCACTACACCGAGAGCGTAGACGGTGCGCCGTTCAACTCCATCATCCAGCAGCGGGCCTGCCTGCCCACCCAGAGCGGCAAGGTGGAGGAAGGCGCACTGGTGGACCTGACCGACTACTCCATGAAGCTGCTGGAGAAAAAGTTCGACATCGACGGCCACAAGGAGTTTTATCTTTCCACCGTCGTTTTCCAGTACACCACCGCCGAGCCGGAAAAGAAAAAGCTGCAGGCCATTCAGGACGCTGCCGTCCAGGCCGTGCAGGAGAACTATCAGGACGAGCCCCATGTGGAGGCGCAGGTGGCCATGCTCATTGCCAATCAGGCCGCTGACAACGACAACAGGGTGACGGTCGAGCAGGTGCGCCGGCAGCTTGCTGAGGAATACCCGCTGGCGGCTGTCCCCTTCGACGACTATGTGGAGAAAAGCGACGTCCTCGAGCCGACGCAGGCCCAGCAGCCCGTCACTGTCTCCCCCGCCCGCATCCGCCGGATGGAGAGCCGCAGCATCCACACCGCCAGCGGCATCGAGGTAAAGATCCCTACCGAGATCCTCTCTGAGGATTCTGCGGTGGAATTTCTCCACGCCGAGGACGGCAGTGTTTCGCTGCTCATCAAAAACGTCATCCTGTAAGGAGGGGAGCTTATTATGGACCTTGCTGTCATCACCGCCCAGCAGGTGGCGGAACTGTTCATCCTCATCGGGCTGGGTGCTCTTGGTGCCAAGACCGGCCTGCTCCGCCCCGAGGGCAAGCAGACTCTCTCGAACCTGCTGGTCAACCTCGTCGTCCCGGCCATGATCATCAACTCCTACCGCATGGAGTTCAGCGCAGAAATTCTGCACAACCTCATGGCCGCGTTCGCCCTGAGCACCCTGTCCATCCTGCTGGGACTCATCATCACCCTGCTGTTCACGGCCCGCAGCAGGGACAGCCGGACGCCCATCTTCCGGTTCGCCTGTGTTTTCTCCAATGCGGGCTATATGGGCCTGCCCCTCATTTCGGCGCTCTTCGGCTCCGAGGGCCTGCTTTATGCCAGCGCCTTCTTTACCATGTTCAATCTCCTGCTCTGGACGGTGGGCTACAGCATGGTCAGCGGCAGCTCCGACCCCAAAAAGGTCGCCCAGAGCCTGCTGCACTGCCCGGCCATCTACGCCATCGTCGTGGGTCTCGTCCTCTACCTGCTCCAGATCCCGCTGCCCGACCTCATCGTCCAGCCCATGGAGCTTCTGGGCGACATGAACACTCCCCTCTCCATGCTCATCACCGGTATGCTCATCGCCTCGGGCGACCTGCACCGCACCCTCACCGACAAGCATATCTGGAAGCTCACCGTAGTCCGGATGCTTTTCATTCCGGTGCTGACCATTGCAGCTTTCGCCGCGCTGGGGCTCTTCCGCTACGGCATGGTCACGCAGGTCATCCTGCTGCTGGAATGCTGCCCCGCCGCGTCCATCACCTCGGTGTTCGCCGTCCAGTTCCACCACGATGAGCAGTTTGCCGCCGGCAGCGTCGTGCTGACCACCCTGCTCAGCATCCTGTTCCTGCCGCTGTGTGCGCTCATCATTACGATGTTCTGAGGAGTAAAAACCATGTCCGATATTACCATCCGCAACGCCACATTGGCCGACACACCCCGCATTCTGGAAATCTACGCCTACTACGTCGAGCACACGGTCATCACTTTCGAGTACGATGTGCCGTCGCTTGCCGAGTTCGAGGACCGGATGCGGGCCATCATGCAGAAGTACCCCTACCTTGTCATCGAGCGGGATGGCCGCATCGAGGGCTACGCCTATGCCCACGCCTTTGTGGGACGTGCCGCCTACGACTGGGCCGCAGAGCTGACCATCTATCTCGACCACGACGCCAGGCGCGGCGGACTGGGCCGCGCCCTCTATGAGGCGCTGGCCGACCGGCTCAAGGCCATGGGTGTCCTCAACCTCTACGCCTGCATCGGCTACCCGCAGGTGGAGGACGAATACCTCACCAAAAACAGCGCCCAGTTCCACGAACATCTGGGCTTCACGCTGGCCGGTACCTTCCACAACTGCGGCTATAAGTTCGGGCGCTGGTACGACATGATCTGGATGGAAAAAATCATCGGCGAGCACCGCCCCGACCAGCCGGACATCGTGCCGTATCAATATTGAGCCTATTCAAAAAAGCAGGCGCATCCGCTGGATGCACCTGCTTTTGCTTTACTGTTTATCCATCTGCTCTTTGTGGTATTGCAGCGTGTACAGCTGATAATATCGGCCATGTGCGGCGAGAAGCTGCTGGTGAGTCCCCTGCTCCAAGATCCTGCCGCGCGACAGCACGATGATGTTATCTGCGTGCTGGATGGTGGAGAGGCGGTGTGCCACGATGAGCATAGTGCCGACGCTACGCACCTTTTCCAGCGAATCCTGGATCAGAAGCTCCGTCTCAGTGTCGATGTTGGCGGTGGCCTCGTCCAGGATCATGACGCTGGGCTTATGCAGGATGGTGCGGGCAAAGCTGAGCAGCTGGCGCTGACCCGCTGAGAAGTTATTGCCGCGCTCCCGGACTTCTTCGTCGAGGCCGTGCTCGAGTTTGTTGATGAAGTGGTCGGCATTGACATACCGGCAGACCTTCATGATCTCTTCGTCCGGAATGTTCCCCTCCCGGAGGACGATGTTGCTGCGGATAGTACCCGAGAAGAGGAAGACGTCCTGCAGCATCTGGCCGAAGTGACGGCGGAGGGAGGAGATCTTGATTTTGCGGATGTCGATGCCGTCGATCAAAATCTCGCCCTTCTGGAACTCGTAATTGCGGCAGATGAGGGAGAGGATGGTGCTCTTGCCCGAGCCGGTGGAGCCGACGAAGGCCACGGTCTGGCGGGGCTCCACATGGAAGGAAACGCCCTGCAGCACCCACTCGCCGGGGATGTAGCTGAACCAGACGTCCCGGAACTCGATGTCGCCCTTCACTTCGTCCAGCTCGACGGCGTCGGGGGCGTCCACCATCTGGGGCTGGATGTCCATGATGGAGAAGACCTTCTCCGACGACGCCAGCGCCGACTGTAGCCAGTTGAACTGCTCGGCGAGGTTCTGGATGGGGGTGAAGAACTTGGAGATATACATATAAAAGGTGACGATGGTGCCGCTGGAAATGGTCTGCCCGAGGAAGGTGACATGGTTCAGATGGCCCATGCCGCCAAGATAGAACAGGCAGAGGATCGAGCTGATATACAGCATATACACCAGCGGACGGAAGACACCGAAGACGAAGATCTGCTCCTGTGTGGCCTTGGCGAGGGTCTGGCTCTTCTGGCGGAACTCCTCCATCTTCTCGTCCTCGCGGCCAAAGATCTGGGTGACCTTGATGCCGGAGAGGTTCTCGGAGAGGTAGGTGTTGATGTCGGTGGTCGCGTCCTTGACCTTGCGGTAAGCGCGGCGGGAGAACTTGCGGAAGATGACCGTGAACAGGAGGATGAAGGGTACGAAGCAGAGCACCATCAGGGTCAGCTCGTAGTTCAGGAAGAGCATCGCCACCAGAATGCCCAGAATGACGAAGGCGTTCTTGGTGAGGTTGACGAAGAGGTTCGTGAACATCATCGAGATGGCGTTGGTGTCGTTGGTCACGCGGGTGACGAGCTTGCCCACCGGGATGTCGTTCAGCTGGCCGTGGGAGAGGCTTTCAATGTGGGTGAAAAGGTCTTCACGCAAATCGGAGATGATGCGCTGGCCCACACGCTGCAGAATGACGGCCTGCAAATAGGTGCTGGCCATCGAGAAGACCAGCACACCCGCGTACACGGCCACACTGACATAGAGGCTTTTCAGTTCGAAATCGCCCACCACAAGCTCTTCGATGTAGCCCACGATGAGGGGCGACGCGATGTCGTAGGAGATGGAGAAGAGGACGAGAAAGCCCACAACGATGAACAGCCTGAGGTAGGGCTTGGCGTAGCCGAAGAGGCGGCGCAGGATCTCACCGTCGGCCATGCTGCGCTCGAAGCCCATAGCCGTTTTCTTGTCTTTGACGCAGGCGTAGGCGATGAGCAGCAGCACCGACACGGTGCCGATGACGCCGCCCACGAGAAGAAGCGGATTCAGACTCATCATGCGTTGCCACCTCCCACTTCGTCTTCAAGCTTCTGCAGATCGACCATCTTGCGGTACTCCGGGCAGGATGCATAGAGCCGGTCGTGGGGGCCGACGGCCTCCACTCTGCCGTCCTCGAGGAAGATGATCTTATCCAGTCCCTCCACCGTCGAGATGCGGTGCGCGATGAGCAGAGTGGTCTTGCCTGCACGGCTCTTTTTCAGGTTGTCGAGGATGATTTTTTCCGTCCTGGTATCCACCGCCGAAACCGAGTCGTCGAGGATCAGGATGGGCGCATCTTTCAGCAGGGCGCGGGCGATGGAGATGCGCTGCTTCTGACCGCCCGAGACGGTGACGCCGCGCTCGCCCAGAACAGTCTCGTAGCCATCCTTGAAGTCCACAATGTTGTCCCGGACGTCAGCAAGGCTGGCTGCCCGTTCAATGTCCTCGGGGGTAGCGTCGTCCACGCCAAAGGCGATGTTGTGGGCGATGGTATCCGAGAAGAGGAAGTTCTCCTGCGGGACATAGGCACACGCCTGCCGCACCGAGTGGATGGAGACGCCGTTGACGTCCTTCCCGTCCACGAAAAGGGTGCCGTCGGGGACGTTATAAGTGCGCAGGAGCAAATCGACCAGCGCCGTCTTGCCTGCGCCGGTCTTGCCCACGATCCCCACGCTCTCGCCGGGCTGGATCGTGAAGGAGATGTTTTTCAGCACATCGAACTCGCCGTCCGGGTAGCGGAAGGTCAAATCGCGGAACTCAATGCCGCCCTTGGGGTTTTCGAGGTCCGGCACACCGGCGCGGTCGGCCACATCAATGGGGGCGTCCAGCAGCTCGGTGATGCGGTTGAGGGAGGCTTTGCCGCGGGAGGTCTTTTCGATGAGCATTGAGATCGCCATGATGGGCCAGACGATCGCCTCGAAATAGCCGATGTACTCCACCAGCTGGCCCGCATTGAAATTTCCCTTGTAGACGAGATAGCCGCCGTAGCCGAGGATGACGCAGATGACCGACTCCACAAAGAACGTCACCATTACTTCGAGCAATACTGAGATACGGGTATACTCCACGTTGATTTCTTCGTTGTCTTTGTTGAGTTTGCGGAACGCGATGAGCTCTTTGAGCTCCTTGACAAACGCCTTGATGACCGCGATGCCGGAGAAGTTCTCCTGCGCAAAGTCGGACAGGTCAGAGAACGCCTGCTGGCGCTTCTCCCACGTTTTGGTCATGGTCTTGCCCATCACGGTGCCGATGGCAAACATGAACGCTGCCGGGATGAGGGCCAGCATGGTCATGCGTCTGTCCATGCACCACATCCGGTAGAGGGCCAGCAGACCCAGCACCAATGCGTCAAAGAACATCAGGATGCCGTCGCCGAAGCACTCCTGGATGGTGTCGAGGTCGTTGGTGTAGAGGCTCATGAGGTTGCCGACCTTGTTCACCTGATAGTACTGCTGGGACAGACGGCGGCTGTGGTCGAACATCTTCTCCCGCAGATCCGCCTGCACCCGGATGCTGGTGCCGAAGAAGCAGATGCGCCACAAAAAGCGCCCCACCACCATGAACAGCACGATCCATATCATGGGCAGGCAGATGTGCTGGAACAGCACCTCTTTCGTGAAAGGCATCGTCTCGCCCCTCACCACCACCTGTCCGAGGTTGACGCCGTTGATGACCAGACGATAGAGCTGCGGCACAAGCAGCTGGATATAGTCCACCATCAGCAGCGCAAGGATGCCCAGCAGCAGCGCGGGCGCGTGGCGCAGATAATAGCGGTTGATGTACTTGCCGAATATCACTGGTTTTCCCTCCTTTTCCTATAGCACAGAGGCGAGCCAACGCCTGCGGGCCGAACG
>OLSE01002143.1_pt1 | contig 12344 bp, 6 predicted proteins | sample 1673191 | NCBI WGS metagenome assembly OLSE01 (sample SAMEA3136764, study PRJEB25190) | human gut metagenome | biome: human gut; feature: human-associated habitat; material: faeces | place: Austria | collected 2013
GAGCGGCGCGTGAAGTTCCAGTTCATCGACCTGAAGGAGAAGGGTATGAGCAAGGGCGAGCTGGAGTCGGTCGCCCGCGCGGTCGGCGGCATCGATGTGCTAGTCGATCCGAAGGCGAAGGATGCCGACACGGTGTCGCTGCTCGCGTACCTGTCGCCCGATCAGAAGTTCGACAAGCTGCTGGAGAACCAGCACGTGCTGGCCGAGCCCGTGGTGCGCAACGGCAAGCAGGCCACGGTGGGCTACGCGCCCGACGTGTGGAAAACCTGGGAGTAGCGTGACACCGTCCGCCGCCCCGCAGCGCACGGGGCCTCGGGGCCGCCCTGCAACCTGCGGGGCGGCCCCGGTTGGGGCAGGGGAGGCGGTTAAGCGGCGTCCTGCTCCCAGTTCAGCGTGATGCGTCCGTCCTTTGCGGGGGACACCTCGCCCGCATCGGCCAAGTACGCGGTCATGAGATCGGTGATGGTTCCCAGCTCGGAGTGCGCTTTCACCGTGGACGACACGTAGGATTCGTCCACCGTCCCGGCCCAGGCGGCAACGGTGTAGAGCTTGCCGTCGTCGATCTCGGTGCCATCGGCCAGCGCCAGGCTCAGCACGTTGCTCGCCTCGTCGCGCCACGGCGCGTACTCTGCCTTCAGGCCGGAGAACGCGTACAGCGCGTTCACCTCCTCGCCGTTGAGCAGCGGGTGCTCCATGAGCTTCTTCAGGTTCGCGCCCGTAATCTCGTAGGTGGTCAGCGCGTCGTCTTTGGAGACGCTGCGCAGGTTGAACCGGTCGGGTATGTCGATGGTGCCCTGGTAGATCTTGCCCGAGTTGCCCTTGTAGTACGTGCCGTGCAAAAGCAGCGCCGCATCGGCGCCGGCGGCCTCGCGCATGACGTCGGCCATGAGCATGCTGGTCTCGAGTGCGGTGAAGTCCTCGGCGGCGGTCCCCATGGCCACGCTCGCTTCAGGCGCGGTGGGGTCGAGCGGCTCGAACTCGTCGGTGGCCGCGATGACCTCGTCCATGGTCATGTTCCCGCGCATCCAGTCGAAGGCCGTCTCGAAGTCGCTCGTCTGGCCGAACTGGTCGGCGAAATACAGTTGACCCTTGTCGAGACAGTTCTTGACGTCCCAGAACTCGCCGCGGATGTTCTCCTGGTATGTCTTGACGCCGCTGATGCCGGTGAAGCACCGGAACAGCACGTCCTGCCCCTCGTCGGTGCTCAGGTAGTCGACGATGTCCAGCAGGACCTGCTTCTTGTCCGGGTCGTCCATGGAGCGTTGCGGCACGGCCAGGTTCGTGCCCGGCACCATCTGCATCCAGCGCTCGCCCGGCGTGTCGGTGGGATAGCCGATGAAGTCTATCTCGCAGTCGGGGTCCTCCTCCTCGTAGAGGGCGTACATGCCCAGCTCGGCGGGGATCATGGCTATCTCGCCTGCGTACATGGCCTGGCGGTTCTTCGTGAGGCTCGAGGTGAAATCGCCCTCCACGACGATGCCGCGGTCGTACAGCTCCCTCAAAACGCTGTAGTACGGCTCCAGCAGGCCCTCGCACGAGGCCTCGCCCTTGACCACGGCTTCGAACTGGGCGCGTTTCTCGCTCGTGCCCAGCAGCTCGCGGTTCGTCAGGCCCAAGCCCACCTCCTGCACCGAGTACTTCAGGCAGGGGACGAAGGGGCGGATGCCCTCGGCGGAGATTTCCTCGCACAGCTTGAACAGCTCGTCGCGCGTGGCGGGAATCTCCCAGCCGTGCTCCTCGAAGAGCGTCTTGTTGTAGAAGATGCCCTTGACGGTGCTGTTGACGGGCAGCTGGCGCAGCGAGCCGTCGGCGTCGAGCGCTTCGAGCGACGAGAGGTTGTAGCGGCTGGTGAAGCTTTCGGCGGAGAAGTCGTAGGCGTACTTGCTGTCGCCCATGCGCATGCCGCTGAATATGAGGTCGGGCAGGTCCTCGTGCTCGCCCTGCTTCTCAACGTAGGCCCTGACCGTGTTCGTTCCCGCCGCGTTGACCGAGGCTATTTGGATATGGGGGAACTTCTCCTCCAAGGCGGCTTTCAGCGGGGCGTCGTTGAAGACGGTGTAGCGGCCGAGGGTGATGAGCGTCTTGTTCGGATCAAGCGGCTCGTAGGTGACGATCTCGTTGTCGGGGCGGGTTTCCTGCTCGGCAGCGCTGGGCGAGCAGGCGGTGAGGCCCAGAAGCAAGGCTCCGGCCATCAGGCTGCTGATGATCTTCCGTACGTTCATTGTGCTCCCCTCTTATCGGTTGAAGTACCTGCGGAAAACCTTGTTTATGTCATCGAGGTCCAAGGGTTTCGTCAGATGGTCCTGCATGCCGTGGCGAAGCGAGTTCTTCACGTCCTCCTGGTAGGCGCCCGCCGAAAGCGCCACGATGGGCAGGGTCGCCCCGTCGGGGTGCTGGCTCGCGCGGATAGCCTCGGCCGCCTCGAGCCCGGTCATGACGGGCATCTGTATATCCATCAGCACCAGCGCGTACCAGCCTGCCTCCGAGGCCTCCACTTTCCGGACGGCCTCGGCGCCGTTGGAGGCCGTGTCGATCTGCACGCCCAGATCGGACAGGAGGTCCACGATGATCTCGCGGTTCATCTCGTTGTCCTCGGCCAGGAGCACCCGTTTGCCGCGGCAGAGTTCGAGCAGGTTCCTTTCATCCTGCTCGGCCTCGGGCTCCGCGGCGGGCAGGTAGATTCTCTCCAGCGGAAGGTAGACCGTGAAGGCCGATCCCCTGCCCGGCGTGCTGTCTACCGAAACCTCGCCGTCCATGAGCTCCACCAGGCTGTGCACGATGGCAAGCCCCAGCCCGCTGCCCACGTGGGAGGAGGTGAGCGACGACTGCTCCTGCTCGAAGGGCTCGAACAAGCGCTCCATGAACTCCTTGCTCATACCGGGGCCGGTGTCGCGCACGACGAGCTTTATGAGGGAGATCGACCCGTCTTGGGAGGTTTCCTCGCAGGTGAGCGTGACGGTGCCGCCTTCGGGCGTGAACTTGACGGCGTTCGAGACCAGGTTCACCAAGCATTGCCTGATCCTGGTTGCATCCCCGCAATAGTTCGCATGGGAGAGCGAGCGCAGCTCCTCGGCGAGCTCCACGCCTTTCGCCTCGGCGGGGCCGTACTGCAGCGCGATGACGGAATCCAGCACCTCGTTCAGGTCGAACGGGTTGTGCGAGAGGGCCATCTTGCCGCTGTCCAGACGGTTCATGTCCAGCATGTCGCTGATAACCTCTATCAGGTACTCGCCCGACTTCTTCGACCGCTCCAGATGGATCGCCGCGGCCGGCGGGTCGTCGAGGGAGCGCAGGGCCAGCTCGTTCGACCCGACGATGGCGTTGAGCGGCGTGCGGATGTCGTGCGACATCTTGGTGAGGAAGTCGCTCTTGAGGCTGGCGCGGGCGCTTTCGAGCTTCGTCCTCTGGTTCTTGCTGGCCAGGTAGTGCAGCCAGAGGAACGAGAGCGCTCCCAAGGCGGCCGCGATGATGACCATCAGCCCGATGACGTTGCGCATGCCCGCGAAGGTCTCTTGGGCGGTAACCGACACAGGGATGGCCATCACGATGTTGCGGCCCTCGTTGTCGGGGAACGTCTGCATGAGCCAGGTGTCGCCCCTCAAATCCACGAGGACCTGCTCCTCCGTGCAGGTGCAAAGCGCCGTCTGCAGCTTGTCCACCTGGGCGGGGTCCACGCCGTCGTTGGCGAGGATGTGCAGGAAGTTGTGGCTTTGGAAGTACTCGTTCGCCTGCGATTCCGAGGGGCGCAGCAGGATCACGCCGTTCGTGTCGACCACGTACGAGGCGCCCTGGCCGTTGAATACGGGCAGGATGGCCACATCGGCGTATTCCTGGGAGTCCACCACCTCCAGGAGCCCCGCCACCGGCGCCCCGTCGATGACGACGTTGCTGACGGGCGCGGCGAACGCCCAGAAATCGCCTTTGCCCTGCACCGTGCAGAACTCGGAATGCACCTCGGTCCAGGTGCTCAGGTCCTCGCTGAGCATGGAGCCGGATATGACGATGGCCTTTCCCTCCAGGGACAGGCACCGCCCGTCGTCCATCATCAGGTAGATGCCGCTCAAGTGGCTGAGCAGCTCGCTCACCTCGGACATCGTCGATGCGTTGGAGTGAGAGAGGAACTGTGCGGCGGTGGCGGTCTCGTCCTCGTGGAGTTCTTTCAGAAGGCTGAGCTTCCTCGAGACCAGGTCGCTGATCTGCTGCACGGACTCGACGCGCTCCTCGTGGATGGACTGGTTGAGGTCCGAGTAGGCGCGCACGAAAGCCCAGGTGCCCATCAGGAGGACAACCAGAAGGATCCCGCTCGTCACCTTGAGCCAGAAGGGCGCCTGCGTTTGCGCTATTCGCTTCGCCGTCGTCTTCACTGGCCGCACGCCTGGTCGGGTGATTGCTCCCCGGCTTCCTCGCTGGGTATCTCGGAGAGCACCGACAGCTGGCCGGCCATGGAGTCGTCGTACAGGCAGTAGCAGTTGCGGCCCCGCTGCTTGGCGGCGTACAGCGCCCGGTCCGCGCAGTGGAACAGCTCGTCGAACTGCATGCCGTCCTGCGGTGCGCGGGCAACGCCCATGCTGACGGTGATGGGGTGTCCCTTGCACGTGCACCGTAAGGAGCCGAAGATGCGCTCGACGGCCGGGGTGGAGTCAAAGGGCGATTCGATGAAGATGAGGAACTCGTCGCCGCCGATGCGGGCGGTGATGTCCACGTCGCGCACCGCGCCGAGCATGCGCCGGGCCGTCTCCTGCAAAAGCTCGTCGCCGAACAGGTGCCCGTAGTGGTCGTTCGCATGCTTGAAGAAGTCGAGGTCGAAGAGCATGAGCGTGAAGCACATGCCGGACTCGGCCTCGTCCAAGGCCTCCTGCACGACCTTTCGGGCGGCTTTGCGATGGTACAGCCCCGTGAGCGCATCGGTGTTCGCCTGCTCTATGAGCCGATCCATCTTCAAACGCTCGTCGTGGACGTCGACGCATTTCCCGATGAACCCGGTGAAGATATCGGCGTCGTTGCCCAGCCAAAGGGGGCGGGCCAGGAACTTGTGCCAGCGGCGGGCGCCGTTCACGTTCAGCAGATAATGCCCGCTCACCTTCGGGTCCTTCGGGGACGCCGAGAGTATGAGGTTGCGCAGGCTCTCCATGTCGCGGCGCACCATGACCCGCAGCAGCTCCGGGTTCCCGTTCGGGTTCTCGATGAAGCTGGGAAGGCCGAGCTGCGAGGCACCCCATTCCGAGAGCATGAGGGTGTCGGTGTGCGCGGTGTACTCGAACTGGATCTCCCGCGACAGGTCGGCGAAGAACTGGTACTTGATGCGCTCCTGCTCCAGAAGCGCCAGCGTGCGGTTGGACACGTTGCCGGACTGCATCATGGAGCGGGTGACGTCGATCATCTCGTCTTTCGAGGCGTGGCCCAGCGACTTCAGCTTGAGCTCCTTTTCCAGCTGGGGGCCTATGTCGGCCAGGCACTGGAGGAGGAGCGGGTTGAACGCGCCGCACTCGCCGTCGAATATCATGCGCATGGACACCTCGTGCGGCAGGGCCTCCTTGTACACGCGCTTGTGCGTCAGGGCATCGTACACGTCGGCGAGCGCCACCACCTGCGCCTCGATGGGAATGTCGTCGCCGACGAGGCCGTCGGGGTAGCCTTTGCCGTCGTAGCGCTCGTGGTGCCAGCGGCAGATGTCGCGCGCCACGCTGACCAGCTCCTCGTGCGGGTAGTAGCGGGTGCTCTCCAGGATGTTCGCGCCGGCCTCGCTGTGGGTCTTCATGATGAGCCACTCTTCCGGCGTGAGCTTGCCGGGCTTGTTCAGAATGCTCTCGCCGATGGATATCTTGCCGATGTCGTGCAGCGCCGAGGCGTTGGCGATGAGGGGGATCCGGGGCTGGATGGCGCTGTACTGGTCGGAGATGCGGCAGAGCTGGGCGAGCAGCATCTTCGTGATGGAGCGGATGTTCAGCACGTGCATTCCGCTCTCCCCGTTGCGGAACTCCACGATGTGGCTGAGCACCTCCACCATGATCAGGTTGCTCTTCTCCTTGTCGAGCATCTGGTTGGTCACCATGTTCTCGAGCATCTTCTGCTTGGAGTACAGCAAGACGGTGTTGCCCACGCGGCGCTGCACCGCCTTGGGGTCGAAGGGCCGGCTGATGTACTCGGTGGCGCCCAGGTCGTAGGCGCTGTCGATGTAGGTGGAGGCGCTTTCGGCCGAGATGATGATGACGGGGATGCTCTCGAGCCATTTGTTCTTGCCCATGACGGCCAGCACTTCGAAGCCGTCCATCTCGGGCATGACGATGTCCAGCAGCATGAGGGATATCTCGTGCTCGTGCTCTTGGAGCATCGCGATGGCTTCGCGCCCGTTCTCGGCTTCCAAGACGTCGTATTCCTTGTAGAGGATGTCCGCCAGCATGGAGCGGTTCAGCTCGGAGTCGTCCACGATGAGGATCTGGCTGCGCTTCCTCATGCTTGGCCCTCTTCCACCCGGCTCGACAGCTTGTCGATGCAGGCTATCGTTTTCCCGTACGCCTGCTCTGTCTCCTCCAGCAGGGGCGCGATAGTCTCGCTCGACGCCTTCGAGCGAAGGGCTTCGGTGAGCCTGGACGAGCTGTCAGTCAGCGGGGACAGGCCGAGGTTGAGCGCGGAGCCCTTGATGGTGTGGGCTGCGCGGAAGGCGGTGTCGACATCCCCTTCGAGGAGGGCCCGGCGCAGGATGTCCATGGAATCGTCGCGTCGTAGAATGCCCAGGTACTTCCGAATGCGCTCGTCGCTGCCTATCCTTCGGATCGCCTCGGCGTAATCTGCGCCCATCTCCTCGTAGCAATGCTCCATCGTCGCCCCCGCTTTGTTATCCCCGTATTTTGTTCCGTGTACCAGATCGTCAACCGAATAGCAACAGATACTTTACCCCATAAAGATATCCATGACATTGATAAACCGGATCAATTTCTCTTTTTTGCCCGGCTTGTGAGCTGGCAAGACGGCAAGGGTGCCCTCGCGCGCGACGATGGCGTGCGCGGAAACACGTATCCGCCGATGTTTTGCATCCGGTCGTTCGGCGACCTCTCAATTCCGCGCCAAGCTGATATGATAGATAGTTACTTTGAACGGCGGTTATTTTTCCTCGAGGAGGATTTGCATGGACGCGATGGAAAAGCGCTATCTGGAACTGCTCTCGCGATCGTTTCCCACGGCTGCCAAGGCCTCGGCGGAGATCATCAACCTAAGCGCCATATTGAACCTGCCGAAAGGCACCGAGTTCTTCGCCTCGGACATCCACGGCGAGTACGAGGCGTTCTCGCACATCCTGCGCAACGGCTCGGGCTCCATCCGCCTCAAGATCGACGACGTGTTCGGCGACACGCTAAGCGATGCGGAGAAGCGCTCGCTCGCCACGCTCATCTACTACCCACGTGAGAAGATGGAGCTTGAGCTGGCGGAAACCGACGACGCCCAGGCCTGGTACGAGGAGACGCTGCCGCGCCTCGTGGCCGTGTGCAAGCGCGCGGCGCAGAAGTACACGCGCTCGCGCGTGCGCAAGGCGCTGCCGGAGGACTTCGCCTACCTCATCGAGGAGCTCATGACGGAGGATCGCGACGGCGTGGACAAGCGGGCCTACTACGCGGCCATCATCGACGCCGTCATCCGCACGGACCGCGTGGGCGCGCTCATCGAGGCGCTGTGCCTGCTCGTCCAGCGCCTCGCCATCGACCATTTGCACATCGTCGGCGACATCTACGACCGCGGGCCGTATCCGCACATCATCATGGACGCGCTCATGGAGCACCACTCCCTCGACATCCAGTGGGGCAACCACGACATCGTGTGGATGGGCGCCTCGCTCGGCCAGCGCGGCTGCATCGCGCACGTGGTGCGCAACTGCGCGCGCTACGGCAACCTGTCCATCCTGGAGGACGCCTACGGCATCAACATCCTGCCCTTGGCCTCGTTCGCGCTCGAGGCGTACAAGGACGACCCGTGCGTCGCCTTCGGCCTCAAGGGCAACCCGGACCTCCCGCCGCAGGAGCTGGAGATGAACGTCAAGATCCAGAAGGCCATGGCCATCATCCAGTTCAAGGTGGAGGCCCAGCTCATCGACGAGAACCCCGGCTTCGGCCTTGAGGATCGCAAACTACTGGACAAGATCGACTACGAGCGCGGCACGGTGATGCTCGACGGCGTGGAGTACGCGCTCACCGACACGGTGTTCCCCACGGTGGATCCGGCCGACCCTTACCGGCTGACGCCCGAGGAGGAAGAGGTCATGCAGCGCCTCGAGCAGGCGTTCACGGGCTGCGAGAAGCTGCAGCGCCACATGCGCTTCTTCCTGGATGCGGGCAGCCTGTACAAGGTTTGCAACGGCAACCTGCTGTTCCACGCATGCGTGCCGCTGAACGCCGACGGCTCCCTCATGGAGACGGAGGTGTTCGGCGAGACGTACAAGGGCCGTGCGCTGTACGACGTCATGGAGCGCTACGTGCGCGCGGCGTTCGACGACGCCGACCCGGAGCTCGCCAAGCGCGGGCGCGACCTTTTGTGGTATATGTGGCTAGGCGAGGGATCGCCCCTGTTCGCCAAGAGCAAGATGGCCACGTTCGAGCTGTACCTGATCGCCGAGAAGGAGGCGCGCAAGGAGGTCAAGAACCCGTTCTACTCCTATCTCGACGACGAGCACGTGATGGGCGGCATCTTCGAGGACTTCGGCATGGATCCCGAGACGTCGCGCATCGTGTGCGGGCACGTGCCGGTGAAGGTGAAGGACGGCGAGGATCCGGTGAAGTGCGGCGGCCGCGTGCTCACCATCGACGGCGGCTTCTCGAAGGCCTACCAGCCCACCACCGGCATCGCCGGCTACACGCTGATCTCGAACTCCTACGGCTTCGTGCTGGCGGCTCACGAGCCGCTCGAGTCGATGCGCGCCGCCGTGGTGAACGAGCTGGACATCCATTCGTCGCGCAAGGTGGTCGAGCTGGTGGACAAGCGCACGCTGGTGGCCGACACCGACAACGGCGCGGTGCTCAAGCAGCAGATAGCGGACTTGGAAGAGCTGCTGGAAGCCTACCGGTGCGGCGCGATTTCCGAGAAGGAATAGGCTGTTTCGTGAAAAGCCTTCTCAAGCGCGATAATGCGTTTCCTGCTTGAGAAGGCTTGCGCTTTCGAAACGAAGGAGTGCCAATGAGGAAGTTGCCGACATGCGTGCTGGAGAACGATGCGCTGTCCGTGCGCGTTTCGCCCGTGGGCGCGGAGCTGCAGAGCGTCGTGTGCGGCGGCGTCGAGCGCATGTGGTCGGGCGACCCTGCGGTGTGGGGTCGTCGGGCTCCGTTGCTGTTCCCGCTGATCGGGCGCTTGCGCGACGGTTGGTACGCGAACGGGGGCCGACGGGTGGATGCGCCGATGCACGGTTTCTGCCGCGACCGCTTGTTTTCCGCCGAGCAGGTTTCGGATGTGCGCGTCCGTTTCGAGACGGCTTCCGACGAGCGGACCCGGGCCGTCTATCCCTTCGATTTCCGATTGACCGTCGACTTCACGCTCGAGGGTTCCTCGATCGTGAAGTCGCACACCGTTGAGAACCAGGGCGACGTCCCCCTGCCGTTCGAGCTGGGAGGCCACGAGGCGTATGCGACGCGCTTGTTGCCGGGGGAGCGCATGTCCGACTATTTCGTGCGCTTCGAAGGCGTCGATGTGCTCGAGATGTTCGGGATGGACGAGGCTGGGATACTGACGCTGCCGAAGGTCGAGGTGCCGCTGGAAGACGGCCGCTTGACCAAGACGCCCGAGCAGCTGGGTATCGACACCGTCGTGCTGGAGAACGTTCCTGGCAGCGTCGCGACGCTGGCTAGTGTCGCGCACGGCTACGAGGTGACGGTGGAGTTTTCCGATTTTCCCTATCTGGGCATTTGGACGAAGGCCGGCCAGGACGATGCCCGATACCTGTGCATAGAGCCCTGGTCCGCGCTGCCCGACGCACGCTTCTCCCCACGTGAGCTGTCCGAGAAGCCCGGCGTGCGCACGCTTGCGCCCGGGGAGCGTGCCGTGCTGGAATACCGGATGACGTTTCGCTAGGAGGCGCCATGGACGAGAAGCGCAGGTGCTCGTGGGCGGGCGACGTACCCGTGTACGTCGACTACCACGATAACGAGTGGGGAAGGCCCACCCATGACGATCGCATGCTGTTCGAGCTGTTGGTTTTGGAGGGCGCGCAGGCGGGCCTCTCGTGGCTGACTATCCTGAAGAAGCGCGAGGCGTACCGCGAAGCGTTCGACGGCTTCGACCCTGCCAAGGTGGCGCTCTACGACGAGGCCAAGGTTGAAGAGCTCATGGCTAACGAGGGGATCGTGCGCAACCGCCTTAAGATCAACGCGGCCGTAACCAACGCGAAGCTGTTTCTGGACGTGGCCCGCGAGTTCGGAAGCTTCGATGCGTTCATCTGGGGCTATGTGGATGGCGAACCCATCGTGAACCGCTGGAAAACCCAGGCCGACGTGCCGGCGACCACGCCGCTTTCCGACCGCATCAGCAAGGATTTGAAGAAGCGCGGCTTCAAGTTCGTCGGCTCCACCATCGTGTACGCCTACATGCAATCCATCGGCATGGTGAACGACCACGTGGCGGACTGCTTCGTGTATAGGGAGTTGACATCCTAAGATTTGCATCTGGCAAAACATATTGGTGTGCGGTATAAGAATAGACAGAGGTTTCGCAAGGATCTTCTTCCAAGTCGCCGGGAGCAATCTCCCGGCAATTTTTGTATATGGCTGACGGCTATCAAATTCGATCGTCGCGAGTTGACCGCGACAGATGAAAAGCTCTTCGGCCTGTCGGAGGCTGCTTTCAAGAAGCTCTATTTGCGCCACGTGCGAAAGAAGCAACTCTAACGGTCACGCTTTCGCCTCCTCCTCGTCCAGCAGCTGGCGCGCGTAGGCGATCGCGTCGTCGATGTTGGCGCGGAAGTGGTCCTCGCCCACGAGGTCCACGAAGCCCGCGCGGCGCATGGTCTTCATCGGCTGCTCGTTCGCGTGCGAGAAGATGAGGCTGACGCCGTTCTCGCGGCAGTACTCGTAGAGGTTCTCGAGCGCGTTCATGCCCGTCGAGTCGAGCGAGGGCACGCCGCGCATGCGGATGATCAGGTACTTCGTGAACTCCTTGACCGAGATGTCGGAGATGCGGTCCGACATGCCGAAGAACATGGGGCCGTTGATCTCGTACACGCGCACGCTCGCGGGCAGCTCGCGCAGGTGCGTGACCTCGGAATCCTCGTCGCAGTAGTACTTCCAGCCGCGCACCTCGGTCTCCTCGCTCACGGTCTTCATGAACAGGACGACCGTGATCAGCATGCCCACGCCTATGGCCACCACCAGGTCGAACACGACGGTGAGCGCGAAGGTGAGCAGCAGCGTGGCCACCGCCCCGCGCGAGGCCGTCCTGCACAGGTGCACGAAGTTGCGCCAGCCGGACATGTTGTAGGCGACGTGCAGCAGGATGGCCGCGATGGTCGGCATGGGGATGAGGGCTGCGTAGGGCATGAAGAACACCAGGACGGCGAGCAGCACGAGCGCGTGGGTCATGCCGGCCACGGGGGTGCGGCCGCCGTTCTTGACGTTCGCGGCGGTGCGCGCAATGGCGCCGGTGGCCGGGATGCCGCCGAACAGCGCCGAGCCGATGTTGCCCACGCCCTGCGCCACCAGCTCCATGTTGCTGCGGTGGTGCGAGCTGATCATGCTGTCGGCCACGACGCAGGACAGAAGCGACTCGATGGCCGCCAGGATGGCGATGGTGATGCCGTTCGCCAGCTGGTCGCTTAGCAGCTCCACGCTTAGCTGGGGAACGTGGAGCGCGGGCAGGCTGCTGCTGATGGTGTACAGGTCGCCGATGGTGCTTGCCTGCATGCCAAGGCCGCTCACCATGGCGACGCCCGCGACGAGCGCCACCAGTGACCCGGGGACGCGCTCGCTCACCTTGGGCCAGAGGAACAGGATGGCGAGGCACACCGCGCCAACGGCGACGGCCTGCCAATTCGCCGTGCCGATGCTCTGGGCGACGGCGTGCAGCTTGTCCATGGTCTCGACGGCAGGTGCGCCGGCGGGGGAGGTGAGGCCGAGGAAGTCTTTCAGCTGTCCGATGACGAGGGTGACCGCGATACCCGCAGTGAAGCCGGTGGTGATGGTGTAGGGCACGAATCGGATGATCGAACCCAGCTTGAACAGGCCCATCAGAATGAGCAGAACGCCGGCGATGATGGTGGCCGCGACCAGACCGTCGATGCCGTCGGCGGCCACGATGCCCGCCACGATGGTGGCGAAGGCGGCGGTGGGCCCCGAGATCTGCACGCGGCTGCCGCCGAGGAAGGCGATGAGGAA
>OLSE01002145.1_pt1 | contig 12342 bp, 6 predicted proteins | sample 1673191 | NCBI WGS metagenome assembly OLSE01 (sample SAMEA3136764, study PRJEB25190) | human gut metagenome | biome: human gut; feature: human-associated habitat; material: faeces | place: Austria | collected 2013
AGCTGAAAAAGCTGTCCGAGACGGCCTTGCAGCAGATCAACGATAAGAAATACGAGACCGAGCTGACGACCGCCGGGGTCAGGACGATTTATAAATACGGCGTGGCCTTCAGCGGTAAAAAGGTCGAAGTGGCAGTCGGATGAGAATTGAAGACAGGGGCACACCTTTGTTTGTGTGTCCCTGCCTTTTTTATAACGAATTCATGATGTTCAGCAAACTCTGGTAGCTGTCTACATCGTGGTATACGACATTACTTGTGGACATCTCATTGAACAGCTTCTTGGCGCAAGAGATTTTCGCCTGCTCAATAGGACGCAGCTCAAGACTTTCCATTGTGCCTTTCGTTTCGGCTATGAAGAAAATATGCTTGACCTTGCCCTCATAGAAAGCGATTGCCCAGTCCGGCGAATAGTTTCCTACCGGCGTAGGAATTTGGAAGGTTCTCGGCAGTTTTGCGTAGACGCATACCTCGTCTGCTGCGTCCAAATCCTCAGCAAACTTTCTCTCGATGCTCTTGTCAGCTGAGCCGTCTGTGAACACATAGTCCTGAATGGCTTTCTTTGCAAGGAACGCCTTATCAAAACTCTGTGTTGCCTTTTCAGCTGTGAAGATGGAGCTGTCATATTCGCCCTCAATGGTATCGTAGGAAATATGCTCTACAATCATTGTGGCTTTCTGTTCGTTGATGAGCCGGATGACCTTTGTGATGAACTCCTCCGGGTTGTTCTTGAACATATAGAGCTTATCCACACGGATGCCTTGCAGGATAGCAGAAACCGTGCGCCGTGTCAGAACAGTACCCTCTGCGATTTTTCCGATGAGGTCATACTTGATCTGACTGGTTTCGGCGTGTTTGAGTGTCTGCGTCCGGGTCTTTTCGCCGGTGAAGGATGCTCCACGCTCGATCTCGTACTCATTCATCTCCGTTTTCTGCCGCCCGATGGTGGTCGTGTATTGCAGCTCGGAAACAAAGAGCTTTTCGTCAATATGGGCAATGGCGTTGCGAATCAGCTCGGCGCTGTCAAAATCGACGGTGTAGGCGTACTTGTGGTTGATCTCACGCCACAACGCCTGAAACTCTCGCTTGGCGAAGTTCTCGTTGAGAGGGTTCTCTTTGACCTTGGTTTCGTGACCGTCGGTGAACATATCCTTGAGGACACTATCGTCATAGACTGCCTGAATGAGCGTGTGGATGCCGTCTGTCATCGGCCCCAGTTCATCCGGCAGCTCCGCAACGGTCCCGTTCTTAACATCCTGACGGTACTTGTCCGTCACCTTGCGCTTCATATCCACATAGCCGTTCTGAATGAGGTAGAACTCAATGGCATTGGCTTTCTCATCGTCGATAAGCGTCGGTACATCGTCCACCTTGACATATTTGCCCTTGAAGTATTCGCTTGTAGCAACCGTGGGTCTGTCATAAAGCACGGTCTTAATATCCGACTGCAAGTCAGTCACAAAGGTCTTATAGCTTTCGCTGGCGACTACTGTCAGCGTGTTGATCTCGTGAACGCTGTCGCCGCAGCTCTGCACATCCATACGGTTGCCGTCCTGATTGACGCAAAGGCGCAGACCACGACCGACTTCCTGCCGCTTCGCCGTGTTGCTGTCGGAGTGCTTCAGAGTACAGATTTGAAACACATTCGGGTTATCCCATCCTTCACGCAGTGCAGAGTGGGAGAATATGAACCGTGTCGGCTCGTCAAAGGACAGCAGCCGTTCCTTGTTTTTCAAGATCAGGTCATAGGCTGAAACATCTTTTTCATCAAAACCCTCTTTATTAGCCTTGCTGTCCACGCTGCGCCCGGTTTTCTTATCGATGCTGAAGTAGCCCTTATGTACCCGGCTTACATCGCTGCAAGTGGCTTTGAGATACTTCTGATACGGCGTGTCAAACATCGTAATGTACTCGTTCAGAATGGCAAGATACTCCTGCTCAAACATCACGCCGTACTCGCCGAGCACCTCGTCGCCGTTTTCGTCGTACTGGCGGTACTTTGCCACTTCGTCGATGAAGAACAGGGACAAGCACTTGATGCCCATATTAAAGAGCTTTTCCTCTTTTTCAAAGTGGGAGAGGATGGTTTCTCTGATTTGAATGCGGCGCATATCCTTTTCGGACACATCGCCCACCACATCACCGGCTTTGATGACCTCGCCGTTGGTAAAGGTCACGGTGCCACGCAGCGGGTCAATTTCGGAGATGGTGTATCCCTTGTACTGCTCCATTTCTTGAGAAACAAAGTAGAGGTTGTCACCTACACCGAGAGTACGGATTTTCCGGCTGGGTGATTTGTCGTAACCAATCTCCAGCTCAATTTTTGCCATCGGCGGCTTCTTGCTGGAAAGAATGATCTGCTCAAGGTAGAGGTAGCTGTCCGTACCACGGAAGTTCTTGACCTCAAAGCCCTTGACCTCGATCTTCTTGACCAACCGCTTGTTGAAGGCATCCAGTGCATCCAACACATAAACAAGGTTGTGCTGCTTGGCGTGGGTAGCCGAGTAATTGAGGGAGAACAGCGGATTGAAGTTTTTCAGCGCCTTCTGCGTCACATCGCCGCCCATTTTCTGTGGCTCGTCCAAAATAATGATCGGGCGGTTTGCCTTGATAACATCGATCGGGCGGCGGGAGCCGAATTCATCCCGTGTATCATAAATAATCAGTTGCTCCTTGTTTTTCTTTTTGCCCTCTTGTACCTCGGAAAATGAACGGGCAAACGCCTGCGTGTTGATAATCATCACATTGATGCCGGAGCTGCTCGAAAAGTTATCCAACTGGTTCAGGTTGGAGCTGTTGTAGATGAAGAAGCGAGCTTTCTTGCCGTAATGCTCCATAAAGTGGTCTGCGGTGATTTCGAAGGACTTCTTTACGCCCTCACGGATCGCAATAGAAGGAACGACCACAATAAACTTGCTCCAGCCGTACTTCTTGTTCAGCTCGAACATCGTCTTGATATAGACATAGGTTTTGCCCGTGCCGGTTTCCATTTCAATATCAAGGCTGCAACGCCCCAAGTCTTTGACAAGGGAAGCAGAGAGCTTGATGTTGTTCTGACTCTGCAAGGTCTGAATGTTGTGCAGAAGTTGCTCATCGGAAAGCTCTACCGCTTCATTTTTATAACCGGTGTCGTTCAGCGGATCGATGACTTCAAGCTCCTCATCGGACATACCGAGGGTCATCTGATACGGCTCCGCTTTGACCTTGCCCCGGTCACGGATATAGCTGATCTTGTCGTGAAAGCCCTGCCCCTGAAAGACACGCACAACAGCATCCACCGCATCGGTTTGGTATTGTTGTATTTTGAAATTAAACTTCATCAGGTTTCACCTCGCTTAATACGCTTGTCGCCAGCTTCAGAACTGAAAGGCATCTGTGAAACAGGTAGTCGTAATGTTCATTACAACCGATGTCTTTCTTATCCGTTTCGTGATGGCGAATTCTAAACCTGTTTCCAAGTTTGGTAAGCGCAGAAAACTCCTCTTGCAGCATTGCTTTGTAATCAGCGTCTCCTTTACTTATTACATCAAGCAGCCTGTCAGCGGAGGTCTTTTTGTCGTACTGCTGATAATATGTCTTGATTCGTTCAAATGCATCCCAAACTTTTTCTGTTGCCATACCGATTTTTGCTTCTTTATAAAGCTGAAAAGACTGTTCAACAAGTTTGCAAAACTCGGTATCATTGATTCTGAATGCTGCTAAATCAAATGAAAGCGTAGCCTGCTCTGCCAATTCCATTTCAAGCAAATCAATGATTGTTTGAGCATTTCTGCGAATCGTGCCACTGTAATATTTTGCTTCCTCCATACAATCAATGATTGCAGGAAGTTCTTTGCCAAACAGCTTCTCGGCACGGCTCATATCATCAGCAAGTTCAAAGCCTTTATAGTCATTCTCCAAGTCAGCTTTTAACGCCGAAATAATCTTTTCTGCGTATTGCCTGTTCATTACAGCACCTTCCTTACGGTGTCCGGGCTGTAGGTGGCGAAGATCTGATCGAAGTTGGTTGCCACGCTGTCGTTTGCCATAGAACTGTCACGCATTACGAAATAATAGGGTTTCTGCTTGGCAATGGCTTTGATGGTTTCCTCGGCCACATCGCTGTCGAAGCAGGCAATCAGATAGTTGTCCTCCACATTGAACACTTTCTTGCCGGCAATGGTGGTTTCCTCAATTTTGCTGGAGAGCAGCACGCCCAAATCCAGCATCACTTGGAACAGCAGATCCTCCGGCGTTCTGTCCTCTTTGATGTTATCTTCAAGGCTGGAGAACAGGCTGGCTTCATACTCCGCAGGATTGTAGTAGACCTCTTTCATATTGGAGGTATCGCACTTGAGGACACGGAAGCCGATGTCAAGTCCTTGCGTGGTCAAAGGACTGTCTTCTTTGATTTGTTTGCCGGCACGACGGATGCGCTCCTTGCCGATTTCGCAGATTGTATCAAATCCCGCCTCAGCTGCATCGCTTTTTTCATCGCAATTTTCGGGAAGCTGTACCATTATGAATTTGCAGTGCTTTTTTTCATCAACATTCATCTGTAAAACAGCTTGAGCAGTTGATGCAGACCCAGAAAAAAAGTCAAGAACAATAGATTCTTTGGATAGGTTGGCAATTTTTAATATTCGTTTCATCAATCGCTGTGGTTTAGGGCCATCAAAATATCCTTTATTATCAAAGAGTTTTTTTAATTCTTGACGGCCTTCTTGATTATGACCTACCTCATCGTATTTCCAAATTGTAGTCGGAGTCATCCCTTGTTGTACATCAGCCAAATATCTTTTCAAACGAGGAGTGTTGCCACCGTCAGCGCCAAAATAAACACGTCCTTCATCTATCAATTTCTGCATACGCTCTTTGCTAGTAAACCAACATCTTCCGTTCGTTGGGGAAATCACTGTGCCGTTCGGTGTAGTAATCGGGTAATCATACGCAGCACTATAAGTCTTTACCGTCATATTATCTGCCGCCCACGGACCACGAGGGTCATTATCGGGGTTTTTATAGCGAGCATTTGCCTCCTCTGTACGAGGCAATTTACCGATGTCAAAAGCACTTATATTCTTTGCATAGACAATGATAAAATCGTGACTTGCAGAGAAATATTTAGCATCGTTTTTTGGCGCAAACGCTCGTTCCCAAATAACTGTACCCACATAGTTTTGGCTTCCAAATACCTCATCGCAGATTTTTCGGAGATTGTCTACCTCGTTATCATCAATTGAAATAAATATAACACCATCATCGGATAGTAAATCCTTGGAAAGTTTTAGACGAGGATAAATCATATTAAGCCAATCGGTATGGAAGCGACCGTTGCTTTCGGTGTTCTGCACCATACGGTTGCCGTCCTCATCGTACTGCCCGCTGTTGGCAAGATACTCATCCGCACTCTGGGCAAAGTCATCTTCATACACAAAGTCATTTCCTGTGTTATACGGAGGATCAATGTAGATCATCTTGATTTTGCCGAGATAGGTTTCCTGCAACAGCTTCAATACTTCCAGATTATCGCCCTCAATATAGAGGTTTTCGGTAGTATCAAAGTCCACGCTGCCAGTGCTGCAATAAGGTTTTCCCTCACTATCTGCCCCAGTGGGAACTGTCTCATCTTCACGAACAGGGCGCAGCGTCTTATTGATCGGGGCATTGGCAAGAAGAACGGACTTCTTCTTGTCCGGCCAAGTGAACTGATAGCGTTCCTCATTGCCGTCCACCACGGTGCAGGCAATCTCCTGCATCAGCACATCCTTGTCGATTGCCCGGACGACCTCGCCGTTTTCGTTGATCGTTTCCGTCACGGCGTTGGGGAACATCGCCGCCAGCTTTCTGAAATTTTCATCAGCCTTGTTTGCTGTCTGCATTCTCAGTTTATCCATTCTCTTGTTCCTCCGTATCGTCAGGTGCAAATAATTCTTTCAGTTCAGCGGCTATTTCTTCGGGAGTCATTGAAGCCGTAGTCATAGCCTTGCGGTCAGCTATGATCGGGCTGTACTCAACGACCTGCTTTTTCGTCAGGTTGTGCCATATAGGAAGGATGGTTTTCCCATTAACGGTTTCTACTTGAAAGAGTCCGTTCAGCTCCGCTTTTGTCCAGTATTTATGTTCGGCAATGTAGTTAGGCGAGAGGATAACAACACCGTATTTTGATTTTGCCAGTCCTCTATCAATCTTCTCACGCATTGAGTCGCCCCATTTGAGCTTATCCGTGTCGTACCATACTTTGAGTCCCTGATTTCGTAACGCCTCTACAAACTCGTCAACAAATGACTCTTTATCCTCGTATGCGTGGGATACGAACACATCATATTCTTCATCGGCTGCTATTGGGGTACTGGCTGATGTGACTACCGGCTGCGAAATTTGCTGCTGGAGTTCCTTTATCCGAGCTTCATAGGATGCCTGAATTTGCCGATTGGCTTTATCCTGTTTCTTTTGCTCGTTTTGCTGCTCCTTTTGGAGTTTCAAATAGGCTTCAGCACGCTTCTTGCGCTTTTCGGCAATCTTCTTTCCGAGTTCGGCGCTGTCCTGACTCTTTTTTGCTTGGTCGGATTCGTGAGTAGCAATCTGCCTCATTTTATTGTTGAGTGTGGAAGCGGAGGTATGGCTGTTTATGCTTTTCTTCAAGGTGTTAATTTTGCCTTGGAGTGTAGCCACTTCTTTGTCCTTTGCCGCCTTTTTCTTTTCGAGGTCTGCAATTTCTTTATCAAGGCTATTTACCGTCCGTTGATATTGCTCACTTGACATATCAGGAACTCCCTTCGTCTATATCAATTCTTTCTTGAGCTTCTTTATCTGCTGCACAAGTTCAAACTTCTTTTTCGGCTGTTTTTCAGCCCGTGCCTGCTTTTCCAGCTTGGCGATCTCTTTCTCAATTTTCTGTCGGCGCTCATCGGCTGCGATCTGCTCATCAAGGGTATTGCCATCTGCGATGCTCACGCCGCCGATGTCCACCACGATGTTTTCCCATACTTTATCGAGATTCAAGCCCCGCAGTTCAATGATACAGCTTTCGGTGGGCTTCCAATCCGTCTGCATCAGCTTGGTATGGTAGATCGCCAGCTTGCTTTGCCCCTCAAATTCAAGCACAAACAGAATGTTCTGCGGAATGAGTTTTGACAGCGTGGCAACCGTTTTCTCATCAAAGTCCTTTTTCTTCAGCGCCACAAGCAGGACAAAGAAGCTCCCGACTTCCTCTCCGGCAGGAATGTTGATTTTCGCCGGTGTGATCTCATTGACGATGGTGATCCTCGATATATCGGCGTCGATTTTCTCCTTTGCCGCCGTGTTCATTTGGAACTTCGCATAGACAGCCTTCTTCGGAAGCTGCTTGCTCATTTCGGTTGACTTCGGAAGTCCGAGCATACTCTCACCTCATCGCACGACCAAGAAGCATATCAGTTCAAAATCGTCCAGTCCTTTGATCTCATTTGACAGGAAGCTGACCTGACCGCCGCCTAAGAAGCTGTCAATGTCGCTCTCGTCCTTCACTTCAATGATGGAAGCAATGGCATCGCCAAGCAGTTTGGAAAGCTGCGACATATTTCTGCCGTCACGGGTTTCTTTGTTAAACGGCTTGTAGGCTTCGGGAATCGGTTCCGTCTTGCCTTTGCAGAGGAAACGCATTTTATCAAGCATCTGCTTTGGAGAAAGGTGGTCGCAGATGACCTCCCCGTCATTGCCGATATACACCATATAGAATGGGTGCAGCCGGTTCTGATTATCGATGTTCACGCTGTTGGAGCGATTTTTCAGGACATAGATCACACCGGCAGGCGTATCCTCACTTGCAGGAACAACCGAGTGCAAGCCGAAGGGCGTTTTGTCTATGTCGGGGTGGTGCTTGATATAGTCAAGCAGGTCGAGCCGGAACTCGTTTAACCCCAAGTCCATAATGGAGATGCCCGTTGTCATATCCTCAATGTCTACGACCTCATCCTGCAAGCGCTTGAGCTGCGCCTTTCGGTACTCAAGGTCTGTCTTTTCCTCGTCACTGAGCAGATTATCATCGCCCGTAGCGGTCATATCCACGATTTTCATACGGGTTTCGACTTTGGCTTTCAGATTGATGTAATCGTCAAGGGTTACATCAGGCCAGAAGTTCACAAGTTGAATGACCTTGTTGCGGCTTCCGATACGGTCAATACGCCCGAAGCGCTGAATGATGCGGACGGGGTTCCAGTGAATGTCGTAGTTGATGAGGTAGTCGCAGTCCTGCAAGTTCTGACCTTCGGAAATACAGTCGGTGGCGATCAGCACATCAATTTCCGTCTTATCCCCCGGCATCAGCAGTTCCTTGTCCTTCGAGATAGGCGAGAAGCAGGTCAGCACCGTGTTCAGGTCGGCACGGAGCTTGGGGCAAGTCGTCCGTCCCTCAACAGAACCGGATACCATTGCGGTGTTCAGTCCATACCTATCCTTGACATAGCGACTGACATTATCATAGAGATAACCGGCGGTATCCGCAAAAGCGGTGAAGATAATCAGCTTTTTATTGCCCTTATTGATGGGGTGAGCGATTTTGTTATCAATCACCCGGAAAAGCTCTTGCAGCTTTGAGTCGTGTTCCGGTGTAATATCTCCGACCAGCAAGGTCAGCAGTTCAAGCACATCGGCATCTTTCGCCAAGCTGTCCCGCCAGGATACATAGTCCATATCGGCAAGGTCAATCTTGACCTTCCTGCCAAAAGAAAACAGGTCATCCGAGTTCTGATCCTCGGCGTCGAACTCGTCCATATCGGAAATATCCGTCAGATCGAGGGTCGTACCGGAGTGTTTATCAAAGCGGTCAATCGTTTCTATCGTGCTGTTTATCAAATCCTTGATGCGTGTCAGCGTCAGATTGAAAGAATAGACGGAGCTTTCCATACGCTTCATCAGGTTGATGGCGGTCAGGCGACGGATACCCTGCTCACGGTTCGCCTGCGTAAAGCCGACATTGACCTTGTTATCTCCGTACAGCTCAGCATACTTCTCCATCTTACTTGGCAGAATGTAGTGCGTCGGCGTATAGATCGTTAGTGTCAGGAGCATAAGCTGCTCAAAAATCTCGTTGTAGCTGATTGCTTCCTTCAGGTCAGTAAGATGTGGACGAAGTGAGATCGGCTTTAGCCTTGTCGGGAAGGTGCCGATGTCCGCCATATCGTAATACTTCTGAATATGCTTTCTTGAGCGGGCAATGGTCACACTATCCAGCACTTCAAAGAAATCAAAGTCCAGCATTTTGAGAAGGTTTTCAGTCGTGCGGTCGCACGGTTCCCACTTGCTCCAAGTGTTAAACGCCCGCTGTGCGTTCCTGAAAATTTCGTCGATGGAACGGGTAGTGTTGAGCTTTTCGTCTATGTAATCCGTATGCCCTTCATACGCAAGAGCAAGCTGATTTTTCAGATCATTGAAGCGATTATTAACCGGCGTTGCAGAAAGCATCAGCACCTTTGTCTTCACTCCGGCTCTAATGACCTTCTTCATCAAGGTAACATAGCGGTTATCCTTGGTGTCCTCGTCCGGGTTCTCAACTAATTTGCCGCCATTACGGAAGTTGTGAGACTCATCAATTACCACAAGGTCATAATTGCCCCAATTCAGTCTGTCAAGGTCAAGTCCGTTGGATGTGCCGTGGGTGCGGTTTAAGTCGGTATGATAAAGCACATCGTACCGAAGCCGGTCGGCAGCAATGGGGTTATTGACATAGTTATCTTTATAAGTATTCCAGTTGTTTGTCAGCTTCTTGGGGCAGAGCACAAGAACGGACTTGTTGCGGTTTTCGTAGTATTTAATAACGGCAAGGGCGGTAAAGGTTTTACCAAGACCAACACTGTCTGCAAGGATACAGCCGTTGAACTTCTCAAGTTTGTTTATGATAGCAAGAGCGGCATCTCGCTGGAAGTTATAGAGTATCCCCCAAATCTTGCTTTCCTTAAAACCGGTCGCTTCGTTGGGCAAAACATCTTCGGACACATCTTCCAAGAACTCATTGAAGATGTTATATAGCGTCACAAAGTAGATAAAATCGGGAGAGTTTTCGTTATATGCGGCGGTAATGTTGTCAATTACTTCATCAGTAACGACTTGAAGCACCTTGCTGTCATTCCATATCTCATTGAAATTGGCAAGCAAAGTACGGGCAAGGGACTCGTCTTTCACGATTGTGGTGCTGATTACATTGCCTTTCTCGCAGCCAAGCTCAACCGTAGTGAAGTTATTGATAGGCGTATAGCCGACGCCGTCAACTACGATTTGCCCCTGAATGGATTTGTCGCTGACATTTGACTTGAAAGTGACTTTCTGTCTGATCCACTCTGCACACTCTCGTGCAATGGCTTTTTGGGTCAGCTCATTCCTGAGCTTAATTTCAAACTCTGTTCCGTATAAACTGCGTTCACGGGTAAGGCGTGGAATATAGAACTCACGCTTTTCCTTCTTAGCTTTCTCTGTTACAAAGGTAGGCGAAGTGAAAATAAAGCGCAACTCATCAATTTGAGAGAGCTGCGCCTTCAATTCCTGAAAGGCATAAATAGAGAAGCAAGCCGCCGCAATGGACACTTTGCTGCCTTGCTTGATCTCTACAGACAAATCGTCTTTAAGAGTCTTTGTTGTGTTGTTTATAAGCTCCATAACTAAATTCTCCCACATTTCAAATCAGTTCTTGCTGCTTGGCAATCGGGAAGTATGCAATCAGATCCCATAGGCTTATTCCGTCAACAAGCATTCCAAAGTGCCAATTTGGCACTTTGGAACCGCCGTGTTGGCACTTTGGGATTTCGCCAAAGCATCAATTTGATACTTTGGAAGCCAAAAACTGATACTTTAGGCTTTACAAATCTCCCGCCCGGAAAGCCGAAAGGCTCTCGTAATAGTAGCTCTGGTCGATGCCGTTCCTATACACCTCACGGCTGCCCACCTCATCGGTCAGCGCCGCCTTCAGCAGCACCTTGATCTCTACATCCTTGATGGGGCTGCGCTCCATGGCAAGAAGATAATCCTCTTTATCCACCTTGCTCCAGTCCACGACCTTACCAATTTCGGTTTTCAGAATATGGTCAAGCCAAATGCGGGTGCTGCGCCCATTGCCCTCCCGAAAGGGGTGGGCAATATTCATTTCCACATATTTTTCGATGATCTCGTCAAAGGTGAACTGGGGCATCTTGTCGATGTTGGCCAGTGCTGCTTCCAGATACATCAGCGGCGCAAAGCGGAAATTGCCCTTCGCCAGATTCACCGTGCGCAGCTTACCGGCAAAGTCATAAATATCTTCAAACAGATATTTGTGAATTGCCTGCAAAGTCGAGAATTTACCCGCCGGGAGCGTATCGAGTACGCCGTTTTCAAACAGTTCTACCGCCTTTTTCTTGCTGAGGCGTTCTTCTTCCCGGGCAAGATCGGCGGAGCTTGTCAGCCCCAATTTATTCTCCGGTGCCATATCGCACCTCCCAAATAATTACTTATCCGCCGCCACGCCGGACTTCATCCAAGCGTCTACTTCACTGACCTTGAATTTCCAAAGGCGGCCTATTTTCGCAGCGGGCATATTTCTTTTCTCTATCCAAGCGAGCACCGTATCACGGCTGACGCCGAGGTATTCGCAAATCTCTTTCATTGAGTACCAGCGTTCGATGGTCGGTTCCATTAAAATGTCCTCACTTTCAGGCGGTTTCCGATAGCTATAATTATACAATTTAAGTATATCACGGCAATGCCAATTTATCAAGGATTATTACGGATTTACGAGGGATTCAGAAGAAAATCTTATAATTAAAAGTGAAAGGTTTCCCCGCTCAGTTTACTGATTTGAGCGGAGAAACCTTTTTTTGCTACATATCTCTTTTTTCGGAAACGCCCCCACAAATGGTCTTGCAATTTTGAGAATAAGTGAGGACGGAAAATTTTTTGAGAATTTTCTCGAAAACACCCCCACAAACGGCACCTCTTATTCAGAGTAAGTAGAAGGGTCCTTTTGAAAAATTGAGGGGACTTTTCAAATTACTTTGCCAAAATCTCGAAAAAGTTCCCAATTAGTTAGTAGGAAGGCCCTGAAAAATTTCCTTCAAAATCCTATTTGTTATTTGCCAGAAAAGTTCCCAATTGATTAGTAGAAGGGGTACTTAAAATTTTTCTTCAAAAATCCATTTTATTTTTGCCTGAAAAATTCCCAATTAAGTAGTAGAGGGGGACGCAGAAAAATTCTCAAAATTTTTTTCGTTCAAATCGAAAAAAATTTCCCAGTTGATTAGTGAGGGGGTCTATAAAATGCCTTTCTCGCTGGCTACCTATTGAGGGGACTCTCTCCCTGTGCACCTTGAAAATTGAATCGCCGCCTCCAAAGGATATGCTTCCGGCAAGTGACGCCA
>OLSE01002150.1_pt1 | contig 12306 bp, 11 predicted proteins | sample 1673191 | NCBI WGS metagenome assembly OLSE01 (sample SAMEA3136764, study PRJEB25190) | human gut metagenome | biome: human gut; feature: human-associated habitat; material: faeces | place: Austria | collected 2013
ACACAAACACATAACCGGGAAAGGCTGATTTGATCTCGATACACTTTTTATCTTTTCGATAGTTTTCCATCTTTACACTAAAAGCATCTGCCCCATATCTCTGATTGAGATAAGAACAGAAGCTGTCTTCATAGGGTGTCAGTACAAACAGGACATACCAGTTCTTTTTAATTAGGTTATTTGTACAAATCATTAGGTTTTTAGAGGGTGTGTTTCAATCCAACACGATAGTCCTGCCGATACCGAAAAAGAAGATGGGGGAAAGGAGTTCTAACTTGATCCATATCCATCCTCCTTTCTACGACATCGATGGGAAAACAAAAAAAGATCAAAAAGGGATAAACTCTCCTCTGGATTGTGGGACTGATTCCCATAATCCCAAAAGAAAATTCCATACTTGAGCTGAACAGAGCCGTTATCGATCTGTTCGTTGTCCATTTTATCCCCCCCCGTATATATTTGTCAACTTTCGTCTTTACAGAAAGTCCTTTTTTTACACGGAATTTACAAACTTTTACAAACAACTTTCTAACATCACAGCTTGCCACATACGAAAAAAGAGAAGCTGATTTAATTTGATCTGCTTCTCTTCTTAATGTAATATTTTAAATCATATTCTAGAGATCATTAATCATTTCCACAATATAAGCCAGCTCATCTTGTCCAATTGTTACACCATAATATTTGTTTACATACTGAAAATTTAAATCTACTATGGTAAAAATCTTTTTATTGTCTAATATGTACTTTCTTAATTTTGGAAAACTGAGCGTATTTTTAGAAATCACTCTTTCTAGCATGTGACAACAATGTGAGTAAAATTTAACTGCTATTTGTTCATTATAAGTAATTTTAAGTGATGATAAGATATTATTTAAAACATAATTCAAGCAAAGAAAAGCTTTATCCACATCTAAAAATGAACATGATTGTTTTAAAAAACTATTCTTAAGCTTATCAATAAATAGTGAATTATCTTTTTTTATATCAGTAACAAAATTAAATTTATTAATCGATTCTCCTATTGTTTCTAACGACTTAAATTTGTTATCACATTCCTCTATTATCTTCTCTAGTATCAGGTAATTTAATGCGAAAATAAACTTTGTCTCAATGTTTGTTTCTTTATGAATATAAGAGTCACAAGACTTTAAAATAAATACGTCACTCAATATAACAACTCCTGCCCCCTTATCTAGTTGTGTTACTTTGTAACATATTGCTTCTAAACAATCGTCTAATCTCATATCTTCATAAAAATTTATATAATCAATTTTCAACTTATTATTACATAATCTTAACGCCATATGAGCGTATTCTTCTGCTATTGATTTACCTGTGGCAACAATCAATAATCCTACTTTACTTTCTGCCAGATATCTTCTTAAAATCCTAATATACAGACTAATATACTCAAATTCCGACTGTGAAAAATAATGTTTAAAAATAGTATTTAATTGATTTGTAATATGCTTTGTTATACTTTCATCTTGATTTTCTGTATTATACTTCAATTCGATTTCTTCATTAGGCGTCTTTATCATATTTGTTATGTGTAAAAGTAAACCTAAAATTAAATTCTGATGGTTTTGTACTAACTTTAATTCCATATCCTCATCTAAAGTCTCTGATACTATTTGAGTAACAAGTGGATTAACCGAATGATAAATTATCTGAATCTGTTCTTTAGAGCAATTTTTAATATAAATTATATTGTCCTCAATATTCCTAATTAGATCTGCATTATTTGAATTGTTTTCTATTTTCTTAATTAGTTGGTTAGTTCGATAGATTAAATTTTTCTTTGGTGCTTTTCGCATTAAGTCTAACAACTCATTTCTTCCTTCTGAATGTACGATAATCGTGTCAGCCTGATATTGCGAAAGTATACTTACACCTCTTCCTATTTCTTTTTGATTATTAAAATTTGAAGAAAGTAAATTTTGCGATAACTCATATAAGTGAATAATCAAAGACTGTTGAGAGAAATTATTCATTTGTTGCAAAACTGCTTTTGATAATGCGATTTTTATCTCTTTTCTCAATGAATGTAAGTTATCTTTATACTGATATACAGATAATAATAAAAGTATTTCTTTTGTAAAAATAATGTTTTTTTCGGCTATTTTTGCTTCCTTCTGTATTTCTTGCAAAACTATCTCAATTCTTTCATATAGAGGTCTTTCGTTAAATTTAGGAATACGAACAATTATCGGAAATAAAGATTTAAAGTATTCGTAATTATGAATATTTTGAATATTACATGAAGCCACAATTGTTACATTACTTTTGTACAACATATTGTTAGAATCTAAAAATTCTCCTGTTTCTAATAAAGAATACAATATCTCCATACATTCCTTATTTAAATGATCAATATTTTCAAAGTACAAAATTCCACTATTGCATTGTTTTATTAATCCTTTGGACTCCTTTGTCCCAAATAATTGGAATAAAAATTCACTAGCAGAATTTATATAATTTGCACATCGTACCTTAATAATTTTACTATTTTGCCTTTTGAGCCCTTTCTGTTTTCCGTATTCAAGCATATATGAAGCTAGCATAAATTTTCCAACTCCGTTTTCTCCTAAAAACAAACAAGGTAATCCACGTTTTGGATAAGCTATAGCGGACTTTAATTGATCTATTACTAACTTTAACGAGCCATCCTGACCAATATATTCATCAAATACATCACCTTGAACAAAATTCTCTTTTTCATTATGAATGTAGTTTGTAACAACTTCATTATTTGAAATAGTAGTTGGCAAATATGAAAGATGATAATAGCGGACGATGGTGCCCCAATCTAAAAAATAAATTGGTCTACCCATTATTTTGATTAATTTACCATCTTTCCATAATAAATTTAGCATCTTTGAAGCATTGGCTCTATCCATTTTCATTGTCTGAGATACTTCTAATGCGTCAACACCATTATTATCCAATTTATCATCTTTGATAAACTGAATTGTTCTTTCTCTTAAAAAGCTCAATATTTCATCTTTTTTCATAAAATTGTGTACTTTCCTTCTAAAAATTGTGTTATTTCGCGACACACTATTTACGTTTAGTGTAATTATACACGAATTTCATTAATTATTATTTTCTTTATTTCTTTTTCTTTTTAAAAGTGAGTAAAATAGACTTATTTTTATATTACACACATTAAGGTTCTCGTACAGAAAACACATAATTTGACTATGTAATTTCCGTTAATAATAATGTTATTGTAAATAAATTCTAAGGAGGTTTGTTTATGGCAAAAATTCTACTTTTATCCCATGGAAATTTAGCTGATCAGTTTGTTAAAACTGCTCAGATGATAGTGGGTGAAGCAAACAATATTAAAGCCATTGGTTTATTAACAGGCGAAGACATGGATGCATATAAAAATAAAATCAAATCTTATTTAACCAAAGATTCCATCCCTACTTTAATTCTTGTGGACTTATTTGGTGGTTCGCCTTTCATTACTGCTTCTCTTTTATATAAAGATTTAAAAGATTCAATGAAAATTGAAATTGTAACTGGTTTAAATCTAGGAATGCTTTTAGAAATAATGTCTAACACGAATAAAGAGCTCAACGTTCTTGCCAACATAGCAAAACAGATAGGTAAGGATAGCATAATTCAGTTGTCAGAAAAGATATAGGAGGATTAAAAATGAATATTGTATTATGTAGAATTGATGAAAGACTAGTTCATGGACAAGTGATGACTAGTTGGACAAAACAATTGCAAATAAAACGTATTATAGTTGTTGATGATGATATTGCTAAGGACGAATTTACTTCATTAGTTTTAACCATGGCTGCTCCATCAGGTGTTGATGTCATAGTGAAAACAGTAAATCAGACTTTTGAAATGATAAACAATGATACTTCATCCGTTAAAACTATGCTTTTATTTAAAACTATAAAATATGCTAAAAATCTGTTTGATACAGGTGTAGATATCAAAAGTTTAAACATTGGAAACACAGGATCTGCTCCAAACCGTACGGAACTCACTCGTAGAGTATTTATGAGTGCAGAAGAAATTGCAATTGCCAAGGAGTTAAGTTCTCGTGGTATTGATGTTTATCTACAAATGCTTCACACAGATTCCAAAATAAATATTAAACAATTAATTTAGAAAAGAGAGGTGTGACATGAATCTGGTTGTTTATGCATTAATTATTGCACTTTTATGTTGGTTAGTAAGTAGTGCCTGTCCGATGTGGCTAAGGTGGTCTTTATATTTTGGAGCACCATTAGTATCAGGGCTTATAAATGGCATATTATTAGGTGATTTAGCTTATGGTTTAGAGGTAGGAGCAACAATTATGATGGCTTATATTGGCTTACTTGCTGTCGGAGGAAGTTTACCAAATGAAATGGCTATTGCTGGATATTTAGGAGTCGCCATGACTATGATTAGCCATTCTGATCCTTCTACTGGATTAGCAATTGCTACACCTTTAGGTCTACTTGGTGTTTTATGCCAAAACGCCAAAATGGCATTAAACCCTATTTGGGTACATAAAGCTGATCAATATGCAATTCAAGGAAATATAAAAATGGTTCGTTATATGAATCTATTTGCATCCCAAATATTTCCATTTATAACGTACTTCATTCCTGCATTTATTTGTGTTTATTTCGGAGGAGCCTATTTTAGTACGTTCATGGCTAGCTTGCCATCACAGGTTACTTCTTGCCTACAATTAATTGGAAAAATTATGCCTGCTTTGGGTTTAGCTATGCTTATGCAAGTTTTGTACAAAAAATCTCTTATTCCATTCCTTTTATTAGGCTTTATTGCCGCAGCATATTTAGAACTTGGTATCACTCCAATAGCAATCATTGGAACTGCATTTGCAATCTTACATTACTTATATTTTAAGAAAGAGGCTGAGTAAATATGGCAGAACTACAATCACAAGATAAACGACAGATCAGTAAAAAAGCTTTATTAAAATCTTGGTGGGCTTGGCAATGCTGGGGACAAATTTGTTATAACTACGAAAGAATGATGGGGTTAGGTTTTTGCCATAGTATGTCTTATATCTTTGAAGATTTATATAAAGATGATCCAAATAAGAAAGATAAAATTGCTGATGGATTAACGCGCTCTTTAACATATTACAATACAGAAAACACCTGGGGAAGCATGATTGCTGGCGTAGTAGCATCTTTAGAAGAAGAAAAAGCTAATGGGGCTGAAATCACTACAGATACTATTAACAATTTAAAAGCTGCTCTTATGGGGCCTATGGCTGGCATAGGAGATACAATTACTCAAAGTTTGGTAAAGATCATTCTTTTAGGCATTGGAATAGATATGGCCTTAAATGGGAATGCCCTGGGTCCAATATTATTTATCATTTTGTTTAGCGCATACGCTCTAGGTGTTGGACACACATGTTTCTTCCAGGGTTATAAATTAGGTAATGCTTCTATTACAAAATTATTAGCTGGAGGACAAATCAAAAAAATTACTGAAGCCTTGGGGGCTCTCGGTATGATGGTTCTTGGAGCCATGATTGCAATCAATATAAGTGTAGTTACACCTCTAGAACTTAACTTTGGGGAACTTACTGTCAATTTTCAAAACATATTTGACTCTATCTTATTAAAATTAATTCCAGTATTACTTGTATTAGGTGTCTTTACCTTATTACAAAAAGGAAAGAAGCCGACTACTGTCATGATATTTATCATTATATTTGCTATTATCACATCACTGCTAGGTATTCTAGCATAATACAAAGGAGAATAAACTATGACAACTTTTACTTTGCTTCAAGAACATGAAAAAACTTTTAATTGCAAAAAGCCTATTATTGGTTGCTTGCATATGATGCCTCTACCAGGCACTCCTTATTACGATCCGAACACAATGAGTATAGAGAAACAGATTAATCGACTAAAAAAAGATGCTAAAACTTTGTCTGAGCTTGGATTTGATGCTTGTGTTTTCGCTAATGAAGGTGATCGTCCGTATCTAACAAGTGTTGGTCCAGAAATCATTTCAACATATGTTAGAATTGCTACTGAAGTGAGTAAAGAATTGACTATTCCTTTTGGCTGTGGAGTCCTTATCGACCCTAAAGCAACTATCGCTGTTGCTAATGCTATTGGCGCAAAATTTGTTAGAACATACGTTTCTAATACTTATGCAGGAAGTTTTGGATATCAAAATTTCAATCCTGGAGATATTTTCAGATATCAGAAACAAATCGGTGCCGAGAACGTTAAAGTCTACACTTACTTTGAGCCACATGGTGGAACATGTTTTGATTCCAGAACCACAGAAGAACAAATTGCAGCTGGTTTCGAATTATTTCCAATTGCTGGAATGCTGGTGGGTGGGCCTAGAGCTGGATTGCCACCTGAACAAGCACACTTCAAAAAAATAAAAGAATCATACCCTGATAAACCATTAATCTTAGGTAGCGGCTCTAACAAAGAAAACATCAAACAACTTTTACCATATGCCGATGGAGTTATCGTTGGAACTACTATAAAAAAAGATCGTTATTTATATAACGAAATCGACTATAATCGAGCAAAAGAGTTTATTCAATCAGCAAAGCAAGCACAAAAATAAGTTTTTAAACTATTAAAGCCAATGTAATCCAAATTAACATTGATTCATTGGCTTTTGCCCATTAGTAAATTTATTATCTGATTTAAAAAAAACAAGTTTAGAACAAAATATTTTAATTTTTGATAAAAAAACTCTATCATTTCAAGTATAACCGAAACAACTTTAAATTTTTTAATTATTTCAGTTATAGTTGAAATAATTTCAAATTTGACTTTTATTTCAGCTATACTTGAAATAATTATGAATTTTGATTGTATTCCAATATATCTGAAAAAAGTGAGAGTGTCCTGCTCTCACTTTATACTGTTGGTGTTGTCTGTTGCATAGAAGGATGCCAAGTAGTTTGTGTTGGATATTGACTGACATCAATCTGCAGCTCATTGATTTTTTGTTGGATCTCCGGATTTTGATCCTGATAATAGAAATAGATGACGTTAGCCATCAAGCGCTGTTTGGTTCCGGCCTCCAGTGGAATACTTCCATCGATGTAACAAGAAAATTCAATACCGGTACTCATCGTATTTTCACTAACAACTTGTACCGTTACATTATGTTCTGCTTTGTTGCCGGCTTCATCTGTCGCACTGACAACAATCGGATATTCACCTTCAGCTGCCAGATTGACATCACCTGTCACTTGTACTTTGACTTGTTTATTTTCATCAATGGCCAGGAAGTATTTGGTTAAATCCACATCTAAAGCGTTTAATTCCACGACAATACGATCCTGCATACCTACAAACGTCGGTGGTGTCGTATCCTCTGGTTCTTTTTTTGTTTCTTCCTGTGTTTCTTTTTCCTGTGGTTTGGCAGGCTGATGTCTTGATTGAAGCATAAAATACCCGGCCCCAAACAATACAATCAGAACAAGGAATAATCCAATGATGATTCCTGTTTTCTTCGAAAAATGCTTTTGTGAAGGCACTTCTTTCTCCGGGTCGATCTTAACATCCGGAAGATCTTTGAATTCGGTATTTTCGTTCTTTGGGGTTTGTCGTTCCATATCTTGTTCCCCTTTCATTAGTAATAGTTATAATAAGATTCGGTAGTACGATCCACCTTACTTAAAACAGTACCAATCACATGTGCTCCATTTCTTTGTAGCTGCGTTAAAGCGGTACGTGCCATTTTTTTATCGGTATCCTGAGCCGATACGACAAAAATCGTGCCATCACTTACACAGGAAACCGGAATCGCATCGGATACAGAAAGAATAGGCGGACAGTCTAAAATGATAAAATCAAAGCGTTGGCGCATATAAGCCAAAAATTCTTTAAACTTATCGCTGGATAACAGTTCCAGAGGGTTTGGTACTTTGATACCGGCAGGTAATACGTAAAGTACACCTTCTCCTTTTTTATCTTTAAATTTTTGAAAGAAAGTATCAGGAATATTTAGATCTTCCTGTGCCAATACATTGCTTAAACCAAAACGATTGGAGATATTAAACTTTTTATGAATTTGCGGCTTACGCATATCGCAATCAACGAGTAACACCTTACTAAACTGATTGGCACTGACAATAGCCAAGTTAGAAGATGTCATTGTCTTTCCTTCTCCGGGATTGGAACTGGTGATGTTGACAACCTGTACTTTGGTATCGACCGATGAATATTCGATATTAGTTCGTAAATGTCGATACACTTCCAATTCATCAAACTGTTTGGATTTCTTTGGTGTATTTTTTTTCATATCGATTCCTTTCCTCTCCAGAATCTACGCGTAGATCCTGATTTTTTTATATTTTCAAGCGGTTCGCTTTTTAAAATATGCTCAGGATTGGCATGAAGCACTACATCCGCTGCTTCTTGTCCTACATTCTTTTGAATCCATTGATATGCATCAGAAAGCTGACAGATTCGATGACCACTTGCCCGATGGGCATCGCTGGCCACAATATGCACCATGGCATTTTTAAATAACTGATAGGCATTTTTCTGGATCGTTCTTCCATGGTCGCCTAAAAGGCTGGTACGATTGACCTGAATCTTACAGCCCATATCAATCCAGTCTTGTACACGCGATAAATCGATCTTTGTATGAAAATAACGTTCTACATGCGCTACGATCGGGGTATAACCGCGGATGATCAATTCATACAATCTGTCTTCTACCTGTGTGCTATCTTGCAGCTTTTCTCGCACATTAAACTCACAAAGGACATAATTTGAATTAGCCAATGGATAAAACCATTCGTTTTCTATCATTTCTAAATAATCTTCATTTAAGAAAAGCTCACAGCCAGAGTAATAGTCAATGCCAAAGGTATGAGCCAAATCTCTTGTTTCCACCATTCGATTGGCCATTTGACTCACTTCGTTCCACTGTTGTCTTCCGGGTATAAAATGTGGGGTGGCAATAATGGTATCAATGCCATCTTCTTTCGCCATCTGAAACAAAGCTTTGCATTCTTCAAGCGTTTGTATGCCATCATCAATCCCCCAGGTACAATGGTTATGTGTATCTATAAAAGACATACAACCTTACCTTTTATAAGGCACAGTAGCCAATACTGGAATTCCCAAATAATTTTCGGCGGCTTCTCGTGTACGAAGACGATTATCAAACAAGTAATAAACCGTTACGATACCGGCAGATACGATCAAACCAACCGCAAAACCAATCAGGGTAAATTTCGAACGACTGGGTGATACCGGATTTTCATTGACTTTAGGTTCATTGATCACAGCTAAGTTATCAATACGAAGTACATCCAACATCTCTTCATTAAAAACAGAAATGGTGTTTTCCACAATTTCATACGCTAATTGTGGATCTGTTGTTGTCGATTGAATATCGATCAATTCGGTATCTGTGGCATTACTGATCGTCAAAGTATCTAATACTTCCTTATAGTCTTCCAATCCTACTTTCTCTGCCACCTGTGCTGTGATGGTTTCTCCCTGCAAGATCTGCATATAGTTATTGACCATACGAGAGTTTGTCTGAATACTGTTGTAGTCGATCGATCCTTGTTCACTAATTCGTGGTGTGATATAAATCGTAGCTTCACTGCTGTATTGTTTCGGGATAATAAATGTGGCAAGCACCAATCCAATCATCGCAAAGACAATGGACGTAAAGGCAATTGGTACGATTTTTTTCTTCAGGGCATTAAAGAGATCTTTTAGATCGATCTCCATTTCATCCTGGTTCATTTCCATTTTTTCATTCATTCCGTAATACTCCTTCTCTTTATTCGCTTGTCGATGTATCGGCATGCAATACATCGGAAATCTTCTGTTTTGCTGCTTTGACGGTTGCCTGATCGGGAATCATGACATAGGCTGTTGTTCCTAATTCCGCACACATCAAGCTATCACCAGTTCCATCCAGCATATATTGTTCGATCTTCCAGGACGGATTTTTATCCAATTGAAACTGCACCAGGCTGGCAATTTCATCACTGGAGAGATTGGTTTCAAAGGTATTGCCCAAGGCTTCCAACAGTGATGTATAATTCATCAAAACCGATGGTGAAGTCACGGCATCAATGATTCCCATCAGAACAATCTGCTGGTTTCTGGTTCGCTGTCTGTCACCATCCACATAGGCATAACGTTCTCTTGAGAAATTTAAAGCTGTTTTTCCATCGATATGCTGCTGTCCTGCCGCAATACTAAATCCTTTAGTTTGTGTAGAACTGGCAACAGCGGCTTCTTCCGGTACATTAACATCAATACCACCTAAAGCATTGACCACTTCGGTTACACTGTCAAAGCCTACCTTAAACGTGTAATTGATTTCGATCCCTAAAAGATTTTCAATTGTCATCTTGGTCGTATTAACACCATTCATTCCTGTATGTGTCAGTTTATCCATAGCTCCGTTTTGGCAGCCATCGTCCGCATCACAAACGGTTGTCACATAATAGTCACGAGGAATGCTTGTCAATAAAATGGTCTGCGTATTCGGATTGACTGTTACAACCATATTCACATCCGAGCGGGCATTTTCTTCAATATCGACACGAGAATCACTACCCGTTATCAGTACATTAAACGAATGACTCGTGATGTCATCGACAGATTTTGCTGCCGTATTATTATTCACTTCAATCTCTGTTTGAAAGATCACACGCGTATTTTGATTAAAGTTAGCAAAGTCATCCATATCCGTAATTGCCGAGCGACTGGACTCCAGTAAGATAATGGCTTCTACCTCATCCTTATAAAACGCATTCACCATACCGGATAAAGAATCATACTTCTGACCTTCAAAATCGACATGATGTGATTCAATATCTTTGACACAGGCTTGTGTTCGATCTTTGGAAATCGTCGAAAGCATACCAATCGTCTTTTCCTTCAAATCTTGTATGGTTTCATAATCACTGCTCTCCTTGACAATGACCGATACCATATTTGCGCCTCTTGATGGTGTTGATATCTTTTCCAACATAGAATGAGTAGCTTGCACATAATAACCAACAGTTCCACTGACAACCATGATCAAGACCATAAAAATAGCACTGATGATTCGTCCAACCTTCTTTTTAAAATAGAAATTAACTAATAAGATCAACAAAACATCCAACACGCAAAAAACGGCAATAGCTAAGAACAAAAATTGATTAGGTATTGCCTTAAATGTGATCAATTCATAGAATAAAAAACCTGTACACAATACTAAAAGTACAGAAAGTGTGACATACAAAATACGTTCCACCTTTTTCATTGGAATCCTCCTTGTATCTCACCCTCTAATAACCTAATCATTATTTTAACGTATTTAAATTCAAATACAATAGCCATATGATGTATAATTGGAAATTTCATCCATATAACATTTTTATAACAATGAAGATATGACAAAAGGGACCGAAGTCCCTTTGTTTGTGTTTATTAAGCTCGTTTACGCCATACCAATAAGAGTCCCATTAAAGAAACGGCACTGCCGATTAAGCTAATGAATAATCCCGCCCCTGTCTTAGCAGCAGTATCAGATCCATCTGTATTCTGACCTGGATCTTCTTGACCACCGTTTCCTGGCTGCTCATTTTCCTGGTATGTATTGGTAAAGATGATAGCTTCTTGTGCTTCTCCATCTTTCGTGATGTCACAAGTTGTGACAACTATATGTCCTTTTTGATCATCTTCTACATGGATCACGATATCATAGGTACTTTCATCGTATTGAATATCTTCTTGTCCATCATTGACTTCGGATATTGTGTAACTGTAGTTACCAGCTTTGTCAAAGTCAATTGGTGCAAAGTTGATCATTCCTTTTTCGTTGTTTGTTGCTTTGGATACGACATTTCCTTCTTCGTCTTTTAACTCAAAAGTAAACTGTCCATCACTTAGCTCTTTACCCTCTAACTTCTTGATAGCACCAAGCTGTACATTGGCACTGCTGATTGGGGCATACGTATTTTTAAATACGATAGAATCTACTGCTTTTTGATCTTTAGTAACCGTCCATTCAACCTTTAAGGTACCATCACCCTGATCCGTAACAGTAGCCACGGCATTATATACAGAAGCATCGTAGTTCATACCCAAGACTCCTGTATTAAACTCAGAGATGGAGTATTGATATGTACCTGCTTTATCAAAGATGATTGGGGCAAAGGCAACGTTGCCATCGGCATCATTTGTAGCTTCGGAGACTACATTTCCCGCTGTATTCTTCATCTGGAATGTAAATTGACCAGCTTCTAAGTTCTGACCTTCCAATTCTTTTTGAATAGATACTGTGCCATCCGTT
>OLSE01002151.1_pt1 | contig 12301 bp, 10 predicted proteins | sample 1673191 | NCBI WGS metagenome assembly OLSE01 (sample SAMEA3136764, study PRJEB25190) | human gut metagenome | biome: human gut; feature: human-associated habitat; material: faeces | place: Austria | collected 2013
GTTCGCTGTTGCTGCTTCTGCTCTGAAGCACTCCATCGAGGGCGACTACAACATGATGACCGTGTCCGAGGTCGAGAAGCTGGCTGGCGGCGACGGTTCCGGCCGTATCCAGCGCTAATTGCAGGAAGGAGTCCAGAATGGATATCCGCTACTCCTGCAACCAGAAGGATTTCAAGCGCTATACCACTGAGGAAATGCGGGACGAAATGCTCATCACTGGCCTGTACAAGGCCGATGAGGTCGTTGCTGTGTACAGCCATGTGGACCGAATGGTCACGCTGGGCTGCATGCCGGTGCACGAGACCGTGTCCATCGACAAGGGCATCGATGTGTGGGCAAACTTCGGCACCCACTACTTTCTGGAGCGCCGCGAGATCGGCATGTTCAACATCGGCAAGGATTCCACTGGTATCGTGGTGGCCGACGGCGTGAAGTACGAGCTGGGCTACAAGGACTGCCTGTACATCACCAAGGGCACCAAGGAAGTCACCTTTGCTTCCGCCGACCCGGAGCATCCCGCCAAGTTCTACATGGTATCCGCTCCCGCACATTGCTCTTACGAGACCCGTCTGATCAAGATGGCCGATGCAAACCATCGTCCTCTGGGCAGCGTTGAGACCTGCAACAAGCGCACCATCAACCAGTTCATCCACCCGGATGTGCTGAAGACCTGCCAGCTCAGCATGGGTATGACCGAACTGGAATCCGGTTCCAACTGGAACACGATGCCCAGCCACACCCACGAGCGGCGCATGGAAATTTATACCTACTTTGAACTGCCCGAGGGGCAGGTGGTGTTCCACATGTGCGGCGAGCCTACCCAGACCCGCCACATCGTGATGCACAACGAGGATGCTGTCATCAGCCCTTCTTGGAGCATTCACAGCGGCGTAGGCACCTCGAACTATACGTTTATCTGGGCAATGGGCGGCGAGAACATGGAGTTTGACGACATGGACAACATCGCTACCACTGACCTGCGCTAAAAAGCACCATACACAAGCCCCGTACCGGGTCCACCGGTACGGGGCTTTTTGCTAAAAATTTAACTTGAGAAGGAGAAAATCATGGATCTTTCCGCTTTCAACCTGCAGGGCAAGGTGGCTCTGATTACCGGCGGTGCCCACGGCATCGGTTTTTCCATCGCCGAAGGCATGGCCAAGTGCGGTGCCGCCATCTGCTTCAACTGCTCTTCCGAAGCAAGCCTTGAAAAGGGCCTTGCAGCATACAAGGCAGCCGGCATCGACGCACACGGCTATGTGGCCGACGTGTCCGATGAGGACGCTGTGAACGCCATGGTTGCAAAGATCAAGGCCGAGGTGGGCCCTGTGGACATTCTGGTAAACAATGCCGGCCTGATGAAGCGCGTGCCCATGATCGAGATGAGCCACGCCGACTTTATGCGGGTCATCGACGTGCATGTAGGCGGTGCCTTCAACTGCTCCAAGGCCGTTCTGCCGGACATGATGGAAAAGCGCGAGGGCAAGATCATCAACATCTGCTCCATGATGAGCGAGCTGGGCCGCGAGACCGTCTCCGCCTACGCTGCCGCCAAGGGTGCACTGAAGATGCTCACCAAGAACATCGCTTCCGAGTACGGCGAGTACAACATCCAGTGCAACGGCATGGGCCCCGGCTACATTGCCACCGCCCAGACCGCACCTCTGCGGGAGGTGCAGCCGGACGGCAGCCGCCACCCCTTCGACCAGTTCATCACCGCCAAGACCCCCGCAGGCCGCTGGGGTGAGCCGGACGACATAGTGGGCCCCTGCGTGTTCCTTGCAAGCCACGCTTCCGACTTTGTGAACGGCCAGATCCTGTACGCCGACGGCGGCATTCTGGCTTACATCGGCCGTCAGCCCAAGTAAAGCCATTTGGGCCCTGCGTCTTCTTTAACCTTCCGACCAGACAGCTCTGTGCAGACCAAGATCTGCATGGGGCTGTCTTTTTACGAAGCGGCAAGCAGCCTTTCCTACAAAACTTTGCTTCATGTGAGCTCATGTTAAAATGTTCCAATTTCATGTCAAATCGGTAACAGTTCCTGTTTCATCGTTCAAAATGCACATAGACGTCTTGATTTTTTGTCGAAATTCCCGTATAATCGTCTTCATCATCCATCACACCCTGTTGGTTGATCTGAATACGAAGAAATTTCAAAGGAGTATATTTCACATGAAACTCAAGAACATTGCGATCGTTGCTGCTGCTGCAGCACTGGCTGTTGGCATGACCGCCTGCGGTTCTTCTGCATCCTCCACCGCCGCTTCCTCTTCTGTGGCTTCTTCTGCTGCCGCTTCTTCCGAGGCTGCAAGCTCTGAGGCTGCAGCCAGCGAAGCAGCTGAGCCCACCACCGCTGAGTACACCGTGTACAACACCACCGGTTCTACCGTCACCGAGCTGTACCTGTACGATGCAGGCAGCGACGAGAAGGGCGACAATCTGGCTGGTGAGAACGGTCTGGCTGACGGTGAGAACATCGTTATCACCCGCGATGTGGAGGCCGACAAGCAGTCCGACGTGACCTACATTCTGGAGTTCACCACCGAGGACGGCCAGACCCAGAGCTTTGAGACCCTGCACTACGAGGTCGCTCCCATCTCCCTGCTGAGTGTGGATGCCGCTGCAGGTGCTACCCCCATCGCTTTTACTGCACCGGAAAAGTAAAAACTGTTTCATCCTTGCAAAACGGGAAAGTCTGCGGGCTTTCCCGTTTTATTTTTTGCCAAAAGAGGGCTGAGGCTGTCATTTTCCCTTGCAATCACGCCAAAAATCCGCTATCATAGACGCAAATACGTTCCCTTGCGGCATAAAGGGAGTAAAGGAGTGGATTTTCTTATGGCAGAAAAAGAGATCAAGGGCATCAAAAAGTTTTTTGAAGAGTTCAAGGCCTTTGCCATGCGCGGCAATGTGCTGGATATGGCAGTCGGCGTTGTCATCGGCGGTGCGTTCACGGCCATCGTCAACTCACTGGTGAACGACATCATCAACCCTGCCATCGGCCTGTTCTTCAACGCTGATTTCTCAGACGTCGGCATCCATGTGGGCGATGTGATGATCGGCATTGGTTCCTTCATCAATGCCATCATTAACTTCCTCATCGTAGCATTCGTGCTGTTCGTGGTCATCAAGACCATCAACGCCCTGCACAAGAAGCCCGCAGAGCCTGCTGCACCGGCAGCCCCCACCACCAAGGTGTGCCCCTACTGCCAGAGTGAGATCTCTATCAAGGCGGTGCGCTGCCCCACTGCACCAGCAAGCTGGAGGGCTTCCCGGAGATCAACAATTAAATTTTGAATGGCCTCCGCTTTGCTCTGGCCATATTCAGCGGAATCATTTTCTAAATTACAAATCGGGAAAGTCTGCGGACTTTCCCGATTTGTTTTTTCATCCGCGGAGCCGCAAAGGCAAACAGCATAATCAACGCAAAACCTCCCTGCCCGGCCGCAGTCGCTGCGGTTCCAGAGCAGGGAGGTTTTACTTTATCCGGGAAAAATATAGAAAATCAGTCTGGTGAAGCTTTACTTGACCTTGGTTAGGTCGGCCAGCTTGTGGAAGATCTCGGTGTTGTCAAACACGCCGCCGAACTTCTCCGCACCCACGCCGTTGGCGTAGATGTTCACCATGGCACCGGTGTGGGCGTAGGTGGTGTGGTCCATGCCGGACTTATGGTTGATGGTGTGGCAGATGGCCATGCTGAACGGGATATAGGTACCGTACAGCTCATAGTCCTGCTGAGACATGTCCTTCTGGCTGGCAGAGCCGACCTTCAGGGTGCGCTCGTAGGCGGTGCGCAGGTTCTGCACCTCGTAGTCGGTCAGCAGCAGCTTGCCGGCGTTGGCGGCATCCGGGTCGGTGGGCAGGGTCAGGCCGAAGCTTGCCTTCACATCCTGCATGGCAGCTTCAAAGGGGGTCTTGTTGGCGATGTAGTTCTGCACATAGGTGGAATCAAACTTTGCGTAGGACATCTTCTGGTGGGTCAGGTTCGTCAGGAAGGTGTCGTAGTTGGTGGTCTTGTAGCCGATGGCCATGCCGCCGGTCTCGTGGTCGGCGGTGACGAGGATCAGGGTATCATTGGGGTGCTTCTGCTGGAACTCCACGGCAGCCTGCACGGCGTTGCTCATCTCCAGCACATCATGGATGGAAGCAGCGGCATCGTTTGCATGGCAGGCCCAGTCGATCTTACCGCTCTCGGTCATGAGGAAGAAGCCTTTGGGGTTATCCAGCAGCTCGATGCCCTTTTTCACGTAGTCGGTCAGCTGCCACTCGCCTGCGGCGGCATCCATGGCGTAGTTCATGGCCTTGCCGTCGGCCAGATTTTCGGCAATGATCAGGGTCTTGCCTGCGCCTGCGGTCAGTGCAGCAGCACCCGCCTGCGTGGTGACCACATTGTATCCGGCCTGAGCAGCCACCTCGTGGTTGTTGGGGCCGGTGCCGTCGCCGTTCACCTTCTGGAACTCGCCGCCGGCAAAGTATTCAAAGCCGGAGTTTGCCAGCTCTACGCCGATCTGGTAGTAGTTCTTGCGGGTCTTCTGATGAGCGTAGAAGGCGGCGGGAGTGGCGTGGTCGATATTGACCGAGGAGATGATGCCCACCTTGTAGCCCTTCTGGGCGTGCAGCTTTTCGGCAATGGTCTCATAGGGCACATCGCGGGTCCACGGGCACATATTGATGACACCGCTCTCGGTCTTGTGGCCAGTGGCGATGGAGGTTGCGGTGGAAGCGGAGTCCGGGCAGAAAGAAGTGCTGTCGTAGGTAGTCACGCTGCCCACGGTGGGGAAGCTGGTGAAGCTCAGGTCGGCCTCGGTCACAGCGCCGTTGTTGTCCACGGTGCCCTTGTAGAAGCGGGCAGACTGGATCTGGGCAGTGCCCATGCCGTCGCCGATGAACAGGAAGATGTACTTGGGTTTCTGGAACAGGCCCAGCAGGCAGTTCTCCTCGTCGGCTGCGGCATCCGCATCCGGCTGTGCTGCGTTTGCGGCAACGGGTGCAGCAGCCATCATGCCGACGGCAGAAGCAGCTGCGCCAAACTTGAGAAAGCTGCGGCGGGAGATCTTGTTTTCTTTCATGACGTGATCCTCTCTTTTCATTCAATCAAACATTGCGGGCCTGCCTCAGGCCCCGTTTTTCTTCTTGTGGGAACGCTTTTATTGTAGCGCACCGCCTTGCGGGGAAAAACCATGCCGCCGCAAAGCTTTGGTAAAACCGGTGCGGCTGCATCCGCGCCAACGTAAAAAGCCGGAAAGGGATGTAAAATCCTGCTCAAGTGCCACCACTTTTTCCACAAACGTCTCTGCAAGGGTTGAAAGATGATGGCATTTCATTGTACAATAAGAGAGTAAGTGCTTTTTTACCTTTATATAAGTTGAGAGGATTTTATATGGCAGAGATCAAAGTTCTGGCACTGGATCTGGATGGCACCCTGACCAACAGCCAGAAGGAAGTTACACCCCGCACCCGCGCCGCACTGGATGCCGCAATTGCAAAGGGTGTCACCATCGTGCTGGCATCCGGCCGTCCCACCGCGGGCGTGCTGCCGCTGGCAAAGGAACTGGGGCTGGATAAAAAGGGCGGCTGCATCCTTTCTTACAACGGCGGCAAGATCATCGACTGCCGCACCGGCGAGACTTTGTACCAGAAACAGCTGGATGCCCAGTACGTACCCGAGCTGTGCGCCTTTGCCGCCGCACAGAACGTGACCATTATCACCTATAATAAAGAGGGCGTTGTCACCGAGCACCCGGACGACAAGTGGGCACTGCGCGAATGCTTTACCTGCAAGCTGCCCATGACCGGTGTGGACGATCTGGCAAAGTATGTGGATTACCCCATCTGCAAAATGCTCATCACGCTGGACCCCGCCCGCCGGGACGAGGTGTGGGCCGCCGGCAAAAAACAGTTTGACGGCCGCATCGACCTGTACCCCTCCAGCCCCTTCTTCATTGAAGCCGTACCGCTGGGCGTGGCCAAGGACGGCAGCCTTGCCGCCCTTTTGGAGCACATGGGCCTTGGCCGCGAAAACCTGATGGCCTGCGGCGACGGCCTGAACGACCGATCCATGATCGAGTACGCCGGTGTGGGCGTGGCCATGCAGAACGCCGAAGAGCCGGTAAAGGCCGTGGCCGACTATGTGACTGCCGCCGACAACGACCACGACGGTGTGGCCGAGGCTGTGGAAAAGTTTATTTTAAAGTAACGAGAGGAACACAAAACAATGCCGCGCAATCTGGTTTTATTTGATCTGGAATGGAATATCGGCTACCAGCCGTATACCTTTAATTACCATGGCGTGCAGCAGACCTTCCGGGGCGAGATCGTGGAGATCGGTGCCGTGAAGATCGACGAGGATGCCAACGTGCTGGACACCTTTTCCATCCATCTGCGGCCCCGCATCTTCCGCAAGCTGCAGCATCACATTGCTAAAGTCACCGGCCTGACGCAGGCCGATCTGGACAAGGGTGAGCCCATCGTGCAGGGCCTGCGCCGCTTTATGCAGTGGTGCGGCCCGGATGCCGAATTTGCCGAGTGGGGCATGGATGACGTACCGGTGCTCAAGCAGAACCTGTACCTGTGCAACATCGACGAATCAAAGCCCACCGTCTGGTACGACCTGCAGCAGGTGTTCCTGCGGGAGCATCCCCGCAAAGAGGGCGAGGGCATGACGCTGGAAAGCGTCGTCACCCGCTTAGGGCTGCCCATGGAGCGGCAGTTCCATGATGCCCTTTCCGACACGCTGTACACCGCCGATGTCTGCCGGATGCTCGACCTGCGGGCCGGTCTTGCGGCCTACCCCACTGAGGAGGAATCCCTGCGGGCCAGCCTGTGCCCCACCCCCGGCGACTACCGGGATTTTGAGGTCTTCCGCGGCTATGTGGAGCAGTACACCTGGCGCACCGACCCCAAAATTTACACCATGAGCTGCCCGGAGTGCGGCGCACCTCTCAAGCCCGATGATGTATGGTTGAAAAAGGGCAGCAACAGCTGGTATACCCTGAGCCAGTGCCCCCACTGCGCCGGCAGCAGCAATGCCGCAGGCAAGGGTGTGTTCCAGCGCTACAAGCTGGCCCGCCGCGACGGCTTGCACTGGAGCTACGCCCGCTGCCTGCAGATCCCGGACGATGCTTCTCTTGCCCGGTGGGAAAAGCAGCGCACCGCCCAGCTGGAGCGCATGAAGGCCCGCGCAGAAAAGCAGGCTGCGGAGTAAAACAGCACCGGCAGCTTCGTAGTATCCCAAGGAGGCTGTGCACAGGGCAAAAAAATGTCGCTTTGTGTTCATGCTTGTGTCATACAATATGGATATACTACGGATAGAGGAACCTGCGGATGGGAAAGCGCAGGCGGAAGGGATGGATGTGCACAATGAACTTTTGGCTGAGCCAGCTGGGAACGCTGGAGTTCTGGGAAACTCTGCTGGACAGTTTTGGCAACCTTGGCCCCATTGCCCCCATCACGCTGGCCATGGTGGAGTCGTTTTTTCCGCCGCTGCCGCTCATTGCCATTGTGGCGCTGAATGTAGCGGCTCACGGCGGCATTCTGGGTTTTCTGTACAGCTGGGCCGGTGTGGCGCTGGGTGGCAGCATCATGTTCCTGTTCTGGCGGCGGGTGGTCAAGTGCTTCTTCTGGAAGTTTGCCTCCCGCTCGCCCAAGCTGGAAAAGGCTCAGCAGTGGGTGAACCGCTTTGACACTTCGTCGCTGTTCATGCTCACGCTGCTGCCCTTCGCGCCAAGCTCCTTTATGCATCTGGCCTTTGGCATCTCGGACTTTGACGAAAAGCGCTATCTCATTACCATGCTGCTGGGCAAGGGCTTGATGATTGCCATGATGGCAGTGTTTGGGCAGTCGCTGGTCAGTTCCATGAAGAACCCGTTGTATCTGGTGCTGGCCGTTCTGCTGTGGGGCGGGATGTACTGGGTGAGCAAACAGTTCTGCAAAAAACACAATCTGGAATAATAATTTAGAATGCCCTCCGCTTCGCTCTGGGCATATTTAGCGGAAAAATATTTTTATAATAGGGCAACAGCAGACAGCCTGCGGGCTGTCTGCTGTTGCATTTTCACAGGAATGGCCCAAAAGGTAAACTCCATCTGTTGCGCTTATTTCCTTCGGAAATGACCGCGCAACCGGAAAATATGCCGCTTGCAACTACGGCCCCTTCCGTGAAAAAGCAAACCAGCCAAGCCCGCAGGCTTGGCTGGTTTGCAATATAAAAAATAATATTTCATTATTTTATGCCCAGAGCAAAGCGGAGGGCATTTAAAATCGTTTCCTTCCCCTTGACATTCACTTTGACTGCTGTATAATATGTATGCTATCAAACAGTTTTATTTGAAACTGTTCAATGCCAAAACAACCATGAAGGACAAAACCATGATGTGTGACGAAACCAAAAACGAGTGCTGCAATCACGCCGATCCCCCTTGGGAAGGCCCACAGGTCATCCCGGCGCAGATCCGCCGGGTGGACAACCTGATCTTCCGCAAGATCAACCAGTTTGCCCGCGAAAATGACGTGGAGCAGGCCACCCCCATGCATGGGTGGATCATTGGGTATCTCTACCGCCACCGGGACACCCCCGTGTTCCAGCGGGACATTGAGCGGGAGTTCTCTATCACCCGCTCCACCGTGACCAACATCCTGCAATTGATGGAGCGCAAGGGGTATATCGAGCGGCGCAGCGTGCCGCAGGATGCCCGGCTCAAGCAGCTGGTGCTCACCGAAGAGGGCATCTGCTTCCACGAAAAGACGATGCTCTGCTTCCACCAGACCGACGACTATGTGGCCGGACTGCTGACAGCGGAGGAAAATACCGAGCTGCTGCGGCTTTTAAACAAGCTGCGGGATGCACTGCAGTGATGCAAAAGGGCGGTGTGCCGGTAGCTTTCTCCTCAGACACGAATCGGGCCATTCCATCGCCCGCCCTATTGCCCTTCGGGCAACAGGGTCCCACCCCAGCGGACGGTCTTCGGAGAAACTCCCGGCCCACCGCCCCGGAAAGATGCATATATCCCGTGCAATCTACCGAAAAAGTGTTCGTTAAATTAGTAATTATGAACATTTTTTGAAACGTCTTGACAATTAAAATGTTTTGTATAAAATTGTTCTGTACCAAACAAATAAAAAGTAACAGGAGGTAACTCAGATGATCAAAAAGTTAGTGTCACATCTGGGCGAGTATAAACGCGCCGCAGTCCTGACACCGCTCTTTGCCGCTCTGGAAGCCGTGATGGATGTGCTTTTGCCCACCATCATGGCCTTTATCATCGATCAGGGCATTGAAAAGGGCGATATGAACGCCATCCTCAAGTACGGCCTGCTCACCTTTCTGGTGGCTGTGGTCGCGCTGGCGCTGGGCGTTCTGGCCGGCAAATACGCCGCCGAGGCATCCACCGGCTTTGCCGGAAATCTGCGCGATGCCATGTATGAGAACATCCAGCATTATTCTTTTTCCAACATTGATAAGTTCTCCACCGCAGGCCTTGTCACCCGTATGACCACCGACGTGACCAACGTACAGAACGCCTTCCAGATGATCGAGCGCATGTGCGTGCGCGCCCCGGTGCATCTGGTGTTCGCTTTGTTCATGGCCGTGATGATCGGCGGCCCGCTGTCGCTGATCTTCGTGGTGGCTGTGGTCTTTCTGGTGGCGGTGCTGGCAGGCATCATGGTGCCCACCTTCCACATCTTTGACCGGGTGTTCAAAAACTACGATGCCCTGAACGCTTCCGTGCAGGAAAACGTCTCCGCCATCCGCGTAGTGAAGAGCTTCGTGCGCGAGGGCTTTGAGAACGAGAAGTACACCAAAGCCTGCCAGAGCCTGTACGACCAGTTTGTGAACGCTGAGAGCCGCCTGAGCTTCAATAACCCTGCCATGCTCACCGCCGTTTACGGCTGCAACATCGCCCTGAGCTGGCTGGGTGCCAAGTACGTTCTGCATGGCGCCATCACCACCGGCCAGCTGAACGCTCTGTTCGGCTACATCATGAACATCCTCATGGCCCTGATGATGCTGAGCATGGCCTTTGTCACGATCTCCATGTCTGCCGCTTCCGCAAAGCGTATTGTGGAAGTGCTGGACGAGACCACCGACCTGCCCCCCGCAAAGCAGCCGGTGCAGCAGGTGAAGGACGGCGGCATCGAGTTCGAGCATGTCACCTTCAAGTATAAGCACGGCAGCGGCCAGCCGGTGCTGAATGATATCACCTTCAGCATCAAGCCCGGTGAGACCTTAGGTATCATCGGCGGCACTGGCAGCGCAAAATCCAGTCTGGTGCAGCTGATTCCCCGCCTGTATGATGCCGAGACCGGCACCGTGAAGGTGGGCGGCGTGGATGTGCGCGACTACAACCTCGACGTACTGCGCCGCGAGGTGTCCATGGTGCTGCAGAAGAACGTGCTGTTCAGCGGCACCATTCTCGATAACCTGCGCTGGGGCGACGAGAACGCCAGCGAGGAAGAGTGCATCCGTGTGGCAAAGCTGGCCTGCGCTGATGAGTTCATCGAGCGCTTCCCGGACAAATACAATACATGGATCGAGCAGGGCGGTTCCAACGTGTCTGGCGGCCAGAAGCAGCGCCTGACCATCGCCCGCGCCCTGCTGCGCAAGCCCAAGGTTCTGATTCTGGACGACTCCACCAGCGCCGTGGATACCGCTACTGATGCCAAGATCCGCAAGGCATTCCGGGAGGAGATTCCCGGCACCACCAAGATCATCATTGCACAGCGCATTTCCTCGGTGCAGGACGCTGACCGCATCCTTGTGCTGGATAACGGTAAGATCGATGGTCTGGGCACCCACGAAGAGCTGCTCAAGACCAACGCCATCTATCAGGAAGTTTACAACAGCCAGACCCAGGGCGGCGGCGACTTTGACAAACAGGGAGGTGAACAGTAATGGCTCAGGCAAAAGAAGTTCGCGGCCCCGGCCCCCGCATGGGCGGCCCCCGGCCCAAAGTGGAAAACCCGGGCAAGCTGCTGAAGCGCATCATGGATGAGGTATTCCGGCACTATCTGCCCCATTGCATCCTTGTACTTGTCTGCATCGTGGTCAGCGCGCTGGCAAACGTTCAGGCCAGTCTGTTCTTAAAGACCCTGATGGACGATTACATCGTACCCATGACCCAGCAGCAGGACCCCGATTTTGCCCCGCTGGCAGCAGCTCTGCTGCGGGTAGGCATCATCTACGTCATTGGCATTCTGGCCGCATGGCTCAACGCCCGCATCATGGTCAACGTGACGCAGGGCACCCTGCGCAACCTGCGCACCCAGCTGTTCACCCACATGGAGAGCCTGCCCATCAAGTATTTTGACCAGCATCCCCACGGCGACATCATGTCCGTGTACACCAACGATGTGGATACCCTGCGCCAGATGCTCAGCCAGAGCATCCCGCAGCTAGTGTCCAGCGCCATTACCATTGTTTCGGTATTCTTCAGCATGTGCATGCTCAGCTGGCAGCTGACGATCGTTACCATGCTGATGGTGGCGCTGATGATGTTCTTCTCCAAAAAGATCACCCAGCAGTCCGGCAAATACTTCATCCAGCAGCAGCGGGATCTGGGCAAGTTGAACGGCTACATCGAAGAGATGATGGAGGGCCAGAAGGTCGTCAAGGTGTTCACCCACGAACAGAAGGCGCTGGACGGTTTCCGCCAGCTGAACGACCAGCTGAAGGAAAGCGCCAACAAAGCCAACAGCTTTGCCAACATCATGATGCCCGTCAACGCCCAGCTGGGCAACATCAGCTATGCCGTCTGCGCACTGGCAGGCGCAGCCATGGCCGTGAGCGGCATGGGCGGCACGACCCTTGGCACGGTGGTGGCTTTCCTGAGCCTGAACAAGGGCTTCAACATGCCCATCAGTCAGGTGTCCATGCAGGCCAACAGCATCATCATGGCTCTGGCCGGTGCCGAGCGTATCTTCAAGATGATGGACGAAGAGAGCGAGACCGACGAGGGCTATGTCACGCTGGTCAACGCCAAGTATGACCGCGACGATAACCTTGTGGAAGCCACCGAGCGCACCGGCATCTGGGCATGGAAGCACCCGCACCACGACGGCACTACCACCTACCACAAGCTGGAAGGCAGCATCACCTTTACCGATGTAGACTTTGGCTATGTGCCGGAAAAAACCGTCCTGCACGATATCAATCTGTATGGCCGTCCGGGCCAGAAGATCGCCTTTGTCGGCTCTACCGGTGCCGGTAAGACCACCATCACCAACCTCATCAACCGGTTCTACGACATTCAGGACGGCAAGATCCGCTACGACGGCATCAACATCCACAAGATCAAAAAGGCCGATC
>OLSE01002172.1_pt1 | contig 12170 bp, 11 predicted proteins | sample 1673191 | NCBI WGS metagenome assembly OLSE01 (sample SAMEA3136764, study PRJEB25190) | human gut metagenome | biome: human gut; feature: human-associated habitat; material: faeces | place: Austria | collected 2013
TCTATCGCGCTGCCATTTCGCCTTTGTTTCCGTCGTGCTGCCGTTTTACTCCTACCTGTTCGGAATACGGACTCATTGCTTTCAAAAGATACGGTTTTTGCAAGGGCTTCGTGTTGACGGCTAAGCGCATCATTCGGTGTCGTCCGGGAGGGCCGCATGGGTACGATCCCGTGCCTTAGGAGCAGACGGGCTCCGGTCTCCTTGGTATAGAGGGAAGGAATACACGTATGTGGGACATTATCAAGAACTGGATCTTCGACGTCATCCAGTTCTTCTACAACTTCTGTGGCGACTGGGGTCTGGCCATCATCATCGTCACGGTGATCTTCCGCATCCTCGTGGCGCCGCTGATGCACAAGCAGGCGAAGTCGTCGTATCAGATGCAAAAAGTACAACCCCTCATGCAGGAGATCCAGCGCAAGTATGCCGACGATCCCATGAGGCAGCAAGAGGAAATGCAAAAGCTGTATGCGGAAGCAAAGTTCAATCCGCTGGCTGGCTGCTTGCCGATGATTCTGCAGATGCCTATCTTCATTGCCTTGTTCCAGGTGTTGAGCGAAATGGGGCAACGCACCGAAGGAACATCCTACGCGTTCTATAACCTGGTGCCGAGTCTGGTCACAACACCGTCTCAGGCTTTTTCCCAAGGTTTTGGAACATTTGTTCCCTATTTGATCCTTATGGTGGTGTTTGCCGGCGCCACGTTCCTCCCCATGGTGCTGCAGCAGATGAACAACAAGGACAGCGCACAGCGCAAGCAGATGGTGATCATGTCTGCGGTCATGAGCGTGTTCATGCTGTGGATCAGCTGGAGCTCTCCGGCCGGCGTTCTGCTGTTCTGGGGCGCCTCCTCGCTCATCGGCCTTGGCCAGCAGCAGATCTCCATGCGCATCATGAAGAAGCGCGATGCAGAGGCTGCCGAGACCATCGAGGTGAAGCCGATCGAGGTCGACGTCACGCGCAAGGTCAAGAAGCCTCGTCCGACGAAGAAGCGCTAGGCCTCGCGCCGATTGTTTCACGTGAAACAATGAGGTTTGGAGGATCGGTTTCCCCCGCCTCATTTGGGTTGCCTATCGAAGGAGTCTGCCATGGCTGATGAAATTGTCGAAGAGAAGCAGGGCGCTGGGGAAACCGTGGAGGAGCCGGTTGAGCTGACCGACGAGGAGCTCGACCGTATTGCCGACACGGCCATTGCGGCGCTGCAGGATATTCTCAAGTACTTCAACGTCGGTGAAGTGACGATCGACGAGTACGAGGGAGACGAAGGCGAGCTTATTCTCGATATCACGGGCGACGATCTTGCGGTGCTCATCGGCCGCCATGGCAAGACGCTCGATGCCTTGCAATTCCTGGTATCCGCCATCACGGTCCGCACGATAGGGTATCGCTACCCGGTCGTCGTCGATATCGAGGGCTACAAGGGGCGCCAGCGTCAGAAGCTGGAGTCCATCGCCCGCTCTTCCGCCAACCGCGCAGCCAGCCAGAACCGCAGCATAAAGCTTCGTCCGATGACGCCTTACGAGCGACGCATCGTTCATATCACGCTTCGGGACGATGATCGCGTGGAAACCGCTTCAGAGGGCGAGGGAAGCGCCCGGCACGTCGTGATCCTTCCTCGTTAATTGAAAGCCTCCCTTAAGGGAGGCTTTTTTATAGGTGATGTTTCACGTGAAACATTCTCCATGATGGTACACTTTGTGTGAAAACTCACCCAGCATCGAAGGACCGCCCATGCAGCACGAAGAACTCATCGATCTTTATTTGGAGAAGATCCTTGAAGCGAATGAAAAAACGAACCTCACACGCATCTCATCGCTTGATGAAGCCCGTAAACTTCATATAGAAGACTCGCTTGCCGGACTCGAGGAGTTAAATAAGGCTCCTGAAGGTTTGTACGGCGATCTTGGGAGCGGCGGCGGCTTCCCCGGCGTTCCTTTGGCGCTTGAATCGGGGAGGAAGACCGTTCTTGTAGATTCCGTTCAGAAGAAGATGGCTATCGTCGGTTCAGTTCTTTCAGAGCTTGGGATAGCCGAGCAGATATCGACCTATGGTGGCCGTATCGAATATCTGGCGCATGAGTGCCCCTGTGTGTTCACGGCGTTGACAGCACGCGCCCTTTCTAAGCTGTCGGTTCTCATGGAATTGGCAAGCCCTTTGCTTGTGAACGGCGGCCTGTTGATCTGCTATAAGGCAAACGTACAAGAAGAAGAATGGGAGCATGCGCTTTCGTTGCAAGAAAAGCTCGGCATGCGCCTGTATTCCGATAGAACGCTCACGCTAAGCGATGGTGAAACATCTCGAAGGATCATAACCTTCGAGAAAACAGGCCGTCCTAAGCTGAAACTACCCCGTCATGTCGGTTTTGCCCAAAAGAAGCCGCTTTAGCAAGGAATGTTTCACGTGAAACATTCGAATTGTTCGCGCGATTGCAAGCGATGATGTTTCACGTGAAACATCATCGCTTGTTCCTGACTTCTGAAAGAGGGATGGACCAAAGATCGTTCCTCCGGCGTTCGACTTCTTGGTGGATGGTCTCGCACACACCTTCGAAATTGTCCCAGATATAAGAATTTGGAAACCGTAGTTCTTTGATCCCCTCCATTTCCAGGTAAGTGGTTCGTATCTCGTCATATTTTCGATGGTGCTCCTCGTAATGCTGGGATCCATCGAGTTCTATGCTCAACCGGGCTTTTCTGCAATAGAAATCAACGATGTAGGGACCTACGAGGATTTGGTTGGAGAACCGGACTGGGTATTCACGAAGGAAGCGAAACCAGAGTATCTTTTCTGCTTCAGTCATATTTCTTCTCATATATCTCGCCCGTTCAGCTAGACGGGAGCGCGCGGCACGGTTCATCGGCACCTTCTTAGGTTGAATGACTTCATTACTCGGATCATAACGCCGCAACCTTGCCAAGGAACCGTATTTTGACCGTCTGCCAGTCGCCTGGACCTTGCATGAATGCAGCCTGCCCGCCGTCTAGACCTTGCACTTATCAAACAGGGTTCTTGCATGGATCTTGCAAGAACCCTGTCAATCCGCCGCTTGAGTGTTTCACGTGAAACACAAACAAGGTATACTAGCTTCAATGCTCTTGAAAGGGGGCCTTTTGTGGGACTGTTCGATAGTCTGAAACGTGATAGAAAAGCAGCCGAGACTGTCAAATCAAATGAAGAACCCATCGTTATCGAGAATACGACGTACGAGGACGATATCGTCATAGAGGATATCGAGGTAGTCGAGCGTGAAGTTGTTCCCGAGGTGGAAAAGGATATACCCCTTAAACCTATCAAGTCTTTCAAGGACAAGGCGCCGGTAAAGCATGTGGTGGGTCAGACGAAGGTCATGGCGATCATCAACCAGAAAGGCGGCGTCGGGAAATCGACGACGGCAATCAACCTCTCTGCTGCGCTCGGTGAGATGGGCAAGCAGGTGCTTTTGGTCGATCTTGATCCGCAGGGTAATTCCTCGAGCGGGCTCGGCATTGAGAAGAGTCGCGTCGAGCATTGTGTCTATGACGTGCTGTTGAACGATGTACCGGTAGAGGATGTCATCATTCCCGATGTGTGCGAAGGATTGGACGTCATTCCTGCCACTATCAACCTGGCCGGTGCTGAAGTCGAGCTGGTTGCCGAGATGGCGCGCGAGAACCGCCTGCGCGACTCGGTTGGTTCTCTGCGTGGTAAATACGATTACGTATTCATCGATTGCCCTCCCTCGCTTGGCTTGCTGACGGTGAATGCCCTCGTGGCCGCTGACAAGCTGCTCATCCCCATCCAATGCGAGTTCTACGCACTGGAAGGTGTGACAAAACTCCTCGATTCGATGAAACGTGTCAAAACGCGCCTTAATCCGTCGTTGGATATTTTCGGTGTGCTGTTGACGATGTACGACGGTAGAACCACGCTTTCAAAGCAGGTTGTCGAAGAGGTGCGTAATTATTTCGGCAAAATTGTTTTTGACACGCTTATTCCACGTACCGTCAAGCTTTCCGAGGCTCCGAGCTTCGGGCAACCAATAACACAGTACGATCCGTCCGGTAAAGGCGCCCAGTCGTACGTTGATCTTGCAAAGGAAGTGATAAACCGTGGCTAAATCGACGAAAAGCGGATTAGGACGCGGTCTGAATTCGTTGTTGGGCGGCTCTTACGAGGAAGCAGTTCCTCCGGAGCCGGCAAAACCGGCGCCTCGGGTTATCATCGAAGCGGAAGAGCTCAACGAGCCGGTGAAGCGCCCGCTTTCGGTTCCTTCTTCTGTCGAAGTGCCGGCTCCTCCGGTTGAACCACAGAATACAAGCGTCCCTGCTGACAACTTCATCAAGGACGAGGACCATGTGACTATAAAGAGCGTGGTGCAGCGCCGAACCGACGAGGTGCCGCTTGAATCGGTATCGCCGAATCCTGATCAGCCGCGAACGAACTTCAAGCAAGAGGAGATAGAGGAGCTTGCGACCTCTATCCAAAAAGACGGGCTTCTTCAACCTATTCTCGTAAGGCCGGTCGGTTCTAACAAATACCAGATCATCGCTGGAGAGCGTCGATGGCAGGCATGTCGTTCGATCGGTATGAAAACCGTTCCTATCCGCATCAAAGAAGCGGATGACGACAAGGCGCTCGAGCTGGCTTTGGTGGAGAACATCCAACGTTCCGACTTGAATCCCATCGAGGAAGCATACGGCTATCGTCGAATGATGGAGCGCCGCAACCTCACGCAGTCGGAAGTCGCCCAGGCGATGTCGAAGGGACGTTCGACGGTCGCCAATGCGCTGCGCCTTCTGGAGCTTCCCGAAGAAGCCCAGCAACTGTTGTTCGAGGAGAAGATCACGGCAGGCCACGCACGCGCAATCTTGTCCATCCCTTCTAAGGAAGGGAGACTGAAGCTCACCCAGAAGCTGGTGGAGGAAAAGCTGTCGGTGAGGGAAACCGAAGCGATTGCTCGCTTGCTTGCCGGTAAGAAGAGTGCAGACTCTGCTCAAATGCGCCAACCGACGCCGAAATCGTTCAAAACTGTGGCGAAAGCGCTGAGGGATGTCCTGCACACGAACGTCCGGGTAAAAACCGTGCAGGGCAAGAATAAAATTGAGATCGAGTTCAAGGATGAAGAAGAGCTTGAGAAGTTGTTCGAGGAATTGATTGCATCGACTTCGTAATGTTTCACGTGAAACACTTCAGACTCGAGAAAGAGCGCCCTTAGTAGGCGCTCTTTTTATGAGATGAGATTGGAATGTTTCACGTGAAACACTCAGCGATGTTTCACAGCGTTCTTCAATTGGCCGCATGCGCCGGCGATATCGCTTCCACGCGAATGCCGTATGGTTGTCTCTATGCCGCTTCTGTTAAGGGTCAAGTACCAGTGGTTCATTGTCGGGGCCTTGCTGGGGGAAAATTCTGATTCTTCGATTTCGTTCAAGGGGATGAGATTGACGTGGCAGAGCAACCCTGTGCAAAACTCTATAAGAGCTTTCAGGTCTTCTTCGCTGTCGTTAACGTGGTTCATCATGGCATACTCAAGGGTGATGCGCCTGTTCGTACGCTCGATGTATTTAAGAAGAGCCGTTTTAAGCTTGCCAAGTCCATAGTTCGCAACACCCGGCATGATTTCGTCGCGCGTACGCTGAATTGCCGCATGGAGCGACACCGCAAGGGTGAACTGTTCGGGCTCGGTGCCAAGGTGGTCGATACCAGAGAGGATACCGCAGGTGGAAAGCGTGATGTGTCGTGCCCCGATATTCAAAAGCTTTTCGTCGTTAAGAATGCGCAGGGCGCTTAACGTTTGCTCGTAATTGAGGAAAGGCTCTCCTTGTCCCATAACCACAACATTGGAGACGCGCTCTCCCATCCGTGTCTGGGCAATCAGAATCTGATCGACTATTTCTCCAGCCGAGAGATTGCGGGTGAAGCCTTCTTTGCCTGTGGCGCAGAAAGTGCATCCCATGGCGCAGCCAGCCTGCGTGGAGCAGCACACCGTGAGCCTGCCATCAGACGAGGGTATGGCGACCGTCTCGACACGCGCCCCATCGTGATAGGAGATCACGTATTTGGCTGTCCCGTCTTGAGAGGTTTGGGAATCGATGACAGCGGGAGTGAACAGGGGGTAGTCGGCGGACAGCTGCACGCGTAAGGTTTGAGGGAGGTTCGTCATCTCGTCATAGCTGTCCACGTGGTGCAGGTACAGCCATTCGTGCAGCTGCTTTGCCCTGAAGGATGGTTGGCCGAGATTCTTCATGAGCTGCTTGAGGTTATCGAGTGAATATGTTTTGATGGGTTTTATCATGGCCGCATTATATCTCATCACGGTTGTTTGAAATGTTTCACGTGAAACATTGCTATACTCAGCAAGCTATTGGCTATTCAACGAAAGAAGGTTCGTTTCATGGTTGCATGCGTTGACCCCCAGCATTGCCATGTTGCGCTGCTCGTAGGCGGCATCAGCGGGGAGCGTGAAGTATCGCTCGCGTCGGGCGAAGGAGCCCATCAGGCTTTGACGGAGGCAGGTTTTCAGGTGACGACGCTTGATCCTGCTGATAAAGACGATCTGAAAAAGCTTATTGATGGCGGATTCGATGTGGCATTCATCTGCTTGCACGGCAAGTACGGGGAAGATGGAACGCTGCAGGGAATGCTCGAGATGATCGGGCTTCCCTATATTGGTTCGGGTGTTTGGTCGAGTGCCCTTGCCATGGACAAGGTGAAGTCTAAGGTTTTCTACAAGGCAGCCGGAATTTCGACGCCCCCATCGATCACGCTGGGTGTCAACGACACTGTCGACGTCGAGGAGATCGTCGGCAGCCTTGGGGAACGTTGCGTGGTAAAGCCTGCCACGGAAGGAAGCGCTCTTGGCGTTTTTATCGTCGAGGGGCGCGATGCTATCCAAGAAGCGATCGAAAAAGCCCGAGAGCTCGATAATGAGATATTGGTTGAACGTTATATAAAAGGTAAGGAGCTGACCGTGGCTGTTATCGGCAACGATAACCCGCGAGCCCTTCCGATTATCGAGATCGTTCCGGTAAACGACTTCTACGATTACGAAGCGAAGTACAAGCCGGGAGCCTCACAGCATCTTTGTCCGGCGCCTCTGTCGGAGGAGACGACGAGGCAGATTCAGAATATGGCGGTGCAAGCGCATAAAGCCCTCGAATGTGCAGGCGTTTCGCGATCGGACTTCATTTTGGATGACGAAGGGGACTGGTGGATACTCGAGACGAACACCATCCCGGGCATGACGGGCACCTCGCTGCTTCCTGACGCGGCGCGGGCTGCCGGAATATCGTTTCCCGAACTATGCACGATGCTGATCGAATTCGCGCTGGAGAAGAAATAGGCAGTGCGGAGGTTTGAGCTAGTAGAGAACTCGATGTTTCACGTGAAACATCGAGAAATAATAGGCATGAGCAAATCAATAGCCGATTGTTTCACGTGAAACAATCGGCTATTTCAATAACAGGTTACCAAGAATGTTTCACGTGAAACATCTGGGGGGCGTTAGAAAACCCCGCAAGATTTCAGTCCGAACAGAGCAAGCGCAACCACGGCAAGTATGAACACCCAGCTGACCACATAGCAGCCTTTGTTCCCTTTGCGTCCTTGCTCAATGAGCTTCTCCGACATCTTGCGACGGCCCTTCATGATCACCGTGCCCGGCTTCTTGGTTGGCAGGGGCACTGTTTTCGCGGGCGACCAAGTGCCATTGCTCTCGAGTATCTGCTTGACACCCTGCTCGCCAAGATCGACTTCGGGGCGGATTCCCTCCATCAGGCGCTTCGCAATGTTATCTGCAAACGTGTTGAAGGCCTGCTCGTGTTCCGGCGAGAAGCAGAGGACGGCAGCTTCGCCCCAATATTCGCCCGGCTCCGGGCTGTCGGTGAAAGCAACGAAAGAGAGCAGCGCCTTGATCTTCCAATCGCGAGTATGAAGCACGCGGAGCCGCCTCGTCGTGTCCGCATCGAAGAAAGCGACGCGGTTGCCGAAACGGTTTACCATCCAGGCTACCGCTGTTCCCTCTTCTGTGACGAATTCCACGTCGAAAAGGTCGCCGACAAGGTTGTCGGCTCCAAGCAGTACTGCAGCGTCTTTTTTGGATGGCGTATCGAAGCGTGCGTAAAATCCAGTGTAGGTGGTTTCCATGGTATCCCCTCGAGCGGTTCAGGTGCAGAATCAAGTGTACCATGAATGTTTCACGTGAAACATTTCTGAGGTTGGATGGGCTTTTACCCGGGCAAGGGTGTTTCAGTTTGTGCGAACAGTTGAGAGATGGTAGGCTGATTGTTATGGAAAAGCACAGCGAGCAGGCGCATGGTATCCTGCAAACCTTTATAAGCGATGGGACGCCTGCAGCTATCGAGGTGCGTTACGCTTCGCTGCCGGCAATCGCCGCTGAAAGCGATTTCGGGGATCTTGATCGCAATATCGTGGTCATCGACACCGAGACGACAGGATTCTCGTTCAATCACGACGAGCTGACGCAGATCGCTGCCGCCCGCATGGAGCAGGGGAGGATCGTCGACTGGTTCATCACGTTCGTGAACCCGGGAAAGCCTATCCCGGAAGACGTCGCCTATTTGACCGATATTCACGACGAGGACGTGGCGGATGCGCCACTTCCATCCGAGGCCTTGTCTGAACTGGTGGAATTCGTGGGGGACGCGAAAATCGTCGCGCACAATGCCGAGTTCGACCGCACGTTCACCACCCGGCATCCCAGTGGCTACCTGCTGCTGGAGAACACGTGGATCGATTCGCTCGACCTTGCGCGCATCGCACTCCCGCGTTTGAAGTCGCATCGTCTGCTCGATTTGGTTAAGGCGTTCGGCGCCCCGCTCTCGACGCATCGGGCCGATGCCGATGTCGAGGCCACCTGCTCCATCTTCCGCATCCTCTTGGCGGCTGTCGGAACGATGCCCGTGCCGCTCGTGCGCGAGATCGCGCGCATGGCGACGCCCGAGCAATGGCCGACCCAGGTCGTGTTCGATTATTTCGCTGGCAAAAGCGGCGATGATAGTATCATATGCGCAGGTCAAACGAACGAATTGGAAAAACCAGCATCCGAGGCAGCACGCCAGCGCTTCTCGCTGCGCGCCCTGCGCCGTGAACGTGTGGCGAAGTTCGACCGCAAGCCGAAGACGGATGCCGATGCCATAGCGGCCGACCCCCTCCGCGATCTGGCATTCCCCTCTGACGAGGAGATCACTGCCGCTTTCGCCGCCGAAGGGCTGGTGGGAGGCCTCTATCGCGACTTCGAGCCGCGCGCCGAGCAGCTGGCAATGGCCGAGGCCGTGCGTGCCGCTTTCGCCGCTTCCGAGAACCTCATGGTGGAGGCCGGTACGGGTGTGGGAAAGTCTATGGCGTACCTGGTTCCGGCAGCGCTGACGGCCCGCAAGAACAATATCGCCGTAGGTATTGCGACGAAGACCAACGCCCTGCTCGACCAGCTTGTCTACCATGAGCTGCCGGCGTTGGGCACCGCGCTTGCCGAGGCGGGGATCACCGGTGGAAATGCTCCGTGCGATAATGCTGATTCCCCTGGTGAGGGCGCTGAAGGGCTCACCTATGCCGCGCTCAAGGGATTCTCCCATTATCCGTGCCTGCGGAAGATCGACCGCTTGGCCGTCGAAGGACCGGGCATGCGCCTTGTTGCCGGCAAGGAGCAGTCGCAGGCACCTGCGCTCGCTGCGTTGCTCTCGTACATCGAGCAGACCGAGTACGACGACATGGACGGCTTGAAGATAGACTACCGCACGCTCCCGCGTTTCGCCATCACCACGACCAGCCATGACTGCCTGCGCCGTAAGTGTCCCTATTTCGGCGTCGTGTTTCGTGCACGGCGCCCGCCGCCGCGCCGAGAGCGCGGATATCGTGGTAACGAACCACAGCCTGCTGTTCTGCGACCTGGCTGCCGACGGGGGGTTGTTGCCGCCGATACGCTACTGGGTGGTCGACGAGGCTCATGGAGCCGAAGCCGAAGCCCGCCGCGCCTTCTCGCTGGCCCTGTCTGCCGAGGATATCCTGCGCCTGACCACCCGCGTATCTGCCGAGGAGGCATCGCGCAACGTGTTTCTGCGCGCCGAGCGCCGCGTGGTTGCGCCGGAGAACGGCGAGGGTGCCGTGCTGTTCTATGCCCTCACCGGCAAAGCGCGCGCAGCCGGCAAGGCCTACGGCGAAGCCGCCCGCGAGTTCACCGCTCACTTGAAGGACCTGCTGTTCTTCGATGCGAACAAGCGCGGAAAGGCCTATGATTACGTGGAGCTGTGGCTCAACGACGGCATCAGGCGCAGTGAGACGTTCGAGCGGGTGGCATCGCTTGGCCGCATGATGGCCGCGGCGGCGGAGAAGCTCGTCACCCCGTGCCAGGAACTGGTGGGCTACCTGGAGGACGTTGACGGTGCCGCTGACGTGCAGCGCGAGATAGCCTCTCTTGCCATGGAGCTGAAAGACCAGATCAGGGCTGTAGAACTGATTCTCGTGCAAGCGCCCGACGGCTATGCCTACGCGGCATCGCTCTGCCGCAAGAGCGACAAGGCCACCGACAAGCTGGAGGCCCTGCTGCTCAACGTGGGCGATGCGATGAACGAGACGCTGTACGCGCGCACCCATTCCGTGGTGTACGCCAGCGCCACGTTGGCGGTGGACGAGAAGTTCGACGCCTTCGAAGCGGCCCTTGGCTTGAACGCCGGCGAGCTGTCGCGCTGCCGCGCGTGCAAGCTGGACTCGAGCTACGACTTCGACGCGCATATGACGGTGTATGTGGCCTCGGACATGCCCGAGCCGAACGACCCTGCCTACTTGGAGCGTTTGCAGGGGCTGCTCGTGGACGTGCACCGCGCACAGCAGGGTTCGATGCTCACCCTGTTCACGAACCGCCGCGAGATGGAACGCTGCTTCGACGTGGTGCAGCCGGCGATCAAGACCGACGACCTGCGCCTCGTGTGCCAGAAGTGGGGCGTGTCGGTCAAGGGCCTGCGCGACGACTTCCTTGCAGACGAGCACCTGTCGCTGTTCGCGCTCAAGAGCTTCTGGGAAGGCTTCGACGCACCGGGCGCTACGCTCAAGGGCGTGGTCATACCGAAGCTCCCGTTCTCGAAGCCCACGGACCCGCTCTCGTGCGAGCGCGCCGCGCGCGACGACCAGGCATGGCGCCGCTACGTGCTGCCACAGGCCGTGCTGGAGACGAAACAGGCGGCCGGTCGCCTCATCCGCAAGGCGGACGACCGCGGCGTGCTCATCTTGGCGGACAAGCGCCTGGTGACGAAGGGGTACGGCAAGGCGTTCCTGAACTCGCTGCCCAGCCGCACCATCAAGGTATGCACGTGCGCCGAGATCGTGGCGGAGCTTTCAGCGGCCGCAAACGACGGGTCGCACGCCTGACGGGCGGCGGTTCCCGCGGAGCCGATGCATGGGTAAGCGAAACGACAAGCTGGGGCGGGCCGCCCACATCAAGCGGCATACGGTGGGCACGTCGAACGAAATCTCGTTCAGCGTGCTCGACGCCGCCAAAAACGAGCTGGAGGGCGATGTCGGCAAGGACGCCGCCTCGCGGCCGTCCCGGTTCGGGCATATATCCCTGTTCACCTTGCCGCTTCGTCGGAAGAAGAACATCGCCACCCCCACGAAGGAACGCGGCCTGCTGCTCTCGAGCGGGGAGTTCGCCTCGGCGGAGAACCCCTCTCCTGCCTCTTCTTTGGGAACGGTGGATGTCGGCTCTCCGAAGTCGGGCGCTGCGGGGCCGGGCGCGCCGTCTACGGGCGCGCTGCGTAAAACGGCTGCTGCCGGCGCGGCGACGCCGGTCTCGGGAACCGTTGCCCCCGCCAAGTCCGTCCCCTTGAAGCCGGCTCGTTCTCCCGAGGAGGAGATCGCCCTTCGCAAAGCCCGCCGCCGTCTTCATCGCATGCTGGCGGCGAGCCTCGTCGTGGTGGTAGGCCTCTGCCTTGCCGGCGCGGGAGGATGGTACCTTTACCAGGACCATCAACGGCATATGAGTCAGGTGGCCCAACTTGACGAGGCACTCGACCTTATCAGGGAGGCCGACGAGACGGTGGTGGCCCTGGACGGGATCGTGGCGAATCCGCTCGATGCCGGTTCCCTGGCCAAAGCCGATGACGTGCTCGCAAAGCTTCCCGGTGCGCTCGCGCAGCTTGAGGAAGCCGATGCCGCCGCCCGCCGCGTGTCGGTCGACC
>OLSE01002174.1_pt1 | contig 12165 bp, 5 predicted proteins | sample 1673191 | NCBI WGS metagenome assembly OLSE01 (sample SAMEA3136764, study PRJEB25190) | human gut metagenome | biome: human gut; feature: human-associated habitat; material: faeces | place: Austria | collected 2013
CCGCACCTGCGTCTGCGCCAGCCCACGCCCTCGCCTCGCGGGCTTACTGCAAACCCTTAAAGAAATAGTTGAAGTCCACGCCAAAAATACTGCTGAGCGCGATCAACGCGCTCACACGGATATTGAGCCGGTTCGTCTCAATTTTGGCGTAGGTGCTGCGCGACATGTCGACCCCCATCAACTGCAGCTTCGCAATGGTCTCGTCCTGCGTAAACCCTTTGCTTTTCCGTGCCTTTTGTATGTTGGAGCCAATGTCTCTGTCCGGTCTAATCTTTCCCATAAAATCACATCCTGTTCCATATTGTGAACATTTGTTTAGATAATACGCCAAATAACGGATATAATGTTTCGCTATATGGAACAAGTTTTCATTCCGGGCCGTTGAAAGGGCAGAAAAAAAGACCATTTGTACAAATGGTCTTTTTTTACAGGGTATCGGTTACGCTCTCGTCTTTGCGTCGGCCAGCATCCGGCGCATTTCCTCCTCCGTGGGCGTTTTGGGCGCGACGTAGGTGTCGCCGTAGGTGAGCGCGTCTGCAATAATCGCGTCGAGCTTGTCGTCCGTCACGCCCAGCGCTTCGCGCGAGAAATACATGCCCACCCGTTTCATGAACCCGACGAGCGCGCCCTCCAGCGCGGCGGCCGCCTCCATGTCGGGCAGCACGTGCAGCTTGCGGTCGAGCAGGCGCGCCACGGCGGCAAACTTGGATGGGCAGGACTTGTAGGAAAAGCGGATAAATTCAGGGTAAACCACGGCCATGGACTCTCCGTGCGTAACGTTGGGGAACCGGCCCGTCATGGGCTGGCCGATGGCGTGCGGCAGAGTCGTGCCCACGTTGGCAATGCTGATGCCGGCCAGCGTGTCCGCATACGCCATGGCCGCGCGGGCGTCAACGTCGCCGGGATGTTCCATGACATACTCCAGCTTTTCAAATATAATCTCCATCGCCTTGAGGCACAGCATGTCGATCAATGGGTTGGCCGTAATGTTTGTGTAGGATTCAAAGGCGTGCGCGAACGCGTCGAACGCGGTGGACGCCGTCTGGTGCTCCGGCAGGGATACGGTCAGTTCGGGGTCCACAATGGACACGCGCGGGAAGATCGCGGGGTCGGCGATGGACGATTTGGATTCTATCGCCGCATTGGAGATAACGCTGTACTTGGTCGCGTGCGATCCGGTTCCGCTCGTGGTCGTCACCGCTACGATCGGCGGAATCAGGCGCGGGTCGAGCGGCTTGTTCGTCTGGAACCGGTAGTCCCAGGGCTCGCCCGGATGCCGCATCCCGACTGCGACCGCCTTGGCCGAGTCAATGGAACTGCCGCCGCCCACGCCGAGAATCACTTCCGCGCCGATCTCGTTTGCCTGGGCTGCCGCTTCGTTGATATGCGTGATCTCCGGGTGGTTGCGCCGCACTTTGGCGTGTACGGCCACCTCTACGCCGCTGTTCTCCAAAATCCGCTGTATCCTGCAAAACTGCTCCGCCTGCACATCGTCCCACGGGACGGTGATCATCAGCGCCTTTTTCCCGAGCGCCGCCACCTCTCTTCCCAGGTCGTTGATTCTTCCCCGCCCGAACAGAATTTTTGTCGGGATATACGTGTCAAAGCTCTTGTGCACGGTGTTCACTCCTCCATTCTAAAATACGTTCAGCACATTCTGAAAACATTGTACCAAGCGCGGGTAAAAAAGTAAACTGTTTTTCAAAAAGAACGGTTTTAGAAGATAAAAAACCTAAGCGAAAATAATTGTGATTAATTTAAAAATTTTTCTTGACAAAATTTTCGGTCAGTGGTATTTTTAAGTAAAGTAAATCGTTTTACGAAATATTATATCTATGTAGGAGGGAAAAAGCAAATGAAAACCAAGCGAATACTCACTCTGCTGATAGTTGCCGTAATGAGCGTCTCATTCTGCGCAACTGCACTGGCGGGGCCGCTGATCGGAGCGGAGACGGAACCGCTCCCGGATGCGGACATACTGGACGTGCGCTTCGGCGATCAGACCCTGTCGGCGACCAGCGCCGCCGTGGGGCTTGACAGCGTGCCCATCTATGAGTATGCAAGCGGTTCCGCCGGCGCGCCGAAAGAGACGGCCGACTCAGTCGGGGCTGTTACGGTGTCCGCGGCGGGCTCCGAGTATGCCGGCATGGGCTTCAAGCAGAAGTCCAAGGGCAATACCATCGGCATCAGCTTCAAGGAAGCGGACAAGAAGGATGAACTCACGGCGGCCCTTTCGAATATAAAGGGCTTCACCGTTGAAGCGTCCTTCGTCATGCCGGCCATACCCGAATCCGGCGGTTCCACCAGTATCGTCGGCTCCACCAACGGCGGCGGCTTCGGCATTTTCCTGAAGGACCAGGCGAACGGGGGAAAGCTGTTCTTTGAAGTGGGCAATGCCGGCGGCGGCTATGCGGACGCGCTTGTATCCGATACGCCCGCGCCCGGGGAATACTGCCATTTTGTCGGCGTGGCCGATGCCCAGACCGGCAAGCTGTCCGTATACATCAACGGCGCTCTGGCCGGCGAGACCTCCTATAAGGGCTTCCGTGCCGGCGGCTATTACGGCCGCATCGGCGTCGGCGGTTCGACGGCGGCAGCGGATACCAACTATACCAATTTTGCCTGCCAGCCCACCACAATTACGGGCCTGAAAATATACTCCGGTTCCTTTACCGCCGAGCAGGCCTTTGTGGCCTATGCCTGCCACATGGCGCAGGAACTGACGCCTGTCCCCGAAGAGGGAGCTGTGACCGCGGAGCCCGATCTGCTCAAGGTGGTCTTCGGCGAAAAGTCGCTGACCGCTTCCAGCACAAAGGACTATATGACTATTACCGAGTATGCTTACGGCAATTCGGCAAACGAGGGCTCCAGGTACACCGGAGACGTGACCGTTGAAATAGACGGCGGCGCCTATACCGTGAAGGGCTTTACCAAGACGGCCGCAACCCAACATTTTATTGCGGATTACAGCTCGAACAAGGCCGACTTTACCGCGTCGCTCTCCGACGGTTTTGCCCTGGAAGCCGCCTTTGTCGTGCCCGCGCTGCCCACCGACGGCGCAAGCGACGCAATTATAGGCGCCACAAGCGGCGGCGGCTTCGGCATATTTGTGAAGCAGGACGGCAGCCTCATGTTTGAAGTCGGCAAGCAGACCAGCGGCTATGCCGACCTGTACCTGAGCCGCAAAGTAACGGCGGGCGAGTATATCCATCTGCTGTGCGTTTTTGACGCGGCGGCCGGCAAGCTTGTAAACTATGTCAACGGCGTCAAGGACGGGGAGATGGCCATTGCGGGCTTCCGTGCGGGCGGCTACTTCGGCGCAGTTTCCGTCGGCGGTACCACAGCCTCCGCCACCAACGGCACGAACTACGCCTGCAACCCGACGTCATATACCGCTGTGAATCTGTACGAGGATGCGCTCGGCGCGGAGGAAGCGGCCGCGGCGTATCAAAACCACCTTGCATATCTGGGCGTAGACGTGGACCCCGGAACCGATCCGGACCCCGAGCCTGCGACAAGCGAAATACTGGAGCTCTGTTTCGGCGAGGGCACGCTGCGCGCTCTCTCCTCCCTCACGCTCAACAGCGCGGCGGAGTACAGTTCTGCCAACACCCCCAAGGCCAAGGCGGAAAACGTGGGCTCCGTCAATCTGACGGTAGCGGGGAAGGCGTGCAGGACCTATGCGTTTACCAAGGCAACGACGAACAACACCATCGGCGTCAGCTTTGACAAAGACGAGCTTCAGGCCGCGCTGGCCGACGGTTTCTCGGTAGAGACCTCCTTCATCGTTCCCAGCGGCCTTTCGGGCGAGCAGTACTTTGTCGGCTCCACCGGCGGCAGCGGCTTCGGCGTCGCCTCCTATGACGGCAGACTCGCCTTTTTCCTGTACGACGGCGCCTGGAAAAAGGTGCAGGCCGATATGCCGCAGGCCGGCAGCCTGTGCCATGTCGTCGCCACCTATGACGCCGCGGCAGGGACGATCTCCATGCTGGTCAACGGCGTTCCCACAGCCTCTGTCGCCGTGGGCGCGCCCGTCTACGGCGCTGGCTGGCCGGGCGGCGTGGGCGTTGGCGGCACCACCGCCTCCGCGACCAACTTCACCAACAGCCAGGTGCCGAACGGCACGGTGATTACCGGGCTCAGAATCTACAGCGACAGCATGACAAACGACGAGGCCTTCGCCAAATACAAGTCCCATATGGCGCAGTTCGGCGTAACCGTTACGCCCGTCTATGATAAGGACTACGACGACGACTTCGAGCCGGTGCTCCGCTTTGTCGTCGGAAGCGACGTGCACGTCGTGAGCCAGGGCGACGCCAAGGACGTCAAGCTGCAGAAGATGCTGGCGCAGAGCTATGACATTGCCGTAAACAGCGGCAACCACTATGAGAATCTCGACGCAGTGGTCCTCGTCGGCGACATCGGCGACAACGGGCGCGACGCCGAGTGGCGCGCAGTGAAGAACACGCTGGACAACGGCCTTGACTATGATGAGACAAAGGCGATTGTCACCATGGGCAACCATGAGTTCTACGAGGACAAAACCACGGCGGTAGATCGGTTTGAGGACGTGTTCGGCGCAGGGACAGCCGAGGCGCACTATGTCATAAACGGCTATCATTTTATCATCGTAGCGCCCGACGCGGACTCCCGCAACGGCTTCGACTACAATGCGGATACCGCGGCGTGGGTGGAGCAGCAGCTCAAGATTGCGCAGGCCGATACAGGCAAGGATAAGCCCATTTTCGTGTTCCAGCACATTGGCAACCAGAACACTGTGATCGGCACCAGCCAATACGCCGGCGAACAGGCGGCTACGATACTGGAGTCTGTCTACAGAAAGTATCCGCAGGTGGTGAACTTCTCCGGGCATTCGCACTGCCCGCTCAACGACGAGGCGTCCATCCTCCAGGAGTATTACACCGCGCTTGGCACCGGTACGCTGAACTATTCGACGCGCACCATGGTCAACGGCGAGTATATTGATATGTCCAACCGCTACAGCATTGCGCAGAACTATGTTGTGGAGGTGGACGCGGACAGCAACACCCGTATCCGCATGTGGGACATCAACAAAAACGACTATGTGGGCGAGACCTACCTGATCGAATCCTATACTCCCTCCGGCTTCGTCTACACCCGCGACCGGTACGACGAAAGCGACCTGTTCTTTGCCGAGGATGCGCAGCTTGAACTGGTGCGCGTCACCTCCAACCTGGTGTCGGTGAAGTTCTCTCCCGTTCCCAAAGAGTCCCTGGCCGGCAGGGCCTATAAGCTCGCGGTAGAGGATACAGGCGGGAAAGAGGTCGGCGTGCGCTATGTGAGCAACGATTTCTTCAACGAGGATTACGAGACCAAGATACAGTCTGCGGTCGGCGGCTTGCAGCCGGAGACCGACTATGTGCTGAAAGTCTACGCGGTCAATCCCATGTATAACGACGATATCAAGGCGCCCGGCACGTTCTACTCCGAGCCGCTGCGCATATCCTTTACCACGTCGGCGGTATCTGTCGGGGAGCCGACGGCGGACCTGTTCAACCTCTCCGTCGACGCGGAAAACGAAACGGTCTCCGATATCTCCCCGAACGCCATGACCGCCAAGGTCTACGGCTCTCCCGCCTATTCGTATGACGAAACCATCGGCATGGACGTCGTCACCTTCCCGGGCAGCGCTTCCCATGTCGTCAAATTCTCCGACTATAAGGACGACGCGGACGACATGTCCTACGGCTTTACCATGGAGGCATACTTCAAGGTCAACGAGTTTCCGTCGTCAAGCTGCTCGCCGCTGTCCTCGCAGCAGGCGGCCGGCTTCGGGTTTGACGTGAACGCGGCAGGAGTGTGCTCGTACGAGGTGCACAACGGCAGCTATAAGCCGCTCACCAAGACCATCCGCAGCACCGACCTGTATTACCACTGGGTGTGCGTGTACAACGGCGAGACGCTCACCTGCTATGTAAACGGCAACAAAATCGGCGCCATTTCCGCCGAGGCGCCGCTGCTCTTCCCGCAGGACGCCGGCAAGGTCCTCTTCCTCGGATCAGATACCACCGACGCCGGCAATCCCGAGCGCGCGCTCAAATGCTCGGTCGCCATTGCGCGGATTTACAGCCAGCCGCTCACGGAGAGCCAGGCCAAAGCGCTCTTTGACGAGGTCAAGGATAAGCGGGACCCCGCGCTGTATGCCGGCGAAGATGCGGATCCCGAGTACCTGAACTGGACTGCTGTGGACGATCTGGATACCGGATACGTCTCCTTCGTCGACGCGTCCGGGACGGCGCACAGTCATGCGGACGACAGTACGTCTGCCCCCAATGTCATGAACGGCGGCCAGCTTGAATACTTCCACGGCGGGCACCTGTACAAGTCGTACAGCCATACCATCTCCGGCGAACTCCAGTGCAAACTCAACTTCACCGGCACCGCGTTCCGCTACGTCCTCTATTACCGCGGCCCGTCCGGCGACTACGGCAGCGGCGTGGACGTCTATATCGACGGCGAGTTTTACAAAACGGTTACCGGAATCAACGGCCAGAACCTCACCAGCCGTTATGTCGCGCTGGAAGTGCTGGGACTCAAGGACAAGCGCCACGAGATCACCTTTGTCTCCCACGACGGCAGGCGGGTCATGATGGACGCGTTCGATGTGGTCCTGGGCACGGGCTCACAGGACGACGGCAAGCCGATCCCCGAGCCCGAAATCGAGCGGCCCGACAACGACCTGTTCAAGCTGGACTCCTGCAAGGACGGCGGCTTTATGGCGTTTGAACCCACGGCAAGCAACGGCTACGCCGCGTACTATATGCGCGCGAAGCTGGACGCCAACCAGACATACACAGTGGAATACGACGTCATCTCCAATGTCGAGGGCATGGAAATACTGACCGACCTGGAAGGGCAGGGCGGCGTCGGGGATCCGCGCGCAGCCACGGTCTCCGAGGCCATGACATGGGAGCATAAGAGCGTGAGCCTCACGCCCACCAAGCGCTGGCAGGACAGCGCCAACGAAGACACCGCCAAACTGGGCTGGCCCCTGCGCGTGTATGTGAACACGCCGCTCAAGGCGCAGGTGTTTATCGACAACATCGTTGTAAAGGATGCAAGCGGCAGAACCGTTCTCTCGCAGGACTTTGTAACATCGGAAATCAAGGATGTAGTCACCTGGCTCGGCGGCAGCGCCACTCATATCCCCAAGGGCTATGTGCCCTACAGCGAGGGCGAAGTGCTCGGCTACAACGAGATTATCAACGGCGACTTTGAAAGCGCCGAGCTCATGAAGTACTGGTGGAGCAGAAGCGACTGGAACGGCGGCGTCTGGCAGCGCGAAGCGGGCGCCGGGTTCGGCGGCAGTGCCGGCCTGGTCGCCACCGGCAAAGGCGACGGCTCCTCCATCTACAACGCCGGCTGCTTCTATACGCTGGCGGGCGAGGGCCATGAAGAATCCATCACCCTCAAAGAGGGGAAAACCTATGTCCTCACCTACAAGGTGTTCCGCCCCGCAGGAGTGGATGCGTACACCTACATCGACATCAACGAAGGGCAGGTCGTCACCGCCGCGGCGTCGGAAAACGGCGTGTGGGAGACTGTCACCCGGCGCTTCGTAGCGCCCGGCGGCGCGATTAAATTCAGAATCGTGGCCGGCGGCCTTGCCGATGGCGAAAAGGTGTATATTGACGACATAGAACTGCGTCAGGTCGGCGGCGATCCCAGCGGCAACCCGCAGACGGGCGACGCCGTCCCCGTAGCCCTGCTGGCCGCAGCCTGCGTGGTATCGCTGGGCGCCGGCGCGTTCGCCGTCCGGAAAAAGCGCATTAGCAGGTAGCGCGCCCGCGCTTTGTACGGGAATGCTTTTCACAGACCCGGCCGGGCGCAAAAAAGGCGGGGATCCGTTTGGATCCCCGCCTTCGCAATGCTCTGTTTCCGCGCGCCTTCGTCCGGCCTCAGCTTAAGGCATTCCCTTAATACACCGGCTTTGCAATGCTTCCCTTTGTAATGATATACGGTTCAAAAATCAGGTCATCCACCTGGGGTGCGCCGCTGTCCGTAAGAATCATATCGATCAGCGCGTTGGCGGCCGATTTTGCAAGCATGGTCTGGTGCTGGCACAAAGTCGCCGTAAGCTGGCCCGAACGCAGGTATTCCTCCGTCTGCGGCAGCAGGTCCATCCCGATCACAGGTGCCGATACGCCCATTTTCTGCAGCGCGTCGCACACCGCCCAGGAGTAGCAGGTGGTGAGGAATACGCCCGGTTTCCTGGCCCTGGCAGGGAAGCGCTCTGCGGTTGCGCGCGCTGTGATTTCCGGCTGGCCCTCCGTATAGCCGATGTCGGAGATCTTCATGCCGTAGCCCTTGACGGCGGCGGCAAATCCGTTCGTATACCGCTGGTGGATGGAGGAGTACATGGAGCCGGAAAGCACAAGGACCTCGTCGCATCCCATCAGGTGGAACATGTCCGCGGCGATGGCTCCCCCGCGGCGTGCGTCCACCCATGCGGTGCAGCAGGCGGAGAACAGCTTGGTTTTGTTGCCCATGGAAATCACGGGGATTTTGAGCGCGTTGAACTGCTCGTATATATCGAAAAAGCACCGTTCCTCACTCATGTCGTCCAGTGCGAGAATTGCGCCGTCATAGTTGGACTTGATAATGTCCTGCAGCGCAGCGTACGCGTGGTCGTCCGACGTCTCGTACTCGTAGATGGTGCACTCCAGCTTGCCGCCGAAAAACTCGTTGACTGCCTCCCGTATGCCGTTTTTGAACTTGTTGCATATATAGGCGGGAAAGGCCGGCAGCACCACGGCGATCTTGATATCGCTTTTCCGGAGCGCCCTGGCCTGCAGGCCTGGGCTGTAGCCCAGGTCCTTTGCAACGGAGGTGATGCGGCTGCGCAGCTTGTGGCTCAGGTTGCCCTTGCCGGAAAGCGCCAGGGAAACCGCCGCGGGCGAAACCTGCAGCATGTCCGCCAGCTCCTTGATGTTTATTTTGTTGTTGGCGATAATGCTGGTCTGGCATATAACGTCGCTCAATGAATCCACCCCTTTGTATCCAATGTTACCACAATACAGCGGCGCTGTCAAATGCATCGCCTTTGTTGAAAATGTACAAAACAATCGGGAATGCATAGAATTGCCTTGACAAAAAAAGGCAGTTACTATACAATAAAAAATACGGACATTGTAAATCGTTTTACGAATTTAAAGGAGGAAAACATGAAAAGGATACTATCAGTGCTTTTGGCGCTGGCGGCGGCAATATCCCTGAGCGTTGCGGCTGTGGGCGCGGAGGGCGGGAATCTGCTGAACAACGGCGATTTCAACTCCGGCGCGCTGGGCGGCTGGTGGATGCGGGCCGACTGGAACGGAGGCACCTGGGCCTATTCCGAGACCGAGGGCTATGAGGGCGGCGGCTGCCTGATCGCGACCGGCGCCGGCGACGGCGGCTCCACGTACAATGCGGGGCTGTTCTACACTCTGGAGGAGGGCAGCGAAACGACGTTTGTCCCCATGGCAGGGGAGCAGTACCAGCTTTCTTTTATGGTGAATTTTCTGGACGGAACCACCAACAACGTGTACATGGATATAAACGAGGGCGCACTGGGCTCCGGCGCCGCGAACCACACCGGCGGGTGGGAGAAGGTGTCCTTTACCTTTACCGCGCCCAGCGCCGACCCGCTCAAAATCCGGTGCGTGGTAAACGGCCTGCCCGAGGGCAAGCGTGTGGCCGTGGACGAGATTTATCTGATTTCCCTTTCCGGCAACCATCAGCCGGACGATGCGGCGGCGGCACAGAGCGGCGTGGATAAGGAAACGACGCTGCTCGGCGACAATCTGCTGGACAACGGCGATTTCAACAAGGCGTCCATCTCCAAATGGTGGTGCCGTACCGACTGGAACGGCGGCTACTTTATCTGGGCGGACGCCGGCGGCGTGGACGATACCGGCTGCCTGAAAGCCATCGGCGCCGGCGAGGGCACGGCCGCCTCCAACGCGGGCGTGTTTTACAGCGACACCGAGGGTGTGGAGAACTATCTGCGGCTGGAAGTGGGCAAGACCTATCAGATGGACGCGTCCTTCTACCGCCCCGCTGAAGTGACTGGCTCTGTGTATATAGACGTAAACGAGGGCCAGTGCGGCGCGGGCATGTGCTCGACACACGACGAGTGGGAAACGGTGTCTTTCCGCTTTGTTGCGCCGGAGGACCCCGTGAAAATCAGAATCGTAGCCAACGCGCTGCAGCCTGAACAGAACGTGTATGTGGACAACGTCATGCTGCGCGAGGTGGGCGCGGAACCGACTGCGCAGGAAGAGGAAGAAACGGTTGCGGACGAATCCGTCCCCACGATTCAGGCTGCCAACACCGCGCCGCTGGAAGGGCAGGAGAGCGCGGCCGGGCTGGGAATCTGGCTGTATATCATCATCGGCGCGGCTGTTGTGATCGCGGCGCTCGCCGTTGTGCTGGCGGTCCGCAGCCGGAAAAAAACTTCTCCGGCGGATCGGAACACGGGGAATGAGGAGGAATAACCATGGCAAAGAGGATACTCGCATTGCTGTCTGTTCTAACTATGGTGTTCGGTCTGTGCGCCGGCTGCGGCACAGGCGGCGCCGGCGCGCTGAAGGTGCGCTATACGCTGAGCGATGAGGAAAAACTCACCAAGTTTTTCATGGACAGGGAGTACGCCCTGGACGCGGACAGCGCAAAAATCACCGAGGCCGAGCTGGAAAGGGCCGAGGCGTTTCTGGCAGAGCATGTGCTGGAAGCCGCGGAAAGCGGCGACAGCGCGTTTGACATCAAGATAGGCGACACCCAGTTTGCGCAGGACATCAAAAACTGGGATCTTGCGAGCGAACAGACAGGGGACGACGAGACAAAGACCGACTATACCCTGACCTATACCAAGTCCGGCGAGCCCCTGACCGTCACCGTCTACGCAACGCTGTACAAGGCGTACCCCGTGATTGAGTGGACCATCTGGCTCACCAATACCGGCGATGCGAATTCGGCGCAGATTACCGACTTCAACGCCCTGGGCTATGTGTTCGGCGCAGAACAGGCGGACAGCCAGTTCAAGCTCACTACGTTTGAGGGCAGTCACGAGGCCAACGATTCGTTCAAGGCGGAAACGCTGGTTCTGGACAAGGATCAGAGCAAGCAGGTCAGCGGCACCGGCGGCAAATCCTCGGTCACCTGGTCGCCGTACATCAACCTCCAGTGGGCCAGTGAAAAGGCCGCATGGGGCAAAGAGGGCGTGTTCATTTCCAACGGCTGGTCCGGCCAGTGGACGACCATATCGTCCAACACCGGCAGCGGCGTGGAAGTAGTCGCCAAACAGGAGTATCTGGACACGTATCTGGCGCCCGGCGAGAGCATACGCTCGCCCCTGATTACCCTGCTTTTCTGGGAAAAGGACCTCATGCGCTCCCAGAACATATGGCGGGACTGGGTCTACAACGTAGCCATGCCCCAGCCCGACGGGGAGCCGATCCCCACCATGCTCCACGGCAATACTGCGCAGGATACTGCGCTTACCGTCACCGCCACCACGGAAAACCAGGTGGAGGCCATTCAGAAATGGATGGAGCTCGGCTTTGATATCGACGCCTGGCAGATGGACGCCGGCTGGTACGATATGGCCTACGGCTCCACATCCTGGGTGGACACCGAGTCCTGGACGCCTTCGCAGGAGCGTTTCGGCGGCAGCCTGAAAACGGTGAGCGACGAGCTGCACAAGAACGACCTGGACTTCATTCTCTGGTACGAGCCGGAGCGGATGGTCACAGGCTCCGAATGGCAGGTAAAATTCAAGGATACCAATTATATCATCAACGAACCCGGCTGGCAGCTTTACAATCTCTCCGACGACGAGGCCACGGACTGGCTGATCGACTTCATGCTCGATTCCATCGAGAGCAACGGTGTCGATATCTACCGCCAGGACTGCAATATCAACAACCCCTCTCTCAAGGGCTACTGGGACAGACTGCAGGAAGACGGCCGGAAAGGCTATGTGGAAAACCGGTACATCATCAACTATCTGCGCTATTTCGACGCCATCCTCGAGGCCACCGGCACATTTATCGACTCCTGCGCTTCGGGCGGCAAACGGCTGGATCTCGAAACCACCAAGCGTGCGGTCGCCCTCTGGCGCGACGACACCTGGTGTAATGGCAA